>JABAHR010006581.1_pt5 | contig 23143 bp, 18 predicted proteins | sample 7062101 | NCBI WGS metagenome assembly JABAHR01 (sample SAMN14534553, study PRJNA622989) | marine sediment metagenome | biome: marine biome [ENVO:00000428]; feature: marine pelagic biome [ENVO:01000023]; material: deep marine sediment [ENVO:00002113] | place: India: Gulf of Kutch | collected...
GGCGGTAGGTTGCGGACGCCGATCAGTCCGCTGCTGCCAGCATTTTCACGCCGACGCTGCTCCGGGGCTCCTGTAACGGTCGTGGATCCAGATCAGCGTCACGGCCGTTAACGCACCGACGAAGTTCGACACGAGATCCCAACCGGTATTGATGTAGCCGCCCACGTTCGTTTCCGGCATGGTCATCGTCGCTGCGAACTCGATGAGCTCGTTCAGCGAGCCGAGCCCCATGCCGGCCGTCGCCGACAACACCATCAGGCCGATGCTGGGAGTTGCCTCGCCGCCGCCTCGGTTCAAGATCGCAGCCCGTAAGCCGAGCCAACAGATCCACGTCGCGAGACCGAAACCGTAGGCGTGCACGACGTGGTCGTACTTGAGTTGCTCCGGGATCAGCCATAGCGAGTAGAGCACGCGGCTGTCCACCTCGACCGGCCATCCTTCCGGTACGACGACGAGGCCGCCGGCCATATGCACGAAGCCCCAGATGCTCAAGCCCCATAGCACGGCATCGTTGAGGATGACGTGTGAGTGCACCCACAGGACAAGCGGGATCAGCAACAGCATCACGCCGATGTACATCATGAACTCGGCGTTGCCGCGCTCCAATGCGAACCACGATGCCGTAATCAGATACACGGCCGTGAAAACACCGATCGGCATGAGCCGAGCGATCTCTACGCGCAAACCGCCGGCAGATTGGAGACGTTCGTGCATGAGCGGATCCTCTCGTAAGAAACTTCGATGGCCTAGGACTCAGCCTCAGCGGGCATGAGGTTCAGCGTGTGCTCGGCCGGTCCGGGCAGAAACGGCAGGCGCTCGCCGCGGGCCCAAGCGTCGTGGCCGGCGTCGAAGAATCGTGACAACGGATGGCCGCTCTGTCCCGCAGGCATGTGGAAATAGCCGTTCTGCTCGTCGCCGGGTGAGACGGCAAAGCGTTCCGAGGCTCCTCGCCGGCCGTTCTGGACGCGCGGCGTGTACTGACCGCCCGGCAGCGCGCCCGAGTGAATCGTCAGCCAACGCGAGCCTAGCGGGACCGCGCCCGCGAGCGGGTGTGCAATCTCGACGCGGTTGATATCGCCCCAACTGCAAGTGCTGAGCTCGGAATCGCCGCAGCTCGCCGCAGCCCCGTCGGCCATCGACAGTAGAAACTCATCCCAGCTCGCGAATCCTACGGGCTGCAAATGCGCCGGCCGCTCGGTCACGAGCTGCCAGATCGAGCCTTCGGTCTGATACAGGCGCCTGATCTCGAACGGCTCCCCGGACGTGCCGCAGCCGAACGCAATCTGCGAGAACACGGTATCGCGCGTACGCTGTCTGAAAGCGCGCGCGAGCCGGTACCCGGCAGCCTGTTCGCCTGCGCGTCCGTCCCAGCCCTCGAGCACCGCGCGCAGCTCCGCTCGCTGGGGGCTGGGGCTGTCCTCAGTGCGCAGCACTGCCACGAGCAGATCACGCCAGGCCTGCTGGACGAGCGCGCGGTCGTCGAGCTGAATCGACAGCATGTCATCGATCGACATTCGTTCGAGCGCTGTTAGCCGGTCGCGAATCTGCTGAGCGCGCGCGCCGAGCGCGTAGCCGCTGCGGCCGATCGCATCGAACGCGGGGCCATTCCCCGTGCGCGCATTCGCCGTCCAGAGCAAACCGTTGCTCGAGTCCGTAATGACCGGGTAGTCCTCAGACGCCAGCCAACCGAGCCAGCCGGTGCCCGGGTCGGCCCAGGAGGCCGGTAGGCGAGGGTCGTAGCCGACGCGATTCGGGATCCGACCCATGATCGTCCAGGCGATGTCGCCACTGCTATCGGCAATCATGATGTTCTGTGGCGGTGAGCCAACCGTGTGTGCAATGCGCACGGCTTCGTCGGCAGTGCGTGCCTGCTCGAGGTCGAGCAAGCGCAGATTGGCCGCCTCGGCCTCGTGCGCGATCCAACTCACGACGCGCGTGCGTCCTTGGCGGTCCGTATCGAGCACCGGACCCCAGATGCTCGACTCGACCATCAGCGTTTCGGGATCCGCGCCGCGAACCTCGATAATCTCCTCGTGCACGTCGAGCTCTCGGTAGCCACTCGGCGCGCGATAACGATTCGGATCGGCTGGATCCTGCTCGAGTATTACGAGGTCCGACCAATCCCCGTAGCTGTTCGTGAAACCCCAGGCGACGTTGCCGTTACTACCTGCGACGACGATCGGTGCGCCGGGTAGTGTCACACCCGTGATGTCGAGTGGCTGCTCGCCGTTGTTCTCGGGATCGACGATCCAGCGCATGCGATACCAGATGTTCGGTGCCGCAAGCTGCAGGTGCATGTCGTTGGCGACCATGGCTCGCCCGTTCGCGCTGCGTTCAGCGGCAACGGCCCAGCCGTTGCTACCGGCCATTGGCTCTTCGACTACGAACGCATCGAGGTTGGAAGCCAGCATGCGCGCGCGCGCGGCGGTCAGCGGCTCGGTGAGATCGCAGGTTTGCGGTCCCGGCACGGACGGCACGTCGATGGCCGGGCCGACCAGCGGCGCATCCCAGGGTGTCCCTTCCGGCATGAGAAAGTCGACGAGCTCGACCGGCAGCGACTCATGCAACCGCGCGTAGCTCGCATCGCGGCTCGCATCGTCATCGTTGAGATCGAAGTACATCGCGAAGTTGACGAGCAGCGTATCTTCGGACGTCCACGGCTCAGGCGTCGCGCGCAGCAGCAGATACTCGAACGGCCGGATCGTCAGTGCCGCAAGCCCGGCGTTGACACCGCGCGCATACGCCTCGAGGAGCACGCGATCGTCGGCAGGCAGATTCGGGACGAGCCGCTNNACCGGATCCCAGGGCTGGGCGTCCACGCGCAGCAGCTGGTACTCGAAGGGGGCGGCGGCCAGGGCGTCGAGGCCCGCGTTCACGCCCTCGGCATAGGCCTCGAGGAGCGCCCGCTCGTCGTCGGTGGCGTCCGCGACGACCCGCCGCGCCACCGCGCGCAGGCCGTGCAAGCGCACCGATCGATCGAGATCGACGGCGCCCGGACCGAACAGCTCGGCGAGCTCGCCGGCGCCGGAGCGGCGCAGCAGGTCCATCTGGAAGAAGCGGTCCTGGGCGTGGACGAAGCCCGTTGCCCGCGCGAGGTCGCGCCGAGACTCGGCTCTCAAGGTCGCAACGCCGTAGGCGTCGCGCTCGACCGTCACGGGGTTAGCCAATCCGTCTAGAGCCAGAATCGCATCGAGCGACGGACGGCTGAGCCAGACCGTCACCCACAGACCGGCGGCGAGGCCGATTGGAACGAGCAGCAGTAGGCCGGCAAGGCGTCTCATTGTTACAACTGTTCGTGCGAGCGTAATGAGCACGGCACAGTGCCGTGCTTTTGAGCGATTTTAGCTCTAGGATATGCGCTTTCGCGAACGCCTCGATCCGTGTCGAGCATGAGTGCGCTGATACCGCTTACAGAACCCCCCGATTCCGTCTGCATCATCCGGTTGTCCGCGATTGGCGATATCTGCCATACGGTGCCCGTCGTGCGGGCGTTACAGGATGCCTGGCCGGATACGGCATTCACGTGGATCATCGGCAAAGTCGAGCACAGCCTCCTCGAGGGTATGGACGGTATCGAATTCATCGTCCTCGACAAGAGCAAGGGACGAGCGGGTTACGGCGACGTCCGCCGCGCGCTGCGCGGCCGACGATTTCCGATCCTTCTGCATATGCATCCCTCGCTACGTGCGAACATCGTCAGCACGTTCGTCTCTGCCAAGATCCGCCTAGGCTTCGATCGCGCGCGAGGCAAGGATCAGCAATGGCTGTTCTGTAACAAGCGCATTCCGGCGACACCGCGTCAGCACGTCATGAACGGCCTGTTCGAGTTCGCGGACGCGCTCGGTGTGCAGCGTGGCAAGCCGCGCTGGGATATTCCAATCTCGGATGAAGATCGCGCGTTTGCAGCCGAGCACATCGACGGACTGCGTCCTACGCTGCTCATCAGTCCATGCGCCGCACAGCGATTTCGCAATTACCGCAACTGGAGCGTCGAGCGCTACGCGAACGTCGCCGACTACGCGTCTTCACACTACGGCGCGCAGATCGTGCTGACGGGCGGTTCGACAGATGTCGAGCGCGAGTACGGTCAGAAAATCACAGATGACGTCTTCGAGCCCGTGGCGAATCTCATCGGACAGACCACGCTCAAGCAGTTACTTGCGCTTATCGAGCAGGCCACGGTCGTTCTGTGTCCGGACTCAGGACCCGGACACATGGCCACTACGGTCGGTACACCCGTCGTGGGTCTCTACGCGACGACGAACCGACATCGTGCGGCGCCGTGGGCGAGCCAGCACCTCGTCGTCGACCGGTACCCCGAGGCGGTCGCGGCCGAGTTCGGCAAAAGCGTCGAGGACGTGAAGTGGGGCGAACGCGTTCGCAACCCCGGGGCCATGGATCTCATCGAGGTCGCCGATGTGACGCGGAAGCTCGATATCGCGTTCTCCCAGCAAAAGGTCGCTCCGCGAATGGAGGATCTGATCACACGGCCGTGAGTGTCGTACGATGCTTTGTCGTAAAATTACGGTGATCGCGTTGGAGATGGATGATGGTTGATCAGTACACGCTGCGCCGCTTTGACGACGCCGAGCCCGAGGCAATTCAGGAGGCGCTCGAGCGCAGCGAGGTCGTGTACTTCGAGCGCAGCCCCATTCCGCTGCCGTCAGCAGACGATCTGGAGTTCCTGCGTGAGGAATTGCCGAAGCAGCACAAGGTCAAGAACGTCAGCTATCACCCGGAGTCGGATTCGATTCCGAGATTCGAGGCATCCGCTGAGATCCAGGCGCGCACGAAGCAGATCCTCAAATCTCACCGCGCTGACGTCGAAGCTTTCTTCCGGCGCAATGCGCCCGGTTGGACGCCGGGTTGGACGGTCGGAACGAGCAGCTTCCGCGCCGTCGAGGAGAAAGGCCGTGATCTGAAACCGCGATCGAACAACGAGATCGTGCATATCGATGCGGGTGCATATGGGGCGACGAACGGCAATCGAATCTTGAGATTCTTCGTCAACGTCAATCCGAGCGTCGATCGTGTTTGGGGCACGAAGGGTAGTTTTGCGGAGCTGTTTGCAAGCCAAGAGGCGTTTGTTTCAGCCGCGCGCGGTAAGCACGAACATATTCGGCTCCAGAAGTCTGTGGGCGATAAAGTCTTCAGCGGCATCGTCCATGGTCTCAGCAAGGTCTATCCGCTGTTACAGGTCATCGACTCCAGTCCGTACGATCGGGCCATGCGCCGGATTCACAATTACATGAAAGACACGGAGAGCTTTCGCAACGATACGACGGGCTATAAGGAGATTCGGTTTCCACCGTACTCAGCGTGGTCGGTATTCACTGATGGCATCAGCCACTCGGCCGTGTCGGGACAATTCGCGCTCATCACGACGCTGCTCGTCCCGCTCGAGAATATGGGTCAGCCGGAGCTGGCGCCCTATAACATCCTCGCTGCCGCGAGCTGATCTTCGGGGTCAGAGTAAAGACTATCGCGCAACGCGACAGTGTTTACTCTGACCCCATTGGCTATGCTCGCCTGAGCGCTCTCTCGTAGCGTCTAGCTCAGTTAGCGTTGATCGTCGCGGAGCTTTGCAAGGGCCAGCAAAGCAGCACCGGTCCGCGAGATATCGTTACGGCCCTCGAGCTCGTGGGCGACGAGTCGCTCGGCGAGCGCCCGGTCGCCGTGGCAGGCGCGCAGTAGATCTTGTTCGACGTCGACACCGCTTCCCGAGGAGCGACTCGGGCGCCGGCCCCGGTCGCGGAAGCGTTTGAGCACCACGATGGCAACGACGACGATAATCGCGATCAGAATGACGGGGGCGTCGGTCATGCGCTAATGCGTCATCGCGTAGATGATGTAGTTGATGCCGAAACGGTAGGCGAGTGCCGTCATCGGCTCGGGATAGGTCGGATCGTCGGCATGCTCCCAGGCATCGCCCATATCCATGTTGAAGTTGATCGCAACCATGAGCCGGCCGTCGTCGTCGTAGATGCCGCGCCAGTGAGGTGGGCCTTGCATGCGGGCCGCGACGTTGCCGACGCCCCAGCGTAAATGACGGTGCCCTGGAATCTGCGTCCGCTGGTCGAGGTCGTAGAGAATATGCAGCAGCGGGTCGGTCTCGGGAATTTCTACGATCTGCCGCTCCGGTAGCACGCGGAAAATCGACTCGGTGAACACGGACCATTCGTACTCGCCGTGAAAATCGTCGACGACGAGAAAGCCGCCGCGTAGCAGGTACTCGCGAAGTTGCGCGGCCTCGACCTCCGACAGATACCAGTGCCCGACCTGCTGGGCGAACAGCCACGGGAAGTCGAAGAGTCGATCATCGAACGCACGTGTGTGAAAGCTGTCATCGGCAACGTTGAGCCGCGTGAGTCGCTGTAGGCCGCGCGTGATGTGGCACTCGGCCTCGGGCCAGTCGATGGCCCACCAGGGGCGCCAGCCGCCGCGGACGCGGCCGCTCGCATCCGCGTACATGAGCCGCGCCATATGAAACTCGGCTTCGGGCTGCGGTGGGTCGTTGTCGGTCGATGTCTGGCCGGGCCCGAAGCAGTAGCTGCTGCTGTAGCGCTGGGCCAGCGCTGTTTCACTATTAAGTAGGAAGGCGATGGCTAGCGCGCTCACGACGATGGCGGCAGTGGGAGAGCGGCGCTGACGCGGAGACGGCATCCGCTCATTATAGGGCTGATGGCGCCATTCCCCCGGTAAATCGGGGTCCGATCAGCATTTCTCGGACTCGTATCCAGGTTCAGAAAAATGGGCGCCGGGCTGCTCCCACAGCCGCGGCGCCCAGGTAGCCGGCATTCATGCCTGCTTGCGGGGGGCGGGCGGTGCCCGCGGGACCTTGCCCGCGGGCACCTCGATCTGTCACGGGGTCTCGTACTCGACCTCGTCGGCATCGATAGCCGTGTCGGCAACCTCCGTGCCTTGAACCTTGACGAGCTCGCCGTCAGGCGGACGGCCGAAGAAAGCGGCTGAGCCGATCACTTGATCGTTTTCGTCTCGAAAATCTTGATCCGCAGCGCCGCTCGTATCGATCGTGACGCCGAGGATCGTAATCGAGGTGCCGACTACGGACTCGACGATGCCCTGCAGGATCGTGTCGTCAGGATCGTCACGCTCGAGACGTGCTGCAAGCACCTCACCGGGCGCGTTCGGGTCCTCGCTGCCGCGCACGGCAATGAAGTCGCCCGCGACGATGTTACCGAGGCCGAAAGGCTGCATGTCGTCACGCTTGTCCTCGATTCGTGTCAGGCTGTCGACGTGAATCGTGATACCGAGCACCGTCACGGTCGTGGCAGTCGGGGTGAGGTCCACGAGTCCCTCGATCTCCACGACGCTGTCTCGACGGATGTCGACTTCGTCAGCCACGAGCACGCCGTTGGCGTCGAGCTCGCCTTCGACCTCGACCTTGACGTTGAGGCCGAGATCTCCGGCGACGCCGCCCTCGAAGACCGTCTGGCCGTTCGTCATTACGGGGAAGCCTGAGACATCGAAGTCGGTCGCGTCGGCGAAACGCGTGATCAGCCCTTCGACCTCGACGTGGTCGTCGGCGTTGCCGATGAGCTGATCGTCCTCGAAGTCGATCTCGGTTGCGATGAGCTCGCCAAGTCCGTTGAGGGTCAGCCCCTTGGCTTCAACGAGGTCGCCATCACTGATGACGCCACCGGGGAAGTCATTGTCGAGCATCGCGCCGGCGTAATTGACGACGAGTGCGTTGATCATGAACGTCATCGCGCCGGGGAGGTGGCCCTCGACGATGCCTGTGACCTCGAGCTCGCCGCCGGGCGCCTTGAGCTCAATGCGTGTTGCGAGGATGTTGCCGTTGGAATCGACGAATCCGGATACTTCGACGACGTCGCCGGCTACGAGGCCGCCCAGAGAAGCGCCCGGTATCGAATCGTCGAACGATGTGCCTGCGTTGGTGCGCACCGTCTGGCCGAGCACGATGAGCGTTCCGGCGACGAGATCGATCGAGCCGGCTTCGATCGGTCCCTCGACGTTGTCACCGAAGACAACGGAGGCCGCAGTGCCGGTCGTCCCGCTGGCGTCGAGCGTTCCTTGCACGAGCACGACATCGCCGACCTCGAGGTCGTCTTCGGAGCCGGGCGAATCGTCGATCGTGAACGTCGCACCGCTCGTGTCGTACCGCACGCCGTTGACGATGATGCTGCCGAAGCCTGAGATCGAGCCGAACGCGAATGCGGACGCGGCGTTCGGCGCGCCCGTTCGGTCGATGCCGGCGACGCTGGGGCCGGCGCTACCGCCGCAGGCTGCAACGAGCGCGGCCGCGCCGAACACGCTGAGCAGTTGGAGTAATGATTGCGGTTTCATGGTTTTCACCTTTAGGTCTTATCGTGAATCAGATAGACGCCGGCCCCCAGACGGACGCTTTCTGATGTAGAGGAATCGGTTTCGTCGATCTGACGCTCTGCGAGCCAGGCGTCGATCTCCTCGAGAAATGTTTGGCCTCGCTGATCCAGAAACTCGCGGAAGGCCTCGGCATGACGCTGCGCGACGCGCGGGCTCGTTGCCATTCCCTCGAAACGCGCAGGCTCGTCTCGGTCGTCATCGACGTTGTGCGCGAGCGTCATTCCGTGGTCGTGCAGCGCTACGCCGACCTGACGCAGCATGTCGGGATCGAGAGGGCTGCGGATGTACTCGCGGGCGCGGACCTCGTAGAGGTTCGGCTCGACCTCTACGATGAGCTCGAGCTTCACGAGCTCCTTCGTGAGTGCACCGTGCGGCGTATCACCCCCGTAGCGACTGAGCAAGGTCTTGAGAGTCGCACCCTGGCCGTCGCCCGGAAGTTGCACGGGATGCCCGTTGCCGTCGAGAAAATCGGCATCGAGGTACCAGCCCGAGAGGACCTGCGAAATACTGCTTCCGGCGCTCGGTTTAGGCGCCTCGACACCGGCGAGTGTCTTGCGAACGCGGCTGACCTCGCGCCGACTCAAGCCCGTGATCATGGCAACGCGAGAGGCGTTCGTCGGACGGCCCTGTAAACCGTAGTCCTGTCCGGCGACGTCGACGAAGACCTCTTTGCCGAGCGCTGCAAACTCCGCCCACGTGATGCCGCCGCGCTGGAGCAGGCGCACGACGGGCACGAGCAGATGGCGGCAGGCGTTGAGTAGGGCGGTTTTGGTCATCAGTCAGAACTCTGTATATGGGTAAAAATAGCACATATACAGATTAATTCAAGCAGCGGGCCCCGTTTCGGCATCGTTGGTCCGTGCGGGGCGCTCAGCCAGGCGGCTTCGGCCGATGGCTGCTTGTCTGGGTGTCGGGCTAGCTGGCAAGCTAGATTGGTCGGCAAAGGGGTGCGCGCAATTGGGGATCAGCGATGAGAGCTTATGTTAAATCTGGCTTTTTTCGGGCGTTGCTCGCGGGTGTGGCCGCGATCGTAGCCGGCTGCGGCGCGCCGGAGCCGGAGACCTCGACGATGACGGCACCTGCCGTTGGCGAGCCGGATGCCGACATCATCATCGTCGGTGCAGGACTGGCTGGCCTATCCGCTGCAATCGATGCCGCAAGGGCAGGTGCGCGCGTGCTCGTCATCGACATGAACTCGGTTTTCGGCGGTCACGGCATTCAGTCTGGCGGCGTCGCGTTCATCAACTCGACGCTCCAGGAGGAGCTCGGCTACGAGGACGATCCGGACATCGCCTACGCGGATTGGATGGACTGGGCCGTTGACGGGCACGCGGAGTGGAACCGCTTCTACGTCGACAACTCGCGCGAAATGCTCTGGGACTGGCTCACCGGTCTCGGCGTTCGTTTCGATCGCATCCGGCCGTCTCACGGCAACAGCGTTCCCCGCTTTCACATGACGCACCGGCGTGGCTTGAACCTGACCCGGCCGATCTTTCTCGAAGCCCTGCGCTACTCGAACATCGACTTTCGTTGGAACGCCGTTGCCGATCATCTGACGAAAGACGGTGAGCGCGTCGTCGGCGTCGAGGGTCTCGACTACCGCACGGGCTCGCGCTTCGCGCTGCGCGGCGAGAACGTTGTCCTCGCGACGGGCGGTTTTCAGAGCAACATCGAAATGGTCAAGGACAACTGGCGCGGCGATCTGCCTTCGCCGGGGCCTGTCTATAGCATGTCGGGACAGAACTCGCGCGGCAGCGGCCATCGCATGGCGGAGGAGGCCGGTGCTGCGCTCGTCAACCTCGATCGCCAGTACAACGGCTACACGATCGTTCCCGATATGCTCGGCCTCGACGAAGCGCGCGGCTACTACGGCGGAAACGCCCGCTCGATCTGGGTGAACTCGGCCGGTGAGCGCTTTGTGACCGAGCTCGGTATCGATCGTTACGTCTTCGACGCCGTCATGCGCGAGCAGCCCGAGGGTCATTGGGCGATCTACGATTTCGACGACAAGGACGGCTTCCGTCTCAATGGACCGCACTTTGTCTCGGCCGATGCCATCGACCACGAGAAGATTCAGCGCCTGGCGGTCGAGAACCCGGTGATCACGCAGAAGGCGGATACGCTTGCCGAGCTTGCTGCGCTGATCGGCGTGCCGGGCGACGCGCTCGAAGCGACCGTCGCGCATTACAACGCGCTCGTCGCAAACGGTGAGAGCACGGACGTCGACGGGCTCCCGCCCGAGGATACGCCGCCCGTGTTCACGATAGACTCACCGCCTTATTACGCGACGAAGCTCTACCCGATGGCGAACAAGAGCGCGGGCGGTGTCTCGATCGACATGCAGACGCGCGCGCTCGATTCGAACGGCGTTCCCGTGCCTGGACTCTACGCGGCTGGCGAGATTACGGGCTCGGCCGGCATGAACGGCCTCAACGGTCTCGACGGCATGTTCACGGGGCCGTCGATACTCACGGGGCGTGTGGCAGGGCAGTCGGCCGCTGCGGCGCTTGCTGAGCTGCCGGGATGGCAACCAATCGAGTTCGCGCGCCGCGAGGCCGATTGGGACATGACGCGACCGTCCGACTCGACGTGGGCGCCGGTGCTCGGGCCCGCGAACATTCAGAACATGCTTGCCGAGACGCGTGATGGTTACTGGCACTTCGAGCGCGTGCACAACCTCGTGCTCGAGCGCCGCTACGATTGCACGAACTGTCACTCGGAGCGCGTGCCGTTTTATACGGCGCTGTCGCGCGAGGACAAAGCTATGCAGACCCAGATCTGCGAAGCCTGTCACCTCGCGCCAGCCGGTACGTTACCCGGCGCCGACATTCAGCGCGCACCGGTAACGGTCACTCAGTGAGCTGGCCGCTTAATCGGTAGTCGTGCGGGGTGGCGGGTCGGCTTCCGACGGCCACACACTCCTGCCTCTGGCACCGGGTCTCGCTCGCTGCGCGGCGCGCCCCCGTAGCCTGCAAGCCGCCCAATTTCCCCCAGCGTCCGCGTAACGCAGGCGCCGCGAGCAGGCCGGCTCGCCCTTGGCGGCCTGCCAGCGCGTGAATGCGATTTCCTCGAGCGAGATGTCACTCGTCGCACACGGGCGCAGCTCCAATCCCTCGATCGCGTCCTCGTCTGCTAGAAAGCGAGACGTGCAAGACGGCGTATCTTCCATTCCGAGTGTTTCACCGAGCTCGTGCGCGAGCGCGAACGGCTGCACGGGCTGTTCGCGCGCGTCGAGCTCGCCGACGACGACGAAACCTTCGCCGAAGTGTGTCGCGACCCACGGGAAGCGACCGATGAAACAGACATTCCACGCGCCGATTAACCACTCCTCACGCGGGCACAGGGTCGAGAACACGCTGTAAGCATGAAAGGAGATGTCGATGTCTCCCGATTCCACGATTCGCCGGAAAGCGAGTTGACGCTCGGCATCGACCTCGACCACGGACTCGATGTCCCAACGGATTCCAGCTGAAGCCCAATGTGAGTTGACGGCTTCGAAGAAGCGCTCGATATCGGCGCGATTCATCGTCGTATCTAGCGTGTCGACGAATACAGACGATGCCATGTGCACGCGCACGGGCAGCGGAATGGTTTCGGGGATCGAACCGTTCGGGTCAAGCCAATACTCGTAGTACGTGAGCTCGATAGGTCGGCCTTCATGAAAAGCGGGGATATAGCGCACGTCGTCTAGGCTGCTGGCGGCACGGCTCGCCGTCCGCCAAAAGTCCGGTGTACGTCGCACGACTCGGCGGTGGGATGAGCGACCGCGCGTATCGATGTCCGTGGACACGATGAACCGAATGCCGCCGGATTCGTCCGCGCGTCTATTCGTCGCGGCCCAGGCAAGCTTGTCCGCGAAGCCGCGATACCATTCGCCGTCCTCGAGCACGGATTGCGGCGCAGAGTAAAACACGCCGAGTGTTTGAGCGTGGTAACCGTGATTCTCCATGAGCAGGATCGAGCAGATATCCAGGCAGCGGAATCCGGCCATGAAGCTCATGAGCACGCGCACGGGTTCACCGTCGATCGTCGCGGGACGCATGACGGCGCCATCGATTGCCGCAACGACTTCCTGGCGAAACGTCTCGTAGCGGTCGTCGCTCAGGCAATGCGGGCGCGTCGGTGCGCCGTCGATCTCGACGATGACCTGGCAGGTCACGCTGACGTCGTAGCGACCCTCCGGTCGGCCGAACGGCACGACGAGCCGGTTCAGCAACGACTGTTCATGATCGCCGATTTGAGCAGGATGAAACTCTTGAGAGAGTGCGCTGCCCGTTGCGAGCACGCTCAGGGCGACAAGAATCAGATAGCTGTTGAGTGCGCAGGCCGCTGTTTTCATGGCCTTCTCCGCGATTCACTCGTACCCGAGAATATAGCACCGCCCTGCCCGAGCCGCCCGTCCTCGGCGAATAGCGGTTAAACTCTAGGGACACGATCGAGGGACGAGACGCTCGGATTTTGCGACATGTCGCCCGAATCCAGAACACTAAGGGGAACAGGAATGACTGGATCTGCATACCACCTACCGATCTCTGCGCAGGCTGTTTTCGCGCTGGCGCTCGCAGTGACGCCGTCGGCCTTTGCGCACCATTCGGGGATCGAATATGACCAGTCGACGCTCGTCGAGCTCGAGGGTGTGGCGCAGACCGTTCACTGGCGTAACCCCCATATCCTCATTGAGCTCGCGACGACCGATGAGAATGGACAGGAAGTCGTTTGGCAGCTCGAAGGGGCGGCCCTGAGCAATCAGCGCCGGCGCGGCGTCATGGCGGGCATGCTCCAGGAAGGCGATCAGGTACGCGTGGCCGGCTACGCTTCCACGCGCCGTCCCGCGCACATGACGGCCGAGCACATTTTGTTACCCAGCGGCACGGAGCTGCTCGTCGGCTTCGCGCGCGAGCCGCACTTCTCCGAGGACCAGGTCGGCGGCAGCTCGGTGCTCGCGAGCGCCGCCGCCGCGGCGCCTGAGGACAGCGGGATTTTCCGTGTCTGGACGCGGGCGGGTGGTTATTGGCCCTGGTACTTTGCCGAGCCGCACGAGTACGAGCTCACGGAATGGGCTGCTGAGCACGTCGCCGACTACGACACGTTCGAAGACAATCCGCTGCTCGACTGCACGCAACCTGGCATGCCTTCGGTCATGGGCAATCCGTATCCAATGGAATTCATCGATCACGGTGACACGATCGAGTTACGCTTCGAGGAGTTCGACGTCGTACGTACGATTCACATGAACGATACTCGCGATCCGGCCGACGTGCCGTTATCGCCACTCGGTCATTCGGTCGGGCGCTGGGAGGGCGATACGCTCGTCGTCACGACGAACCGCATCAACTGGCCTTACTACGGGCGAATGGGCTTACCGCAGTCCGAGTCCGTTCACGTCACGGAGCGATTCGCAGTCGTCGCCGACGAGAATCGAATCGACTATCAGATCACGAACCGGGATCCCGAGGTCTTCGCCGGTACACAGAGCTGGGAAGCGCCTTACGTCTGGCGCGCCGGTGAGGAAGTCGGCGTTTACAACTGTACCGTCGAGTAACAATCACGAACGGCGCGCCGCCGTTACTGACGAATAGCGTACTCAGCCTTCGACGAACTGAACGAAATCTGCGACGAAGGTCTTGAGAAGCTGACGAATTTCTTCGTCGTGTAGTCGGCCTTCATCGTCGAAGAGATCGCGCGCGCCCGGCAGGAGCATTCGCCCGTCCCAGCATCGCATGCCGAGTGAGTGCAGAACCGGTAGCAATGCGTTCTGCGCGAGCGCCGTGCCGAACCGACCTGGCGCTGTGCCCATCATCGCAACCGGCCGATCACCGAAAACGCGTGGCCGAGCACTCGGTGGACGCGATAGCCAGTCGATCGCGTTCTTCAGGACGCCCGGGATCGAGTGGTTGTACTCGGGCGTGCTGATGATGAGCGCATCGGCTTGCGAAATCGTATCCTGAAGTGCCGATACCGAAGCGGGCGCCCCATTCGCAGACTCCTCATCCGCGTTATAGATCGGGATGTCGGCAATCGACTCTATGCGTAGAGAAGCGTTCTCGGGAAGTAACTCACCGGCGGCCAACAGCAGACCCGAGTTGAAGGAGTGACGGCGTAAGCTGCCGGAAATTCCGACGATCGATATCATCTGGTGTTTCCCGATTGAGCGAGGACGCGAGGCGGTCGATTCAACTCCGTCGTCGACTCTAGAGACCGAGGCGCTCGCGTAACTGATCTTCTAGCCGGTCGCGAACACGGTCCCGAAGAATCTCACCGTAGTCGGGCTCGATCTCCGGCGCTGTGATCAGCCCGGTTGCACGCATCGGTATTGAGCGCCCGATCAGTGGGTCCATCGTGTCACAGCGGTCGATGTCGATGCTGTTCGTCAGCGTCGCGACGAGACTGTAGTTGATCTCGCGGCTCACGAGGCTCGATTGTCCCCGCCCGCTGACGGTCATGAAATCCGTGGTCGCCTCGAGATCTTCCGTTCTTGCAATGCCCTCGACGACCTCGGCACTGGCGCGCAGCAGCCGGTAGTTCGTGACGGGCGCGTCGGGCCGTGCCGGCCTCGGCAGACTCTCGCGTGCGTTGTAGAAAGTGCACAGGGTATTGCCGATGTCGACGCCGCGAATGAGCCCATCGCGCAAAGAGAACTCGACGTTACCGGCCGTGCTTTGGAGCACGGCGCTTAGAACGTCGCCGCGGCCGGCCAAGTTCAAGTCGAAACTGCCGGTTCCGCTCATATTGGCGTCATCGCGCAAGTCGCCCAGCAACGGCTCGATCTCGATAGCCGTCGCTGCGCCGTCGAGCGAGAGCGTCGGGAGATCGCCGCGCGCATCGAGCTCGAGACTTCCTTCGAACTCGCCGCCGTACAACGCGGCACGCGCCGAGTCGACGACACCGAGTCCGCCGCCGACGGTCAGGGCCGCGGAAACATTCTGTAGCTCCAGTCCCGTGATCGTGAGCGCACCGACCGCGAAGCTGCCGTCGAGCCGTTGGTTGCTCAATATATCCGTCGGTAGTGCGACCTCGGCGGCAATGGGTGGCGCGTCTTGTGGCGGCGACTCCTCCGCGGCCGGCATATAGCGGTCGGCATCGAGGCGGTCTATCGCGAGGTCGAAAGCGTAGGCGCTCTGCGGTCCGAGACTCACGGTCAGCTCGCCCGTCACCGTGCTGTCATCCAGCACGACGTTCAGATCTCGAAATGCGTTTCGTGAAGCGTTGCCTTCGATCTGTGCCGTCGCGCTGACGCTTCGAAAGGCCGCGGGGTCAACGCGGGCAGGCATCGGTCGGTCGAACCGATCGAGCAACGCCTGCGGATCGAAGGGCAGAATCTCGACGCGGCCCGCCCAGGTGGGAGCATCGGTCGGGCTGGTCACGCGCAACGCACCGCGTAAATCGAGACCGGCGGCGCGGGCTTCCAGCGCCGTGAGATCGACTGCGCCGGCAGCGTAGTCGAACGTCGTGCTCAGAGACAGGTTGCCGAGCGCGTCCGCTCGCAGGCCCGACGGCATGAAATCGTCGAGCACACGCGCGAGGGCGATGGCATCGAGCTCGGGGACCGTAATGCTTCCAGAATAGCCCTGATCGGCAGAAACGCGCTCGACGTTGCCGGTCAGGTTTGCGCTCAGTACGCCGATGTCGAAATTCGGGATCGACAGCTCACGTGTCGCCGGCGTGTACTCGATAGACCCCGCAGCCGAAACCTGGCCGAGCGCGCCGATGTTGACGCGTTCGAGCGTTTCTCGCGGTAAGAGATTCAGCACTTGTGCTGGATCGAACTCGTTCGTACTCAGTTGGCCGCCCACGACTCCGTTCTCGTCTGTCGCGATTGCTCCGCTCACCGTCATGCCAAGCAAGCTCGCGGCGATATCGTTCAACGAGACCTGACGTGTCAGTGGCAGCAATGTGAACGTAGCCTGCAAATCGAGGTTGCCGAGGTTCGCGCTCGCAGCTTCGTCGATCTCGAGCTCCAGCGCTTCGATAGCTGGTGCGAGCGGCTGCGATGCGACGCGGACAGAGCCGGTCAACACTGGTTGCTCGAACAGGTTCTCGCCACTCAACTCCCATACCGCGGAGATGCCCGCGAACTCGGTCACGAGATCGGATATGGTCAATGCCGCCGAGTCGCGCGCCAGTGACATGGCGCTCCAGTCGAGTCTGACGTCGGCTTCATCGGGTCCAATCGGTGGTGAGGTCAGCGAAGCAGTGAAGTCACCGCGCGAGAGCTCGATGTCATTCTCGGCCAACGGCACGCGCAAATCGTCGACCTGTAACGTGCCGTCGGCGCGTTCGTTGCCGCTGCCATCGGCGACATTGAGTCCGACGCGCAGGTTCTGCGCCTCGATGACGGAAAACGAAGCATCGATCAGCGCCGTTCCCGACGCATCGATATCAGCGCTGAGTTGTGGCTCGACGCTGACGAGGCGAAAGCTCAAGTCGCCGTCGACAGGCTGGCCCGGCGCGATTGCACCCGTCTCGACGGTGAGCTCCGAGAGCACGAAGCGAACCTCGCTCATGTTCTCGCGCCAGAAGATCAGGCCTTCGCTGATGTCGATACCGGCGATGTTCATCGATTCCAACAAAGACTCGCGATCTGTGCCCGTAGCAGCTGGCGCGGCTCCGTCGGCTCGAGACGCAACGAGATCGCTCCAGTTCGTCAGGCCGTCTTCGTTCGTTGCGAGATCGAGCTCCAGGCCGCCGAGTGAGACGGTGCCGATCTCGAGCTGGCTACGAAGCAACGGCATGAGCTGCACGCTGACAGACAGGTTGTCGACGCTGGCGAACGGGTCTTCGCCGAAGCCAGGCGCGTTTCCGAGCTCGACGTTGCCCGTCGTAATACCGAGCGAGGGGAAGAACATGAGCTCGAGATCATCCTCGATGACGAGCTCTCGTCCCGTTCGGTCTTCGACCCATTCGGCGATATAGCCCTTGTAGTAGTTCGGGTCGAATGTGAGCCAGATGATGACGGCTGCGACCGCGGCCAATACCACCGTCGCTGCTATCGTCGCTCCGAGGATCTTCAGGAGTTTCTTTAACACGGGCACGTTCTCGGATTCTACGCCGCAGCGGCTATTAGAGATAGACTGTGCTGAATGGCTCCTGAACGGTAGCGGCACAATGGACGATCTACACTACGCAACTCTGACCGAAGCCGGCGCGGCTCTGCGAGCCGGTGACGTCACATCGGTTGCACTGACAGGACAGCTGCTACGGCGTATCGAGAGCCTCGACGGCGCGCTCAACAGCTATATCACGGTGACGGCTGAGCACGCGCTCGCGCAGGCGCATCGGGCAGATGCCGAGCTTCGCGCGGGGAACGATCGCGGCGCGTTGCACGGTATTCCCATCGCCATCAAAGATCTCATCGCGACGAACGGTATCCGCACGACCGGCGGAAGTCTCGTCTACGAGGACTGGGTCCCGGACTACGACGCGACGGTCGTGCGCAAGCTCGACGAAGCCGGCGCCGTGATGCTCGGCAAGACGGGCTTGCATGAGCTCGCGTTCGGCTCGACTTCGATCAATCCGTACTTCGGCGCGATCGCCAATCCCTGGAAGCTCGATCATCATTCGGGCGGCTCGAGTGGCGGCTCCGCCGTCGCCGTCGCTGCCGGGATGGCGTTTGCCGGTATCGGCACGGATACAGGCTGCTCGGTCCGCCAGCCGGCGCAGTGCTGCGGTATCGTCGGGCACAAGCCGACGTATGGTCTCGTCAGCAAGGCGGGTGTGTTGCCGCTCGTCAACAGCATGGACCATGTCGGGCCGCTGACGCGTACGGTGCGCGACGCAGCGCTCGTCCTGCAAGCCATAGCCGGACACGATCCCGACGATCCACACTGCGTCAATCGGCCGGTGCCCGATTTCACCGAAAAGCTCGGACGACCGATCGACGGTGCTGCCGTCGGTGTGCCACGCGCGTTTTTCTTCGAGAATGGCGATGACGAAGTCTGTGAGATCGTCAGCGCCTCGCTCGAGGTCTTCGAGCTTCTCGGTGCACGCACGGAGGATGTCGAGATCGCGGACATCAATGAGGCTTATCGAGCCGGTGACGTTACGTTCGTAGAGATCGTCGAGTCCAACGGTGAGGCGATGCGGCGCGATCCGAGCTTGTTCAGCGAAGAGTTTCGCAAGCGCTACGAAGGGGTCGCCCGCAGCACGCCTGACGATTATGCCGAGGCACAGAGCTTCCGCGAGCGTTTTCGCGCACAGCTCGACACGCTCTTGGAGACCTATGACGTGCTCGCCGTGCCGACATCGACTGTCGCAGCCGCGCCGATCGTGAGCCAGCCGCCCGAGCATGCCGTCGAGCGGCGCAAGAATGCGAGCATCTTCAACTTCACGGGTCAGCCGGCGATCTCGGTACCATGCGGTTTCACGCGCGCGGGTTTGCCCGTCGGGCTCATGCTCATCGGGCGTATGTTCGACGATGCGACTGTGCTGCAGTTCGCTTCCGCGTTCGAGCACGCAACTACGTGGCACGAGCGACGTCCGCCCGTCGGCTGAAGCGCTCGTGACCTCGTTCTCGTATACTGCGCCGTGGTTTCTCCAGGGGGTCGCATGACGATCGAGACAGCGATGAAACGGCGCGCGCCGGCGAGTTCATCAGGCGCAGCACTCCTACTGCTCCTGAGCGCCTGCAGCGAGGCGCCGCTCGGTCCGCTCGGCATCACGGAGCTCGATACGCCTGCCGGAGAGCTCAGCGGACCGTCACATCTATCCACGGCACCCGACGGGACGGTCGTATTGAATTGGCTCGAGTCGACGACGGGCGAGGCTATGGCGCTCAAGTACACGACGCTGCCTGCCGGCAGCGAGACGTGGGCCGAGCCGAGGACGCTCGCCGAGTCGGAAAACTGGTTCATCAACTGGGCTGATTTTCCGTCCGTCGTGCCGATGTCCGATGAGCTCTGGGCCGCGCATTGGCTCGTCTACCGCGAGAATTACGACGGTTACGATATTCACGTGGCCCTATCGAACGATGCCGGCGACAGCTGGGGCGAGCCGTTTGTGCTTAACACCGACGGCACGGGTGCCGAGCATGGCTTCGTGACGCTGTTTCCCCTCGATGGCGACATCGCAGCCGTCTGGTTGGACGGTCGCAACATGATCGTCGACGGAGAGTTCATGTTCGAAAGCCCTGCAGGGGAGCTGCTCGGAACGAGTCTTCGCTACGCACGCTTCGACCGTGAAGGCGCGCGCTTGACCGACGTATCGCTCGACGATCTCGTTTGCGACTGCTGCCAGCCCGACATCGCACACACGACGAACGGCCCGATCTTGATCTATCGCGATCGCACGACCGACGAGGTCCGCGACATCGTCGTGCGCCGCATGATCGGTGGCGAGTGGCAATCCGTCCAGGCGCTGCCCGCCGACAACTGGACGATTGAGGCATGCCCGATCAACGGTCCAGCGATCGCCGCGGACGGTAACGACGTCGTTGCCGCATGGTTCAGCGCTGTGGACGATCAGCCAATCGTGCACTTCGCACGCTCGACCGATAGCGGGGCGAGCTTCGGCGAGGCAGTCGAGATTGATGCGAGCGGTAGCTACGGCTATGTCGACGTCGAGCTACTCGGCAACGGTGATGCGATCGTGAGCTGGTTGCGCTCGGGTGCAGAGAATCTTGCACTCGTGACGCGGCGCGTGACACCGGCAGGCGAGCTCACGGTTGTCGAGACCGCTGTCGATATCGATATCTCCCGTCCACTCGATTTTCCGCAGATGGTTCCGACCGGTGAGCGCCTCGTGTTCGTCTGGACGGACTACTCCTCTGGCAGCGACGTCAAAACCGGTGTTGGGCGCTTCGGCCCTTGACCGTTAACGACTGCCTCTAAGATCACGCGCTTGCAACTTCTTCGATGACGGCCCAGGTCCTCGCGCTGGTCTTGCTTGCGGCCTGCATCCACGCAACGTGGAATACCTGGCTCAAGCTCTCTGGTGATCGGCTCGTCGTCATGGCGCTCATGGGAACCGGCTGGGCGCTTCTCGCGGCTTGCTGGTTGCCGTTTCTAGCGCCCGTAGAGCGCGACGCATGGCCCTACCTCGCAGTGTCCATCGTCGTACACCTTGCCTACACGTTGTTGCTCGTGCCGGCTTATCGACTCGTCGATCTCAGTGTGGCTTACCCGATGATTCGCGGCTCCGGGCCTGTGCTCGTGACGCTGGTCTCATTGCTCTTGCTCGGTGAGGCCGTGGGTCTGCTGGGTTGGGCGGCCGTGCTGCTGATTACGGGCGGAGTCCTCGCGCTTGGCTGGGGCGGGGCGACCGGAGATTATCGGGCCTTGCTCTTCGGCGTTCTCGGCGGTGTACTCCTCGCAGCTTACACGTTCATAGACGGCGTCGGTGCGCGGGTCAGCGGGGCCGCGCTGACGTACTCTGCGTGGCTGTTCCTCCTTACGGGGCTACCGTTACTGGTTATCGGTTTTCTCGTGCGCCGCGGCAAGTTCATCGAGCTCGCCCGGCCAATCGCTTTGCGAGGCTTGCTCGCCGGTGCCATCGCTTCGGTCGCGTTCGCGATTGTGATCTGGTCGTTGACGCGCGCGCCGCTCGGCCTCGTCGCGGCAGCCCGCGAAACGAGCGTAGTCATGGTCGCGATTGCCGGCGCGGTCCTGCTCAAGGAGCGAGTCAACTGGTTGGCCGTCGGTGCCGTTTTTGTCGGCGTCGTATTGTTGCGATTCGCTGCGAACTAGAGACACGCCCGCTTCAATGCCCGTTCGGCTACGAGTATGATCGTTGAATACTCGTTATTTTTGAGGCGTTCAATGCGAGCTTTCGGATTCGGTTTATCGTTAGTGCTCATCGGTGTGCCTGCGTCGGCTCATCACAGCGTCGCAGCCAGTTTTGATCCCGAGAGAACGGTCGAGGCCGAGGGCGTGATCACGGCCGTGGCGTGGAGAAATCCCCATATATTGTTCACGCTGCGGACAGCCGACGGCTCGGAGCAGATACTCGATTCTCACTCGTTGAGCATCATGCGCCGCATAGGTGCGGCCGAGCCGTTCGTCGAGGTCGGTGATACCGTCAAGGCCGCCGGGTGGCCGTCGCGACGCGGTGCGGGCATGTTCGTTAATAACATGTTATTGCCGAGCGGCGAGGAGTTCGTGTTCGACTTCACACCGGAACCAGCCGATCTTCGTTGGTCGGACCGGATGTGGGGCAGCAACGAGAACTGGTTTGCCGAAAGCGGGGACGAGTCCGACGCCGAGCGTGGCATTTTTCGGGTCTGGAGTACGACGCTCGCGGGCGGCGGTGCGTTCTTCATGCGGCCACCCTTTCCGATGACGGACGAGGCACAGGCGTTCAACGACGCATTCGACATGACGACGGATGATCCTTTGTTCAACTGCGCCCCCAAAGGCGTGCCGGCCATCATGAGTAATCCCTACCCGATAGAGTTCGTCGATAGCGGCGACACGATCGAAGTGCGTATCGAAGAGTACGACCTGCTCCGAACGATATACATGAATGCCGAAGCGACGCCTGCGTCTTCCGCGTCACTGCTTGGACACTCTGTGGGTCACTGGGACGGTGAGACGCTCGTCGTCGAAACCACGCGCGTCAATTGGGGACATCTCAACGGTCGAGGAGTGCCCATGAGCGAGGAGGCTGTCATTGTCGAGCGGTTTACGCCAACGGACAACGGTGGACGGCTCGAATATGAGGTGACGGTCACCGACCCGAGGAACCTCACTGAGACCCTCGTCATGGGTAAGTCATGGGTCTATCTGCCCGACGTGCGCGTCGAGCCTTATGACTGCACGCTTCGCGAGGCGCCCTGATAACGCGCGATACCTAGCCCGCGCTGCCCATTTTGTTTAGCGCGTCGATTCGGCTAGCGTCAGTACGGCAGTCGTCGCAATCTCATCGGCACTAGCGCCGCGCGACAGATCGCTGACTGGTCTTGCAAGCCCCTGAAGTATCGGCCCGAGTGCTGCTGCGCCAGCCAGGTGCTGAATCAGCTTATAGGCGATATTGCCGGCGTTGAGGTCGGGAAACACCAGTACGTTTGCGTTGCCGGCGACGTCACTGTCGCCTGGAATTTTGGATGTTGCGATTCGTGCAACGAGTGCGGCATCGGCTTGAAGCTCGCCATCCATTGCAATCTCGGGGGCCCGCTCTCGGGCAAGCGCGACGGCCTCTCGAACTTTGTCGACACTCGCATGGCGGCCGCTCCCGCGCGTCGAGAACGATAACAGTGCCACGCGCGCGACATCGCCTGTGAGTCGCTCGAAGCTCTGCGCGGATGCGATCGCAATGTCCGCGAGCTGAGCCGGATCGGGGTCGACGTTCAACGCGCAGTCAGCGAACAGGATCGGGCTCGTCGTGGACGTGACCAAGTCCGGCACTAGCATCATGAACGCGCTCGACGGCGTTTGGATGCCCTCCGCCAGGCCGATCGTCATCAGACTTGCTTCGATGACTCGCGCCGTTGGCGTCGTGACGCCCGCAACCAGGGCATCGGCGTCGCCGGCGCTGACCATCGCACCGCCGAAGAACAGCGGTTTCGAGGTGGCTCGCCGCGCGACCTCGGCACTCGCACGAGGGCGCATCGCTCGATACCGCTTTGCGTATTCGTCGACTCGGTCCGAGCGTTCCGGATCGATGAGCTCGAAATGCTGCGTATCGATGCCCACTGCAGCAGCGGCCGTCTCGATGTCATCGGTGCGTCCGAGCAGCACGATCCGCGCCGCCTGATCGTCGATGAGCTTGCGTGCAGCCAGCAAGATCCTTTCGTCGGTCCCCTCTGGAAACACGACGGTTCGCTCGCGCGTTTTCAAGGCATCCA
>JABAHR010000518.1_pt4 | contig 23129 bp, 21 predicted proteins | sample 7062101 | NCBI WGS metagenome assembly JABAHR01 (sample SAMN14534553, study PRJNA622989) | marine sediment metagenome | biome: marine biome [ENVO:00000428]; feature: marine pelagic biome [ENVO:01000023]; material: deep marine sediment [ENVO:00002113] | place: India: Gulf of Kutch | collected...
AAATCGGTCGTGCGCGCGTTCATGATGGTGCCTCCTTCGGGCGCTGCGCGCCCTTCGATACGAGGCTTATGCTAGGCGACGCGGGTTTCTATCCCGTTTCTCCGCAGGGACTTTTTCGTATCATTTGTTTCAGGCGGCGATGGACTCGCCGGGCGTTACGACCTGCCAGGCTTCGCGCAAATAATCACAGGGTTGCGCTCCCTGCGGCAGCGCATGGCAAAGCTCGGCTGCGCGGCTACCAGTAGCTCATCGCGCCGCTGAATATACCGACGGCGTCGTCGCGATTGGTTTCACGGGGGGCATTGCCGATGGCGCGGCGCTGGCGCATGGCGGAGTCGGCAAGCGCCTCGGCGTCACCGCCCGCGAAGCCGACCGCCTGCAGGCCGTTCGGCAGCTCCGTCGCGCGCATCAATTCGACGATACGCGCCGCCACCACTTCACCCGCGTCGGCGTTGCTCGCCTCGCGGGTATCGGCACCCAGGCAGGCGGCCGCCTCCAAGTGCCGCTCGGGCGCGCCCGCGGCGGTGAAACGGAACACCGAGGGCGAGGTAAGAATGACGCTGATGCCGTGGGGAACGAAGGGCGACGGCACCGGATAGTCTTTGGTGACCACGTCGTGCATCAGATGCGTGACGCCGTAGGAAAAGGCGTGGGGCAGATGCGTGCCGCAGTTGCCAAAGGCCATGCCCGCGAGCGTCGCCGCCCACATCAAACTGTCGCGCGCCTCGTGATCGGCGGCGTCGGCGACGCCGCGAACGAGATACGCGTCGGCGATGCGCAGCGCCTCGCGCGCGTGCAGATCGCTCCATGGGTTGGCGCCCTGGATCATGGGCCTTGCCAGCGGCGAGGCTATCTTGTCCCAATGCGTGTACGCCCGCGCGGTATAGCACTCGATGGCATGGCTCAAGAGATCGAAACCGGTGGATGCAACCACCCGCGCCGGCAGCGTGTCGGTGCACGCCGGATCCACCAGCGCCTCGTCGGGCAGAATGTAGCGGCTCGCCAGCACGAATTTTGTGTCGTGATCCATCAGCCGAATCACCGATAGACCGGTCATCTCAGAGCCGGTGCCCGAGGTGGTCGGGCAGGCGATATGGGGCAGCACCGGTCCGGGCACGGCGGCGCCGTCGCCGATGGGCGGCGCGAAATAGGTAGAGAAGGTCGCCGGGTAGCGCGCATACACCATGGCGGCCTTGGCGGTATCCATCACCGAGCCGCCGCCGAGGGAGATCAGCCCGTCGAAATCGCCGTCTTCGAGAAACCGGGTTGCGTCCATGACCGACGTGTCCGACGGCTCGATGCGGATCTCGTCGAAGACGCCGTAGTCGACGCCGGCGGCATCGAGGGAGCGCCGCGCGCGCGCCATGTGCTCCGAGCCGGCGATAAACCGATCCGTGATGACGGCCGCGCGGCGCACGCCACGGGCCTTGACCCGCTCGCCGAGCTCCGCGAGGCAACCGCGCCCGAAGGTGAGCCGTGGCATGTCGACGGTGAAGGTGTCGGCGCCCTTCTCGGTGGGCGTAAAGTACTGACAACAACCCATCCCGGCATATCCTCCCTCGTGACCGCGCGTATGCGCCCGAGTCCCGCGTCTTCAGGCGGCGCTTCGGCCGGCGCCGCGTTCCGTGAAACCGTAAAGTCTCGCCGCGTTGTCACAGATGACCTTACGCTTGATCGGCTCCGGCACGTCCGCGAGCTCGCGCTCGATGAACGAGAGGCTGTCGGGCCAGACGCCGTCCGGATGCGGAAAATCCGAGCCCCACATGATGTTGTCCTCGCCGAGCAGATCGATGAGCCGCAGTCCCACGGGATCGCTCTGGTAGGTCGCCCGGCACTGCCGCCGCCAATACTCCGAGGGCTTCATCTTGAGGGTGAGATCCTTGAACTGCTCCTCCCACTCGAGATCCATGTGCTCGAGCACGTAGGGAATCCAACCGATGCCGCTCTCGCCGATGACGACGACGAGATCCGGATTGGCCTCGAGCACACCGCCGTAAATGAGCTCCATGAGCTTGCCGGCCATGTTGAGCTGAAAGCCGGTGATGAACACGGCAAAGGCCTGGCGCGCCTGCAGCGGCTCCATGGAATCGAGATCGGGCTTTCGCCCGCCGATGGTGTGAAAGTGCACCGGCAGCTTCGCCTCACTCGCAGCCTGCCAGAGCGGGTTCCAGTAAGGGTCGTAAAGAGGTTTCATTTCCAGCGTGAGAGAAACCTCGATACCCTTCGCGACGCCGCGCTCGGCCACCCGGGCGACCTCGATGACGGCCGCGTCCATGTCGTGATTGGGAATCGAAGCGATGCCGCCCAGGCGATCGGGATGCGCGGCACAGAAATCGGCAAGCCATTCATTATATATGCGCATCATCTCGGTGGCGGCCTGGGAGTCGTCCAAGCGCTGCGCCGCGCCGAGTATTCCATAGAGCACCTCGGCCTGGATGCCGTCGAGATCCTGATCCTTGATGCGCAGATCGGGGTCGGTCAGGCGCCGCACGCCTTTGCGTCCATCCTCGTAGAGACCGGTCTCGGCCATGCGATCGGCGCGATGGATCTGGCCGGGAACGTATTTGCGTCCCGCCGAGCCCATGCCGTTCTGCAGGCCGAAGTATGCGCCACCCTTCGAGACCCAGATTGGACCGTCATCGCCGTCGGTAACGAAAGGCATGCGCGCCCGCATCGCCGCGCTCGCATTGGACGTGAACAGATCCGGAGGCAACCAGATCAAGTCGATGTGGCAGTCAGCTGAGATAACCCGATATTCCATGTCGCCCTCCCGTCGGAGCGTTTAGTATGCTGTAAGACAAGCGTCGATTGAAGCACGACCCAAGCCGGGTGGAGACCAACATGGCCGCAAACGAGCTTTACGAGATCTACGCGCTGCGCTACGCGGAGCGCGTCAATCGGACCCGCGGGGAGAACTTCAAGGTGACCGATGATCACGACGCGCCCATGCCTATCGACTACTTCATCTGGGTGGTGCGAAACGACGCCCGCACCATCGTGGTCGACACCGGTTTCGGCCTCGAGGAGGCCAGGAAGAGAGAACGGAACCTGCTGCAGACGCCGGAGCAGGCCCTCGCAAGCATCGGCGTCGAGCTTTCCACGGTCGAGGATGTCGTCATCACGCACCTGCACTACGACCATGCGGGCACGATGCCGGATTTTTCCCGCGCGCGATTTCACCTGCAGTGCTCGGAAATGGCGTTCGCGACCGGGCCGGCCATGCTCGACGAACACGAGCGCTGGGCCTTCTCGGCGGATCACGTCTGCGACATGGTGCGCCTGCTCTACGACGGGCGCGTGGTGTTCCACGACGAGGACGCCGATATCGCGCCCGGCATCACCCTGCACCGCCTTCCCGGACACACCGATGGATTGCAGGCGGTGCGCGTGCCGACGCGGCGCGGAGCCGTGCTGCTCGCTTCCGACGCGAGCCACTTCTACGAGAACTTCATGCGCCGCTCGCCCTTCCCCATCTGCTACTCGGAGGCGGACACGTTGAGAAGCTACGATCGTCTCGAGGAGCTGGCCGACAGCGAGGACCACATCATTCCCGGTCACGATCCCCTGGTGCGCGCGCTGTATGCCGCGCCATCGAGCGAGCTGCAGGGCTGGGTGTGCCGGCTCGACGAGGCGCCGTCACGCAGCGTCGCCGCCATGGGTTTCAGACCCTAGCGCAGACCACGCTCACCGAGATTCCGATCGGGACGCGCGACTCTAGAGCCGTCGGGGTGGCGGCGGCATGAAGCTCGCCGGACGGCGCCTGCTCGCGAGCAGCGTCCTCGCCTGCCAGGCGAGCTCCGCGCCCGGCTCGCCGAGCAGCTCGAGGTCGTCTCCGCACTGCACCGCGACGGGCAGACCGGCGCGGAAAACGATGCGGTTTGCAAGCGTCGCGGTGATGCGATCACCGGGCAGCAGCGTGCCGGCGAGATTCACCGGGTCGACCGCGGACACGGCGATCAGCGCATCGCGATCGCCGTTGCGGCGCACCTCTCTCAAGGTGCCCACCGCGTCGGGCAGGGCGAACTGCTCGCCCGCCACGCCGTCGACGAAGCGCCCGCCGCGGATCTCTCCGCGTGCCTCCATGCGCCAGTACACCCGCAGCAGATCCCGCCAGGGCAGCGGCACGCTCTCGCGCTCGAGCAGCCTGCGAAACACGATCCCGTAACGGCGCAGCAGCAGTCGCGCGAGAAACGCGTGGTCCTCGGCGTCAGCCTCGGCGTCCCCCGATGCCGCGAGCAGGCTCCAGCGCCCGGCCGCATCGAAAGGAGAAACCGCCGGCTGTCTTCCCCGGCGCGGCGCGAAGCGCGCACGGCGACTCTCCGGCGTGATCAGGGCGCGCAGCCCGGCGAAGCTGTCCGACGTCACCATTCCCCAGTTGACCAGCTCCCCCAGCGCGTTCTCCACCTGGGTTCGCAGCATGCCGGTGCCTTCGACGAGATCCATGAAAAAACAGGCGCCGGCCTCGAGCAGATGCGCGTGCACCCGGCGCGCGGCGCCACCGAGAACCATACTCCCGACATCCGGGATCGGAGCGAGCCTTCTCCAGTGCGCGACGTTGCGCCGTTGAACGAGCGCGACCGGCGTGTGCCGAACCGGCCCATTCTTCCGCTCGCCCTGGGCCGACGCCAGGGTCAGACGCATCCACGCGAAGCGTCCGGTGGTGCACAGGGTATCCAGCATGCTCGATGCGTAGTCGCCGATGCGCGCAGGCAGCACGTCCGACTCCCAGGCCGCCGCCGCCATGGCGAAGCCTTCGAGCTGCTCGAGGGCGCCGGCCGCCGCTTCCTGACCTTCCCCCGAGTCGGACAATCCCTGCCAATGCATCAGGAAGCGCATGAAGTCTGCAATGCTGACCGGCTCTACCAGGCTGCGCAGGTGCTTGACGGTGTAGCGGTGGATGCGCGCCAGCAGACGTCGCTCACACCACTGCTCGCCGCTCCCCGGAAGATCGCGAAACCGCCCGCGAATGACGAAACCCTCGCCTTCGAGCGCGAGGAGCGCCGCCGTCACCTCCCCCGCCTCGATGCCGAGCGGTCGCGCCAACGATTCCGCGGTGACCGGGCCGAGACCTTCCAGACGGCTGCGCACGATCTCTCTGAGCGCGTCGCCGCGATCCCCGGGCACGTCGCCGGCCGGCAGTGCCGTTATCTGCGGATCGGTGACGGCGCCGGGAAACAATGCGCAAAGCTCCGCGAGGCGCTCCGCGGCCACCCACAGGGACTCGCCGGATGCGAGGCACAAACGCGTGGCGCGTCCGTCCTCGGCCAGCAACGCGAGCAGGCTGCGCCAGCCGGGCGCAGCGTCGCTACCTTTCCCACGGTCGATCTCGTCATCGGCGAGGAAGCCGAGGACCACCAGCGCATCGTGCAGCTCGTCGGCGTCACGCACGTCGGGCCACGCCTCGGCGCACACCCGCTCGATGGCGCCCGGGTCGAGGCGTCCGAGCTCGGCAGCATCTGCCGGCTCCATGAAGCTGCGTGACTGCACCGCCATGGCGCGGCGCTCCTCGGCGGGCGCGTCGTCGAGAAACGCGTAGGGCCGCGCATTCAGAATCTCCTGCGCGAGCGACGACGGCGCGGCCAGGTCGCGGGCGGTGATGCGCAGCTGCCCCGCTTCGAGGCGCTCGAGCAACGCTTCGAGCGCTTCGATGTCCATGAAGTCGTGAAGACAGTCGCTGACGGTCTGGTTCACCAGAGGGTGATCCGGAATCTCGCGGTTGCCGGCGACGTTCTCCTGGCAGGCGAGCTGGTCCGGGAAGATCACCGCGACCAGATCTTCCGCATCGGCGCGCTGAAAATACGGCGGCGCACGCTTGCCGTTGCGCATGCGTCGCACCGCCAGCGCGTTGCTGGCGTTCCAACGCCAGCGGGTGGGGAACATGGGCGCGGCCAGCAGCGCCTGCACGAGCACGTCGCGCACCGTTTTGCTGTGCAGATAGCCGGCGACCTCATGGAGAGGGAAGCTGTGGGTAGCCGACAGCGACAGGATGATGCTGTCCTCCAGCGCTGCCGCCTGCAGCTCGAAATTGAAGCGACGGCAGAAGCGTTTTCTGAGCGCCAATCCCCAGGCGCGGTTGATGCGCGAACCGAACGGAGCATGGATGACCAGGTGCATGTCGCCGGTCTCGTCGAAGAAGCGCTCGAGGACCACGTGCTCCTGGGTCGGCACGCAGCCGAGCGCGGCAGCGGCCGAGGCCAGGTAAGCGGCCAGCTGCTCCGCCGCGGCGGCGGGGACGCGCTGCGTCTCGACCAGGTGCTGAACGGCTGCCTCGACGCCNNACGGCGCGGGACAGCTCGTCGCTGCGCCCGGGGGCTTCGCCGAACCAGAAAGGAATGTTGGGCGGCTGACCCTTGGCGTCGGCCACGTGCACCCGGCCCATCTCCACCTTGAGAATCCGATACGAGATATTGCCGAGCTGAAAGATGTCCCCGGGCAGGCTTTCGAAGGCGAAGTCCTCGTTCAGCGTTCCGACGCGGAATCCTTCCGGCGACAGGATCACCTCGTAATCGAACTGATCCGGGATGACCCCGCCGTTGGTGATGGCGGTCAATCGAGCGCCGCGGCGCGCCCGCAGGCGGCCGTTGACGGCGTCGTGATGCAGATGCGCCGCGCGCCGGCCGCGCCGGGTCGAGAAACCCTGAGCCAGCATGCGCACCACCTGATCGAACTCGCGCCGGTCGAGATCCCTGTACGGCCAGGCGCGGCGAAAGGACGCGAGCAGCGCGTCCTCGCTGCGCTCGCCCGCGCTCACTTCGGCGACGATCTGCTGCGCGAGCACGTCCAGGGGCTTTTCGGGAATGCGCACGCGATCGAGCTCGCCCCTGCGGGCAGCGTCCAGCAACGCCACGCACTCCACCAGATCATCGCGGCTCAGCGGAAACAGGCGTCCCTTCGGCGTCGCGCCGATGCGGTGCCCGGAACGCCCGACCCGCTGCAGGAACGCGGCGATGGAGCGCGGCGATCCGAGCTGACAAACCAGGTCGATGTCGCCGATGTCGATGCCGAGCTCCAGCGACGAGGTTGCCACCAGGCATTTCAGCGTGCCTTCCTTGAGCCGCTGCTCGGCTTCCAGTCGATGCTCCCTGGCAAGGCTGCCGTGATGGGACGTCACGTTATCCTCGCCGATGCGCTCGGCGAGAAAACGCGCGGCGCGCTCCGCCAGTCGCCGGGTGTTGACAAACACGAGGGTAGTCCGGTGCGCGCGGGCGAGGCTCTCGAGGCGCTCGTAGAGCTCGCTCCACACCTCGCTGCCCATCACCGCATCGAGGGGCGAGCGCGGGATCTCCAGGGTCAGGTCGCGCGGGCGCAGGTGACCGGTATCGACAATCGTGCAGGGCGCGTCGCGGCAGCCGACGAGAAAGCGCGCCATGTCCTCGATGGGTTTCTGGGTGGCGGATACCCCGACCCGCTGCAGCCGCCCCTCGACCAGGTCCTCGAGTCGCTCCAGGGAGAGCGCCAGGTGGGCGCCGCGCTTGTTGCCGGCCACGGCGTGGATCTCGTCGACGATGACCGTCTCGACGCCGCGCAGCATGTCGCGCCCCGATGCCGAGGTCAGCAGGATATACGCCGACTCCGGGGTGGTGACGAGAATGTGGGGCGGCTGGCGCCGGGCCCTGTCGCGCTCCGATGCCGGCGTGTCTCCCGTGCGCACCCACGCCCGGATGTCCACGTCCGCAAGGCCGTGCTCGAGCAGGCGGTCCCGGATTCCCCGCAGAGGCTCCTGCAGGTTGCGCTGAATGTCGTTCGAGAGCGCCTTGAGCGGCGAGATGTAGAGCACCCGCGTGACATCGGCGAGTCCGCGCTCCAGACCCTCCACCACCAGCCGATCGATGGCGGAGAGAAACGCGGCGAGCGTCTTACCGGATCCGGTGGGGGCCGCCAGCAGCGTGTGGCGCCCCGATGCGATGGCCGGCCACGCCTCGGCCTGAACCTCCGTGGCCGCCCCGAAACGCTCGTCGAACCAGGATTGAACGGCGGGGTGAAACGGCCTCGAGGACATGCGCGCAGGGTACAGCCGCGGCGCGCTGCGTGTCACCGCCGCCGCGCGCCTGCCACTCAGCTGAAGCTGTTCTCGTTGTCCCAGACGTTGCTCGGCATGGGCAACCCCTCGAAATCCGCATTCAACAGCGGATCCTCCGGGGTGATGCCGAGCGTCTCCAGAGTCAGCATCAGCTGGCGCGCGTGCTGGCCCGAGTGCCAGGCGGTGCGCTCGAGCACCTCGTGCAGGCTGACGTCGCCGTAGTAGACCTCGCCGGGACGGGTGAAGTCGGTGTCTCTTCCCGCGCCTGCCCACCACGCGTTGAGACGGTCGCGGACCCGCTCGCCGTAGTCCAGAAGATCCTCGCGCGTCTCGAGCTCCGGCGGCAGGCGGCTCACCAGCGCCTCGTAGGTGTACGGGGCGTCGTGCTCCACGTGATCCAGGAACACGTCCGGAATCTGGAAGATGTGGTAGGCGAGCTGGCGATACGAGCGCGGGCGTCCCGGAAGCAGGGTGTCGAGCTCGGCGGCGGGGATCTGCCCCGCCCCCCGATGCGCGGCCTCGAGGATTCGGTCGATGCGCGCCACCATCGCCTCCGGTGCGAGCATCCTGTGGCCTGCCCACTCGAAGCCCGCCACCCGGGCCACGTCGCGAAACACCGCGCCGTTGGCCCAGTCGGTGCCGCGGGCGACAATGGGCACCAGCCTGAGGCCGAGCGCCTCCAGCTCGCGGAAGCCGCGCTCGTCCTCCAGCACGTTGATGGATTCGAACTCGATATCGTTCGCGATCAGAAACTCCTTGGTCTTCAGGCAGCTGGAGCAACCCGGCTGCCAGTAAACCTTCAAGGGCTGTCTCGGTTGATCTGCCGTCATGCGCACTCCCTCCCGGAACCGAATGTCTGCAATCGCCCGCCGAGATTCAATCAGAACTGTGCGGTCCTGCCACAGTAACTAAAATGCGGGTAAATCTCACGATCCGTCCGTCGTATACTTCGCCCCGGGGGCACAACGGGCGCATCAGGGGGTAAGCCATGCGAGTCAAGGATTTCATGTCGACCCAGGTCGTCTCGGCGCCGGTAGGCACCCCCGTGAACGTCGCCTACGAGCTCATGCGCGATGGTGGGTTCCGTCACCTGCCGGTGCTGAACAACAAGGGCAAGCTCGTGGGCATTATTTCCGAGCGGGACCTGCGCGGCGTAGGAGCCTTTTTCAAAGACGCAGAGTCCGGCGTCGACGAGTTTCTGGTGACCGAGCCCACCACGGTCGAGAACATCATGGTGCGCGAGCCCATCACGGTGACGCCCGATACGACGGTGTCCGCGGCGGTCAAGATCATTCGGGACAAGCGAATCGGCGCCCTGATTGTCATGCAGGGCGAAGAGATGGTCGGCATCCTCAGCTACCTGGACGTGCTCGATGCCGCCGAGAGGGAGCAGGAAGAGCCGACGCCCCTCTACCGGGATCCCAACGACACCCAGCCGCTCAGCAAGCGGGACTTGAGGAACCTTCGCGAGCAGCTCGCCTCAGAGCTGACGGAGTTCCGGGCGAGCACACCCAATCCAACCGTGAGCAAGGTCGATGTGCGCGCCCGCCAGGCGCGCATTGCCGAGCAGGAAGCCCGTCGCAGGGCGCGCGAGAAGGAGCGCGCGGAAGCGACGCAGGAGATCATGAACGATATTCGGAGTCAGCTGAACGACGACGATTAGCCGCGAGAAGGCGCTACGATGGCGTATCGCTGATGAGCGCGTGTGAGAACCTTGCGAGGGTCTTCCAGCCTTTCACTCATCCGGATCCCGACATGTCCACGAAACCGAGTACGTCGCCCACGGGAATGTCCGATCAAGAGTGGCAGGTCAGAGTCGATCTGGCCGCCGCCTACCGCCTCGCGGCGCTCTATGGCTGGACGGATCTGAACAACACGCATTTCTCGGCGCGCGTCCCCGGGGTCGCGGATCAATTCCTGCTCAATCCCTTCGGAATGCTCTTTGACGAGATCACCGCGTCCTCTCTCATCAAGGTGGATCACGCGGGAAACATCATCGGCCCCTCCGACTACCCGGCTAACCCGGCCGGGTTCGTGATCCACGGCGCCGTGCACATGGCGGTGCCCGATGCCAATTGCATCATCCACACGCACAGCCGCTTCGGAACCGCTGTCGCGACGCAAAGGAACGGCCTGCTGCCCTGCTCGCAGAAGGCATTGACGCTCATGGGGTGGGTCGCTTACCACGACTTCGAAGGCGCCGCCCTCGACACCGACGAGCGCCCGCGCATCGTCGGCGACCTGGGCGACAAGAAAATACTCATCCTCAGAAACCACGGACTGATGTCGGTGGGCAAATCCGTCGGTGAAGCCTTCGTGTGGATGTATCGGATCGAGACCGCCTGCCGCATCCAGATCGACGCCCTCTCCGGCGGCTCGGAGCTGAACCCGATTTCGGCATCGACGCAGGAGCGCACCATCGCCCAGGGATTGAAGATGTACGCAAAAGGGGGCTTCATCGAGGCGGGACGCGAATGGCCGACCCTGTTGCGCCAGCTCGAGAGGCTGGACGGCACGGGCTATCGCAGCTGAGACGCGCGCCAGGCATGAGTCGACTTGGCGAGCTCCGACGCGATCATTTGAGCGACGCCGAACGTGCGCTGTTCGACGCCATCACCACCGGCAAACGAAGCGGTGGCGACGGTCGCTCGGCGCACATTACGCCGACCGGCGGCCTGCGCGGCCCTTTCAACGCGCTGCTGCACGCGCCGCACGTGGGCGACGCGGTGCAGCGACTCGGCGAGCAGCTGCGTTTCGAGGGCCTGCTCTCGCCGCGGCAACGGGAAATCGGCGTGCTCTGTGTGGCTGCGCGGTGGAGGGCCGACTACGAGTGGTGGGCACATGCGCGGATCGCCCGCAGCTGCGGCGTGCCCGATGCGGTCATCGCGGCCATCCGCCGGCGCGAGACGCCGCCGCTCGAGGACCAGGCCGAGCGACTGGTGCACGAATTCTCGCGCTCGCTGCTCGACGAGCAGCAGGTTGCGGACGCCCTCTACGACGCCGCGGCGGCCGCCCTCGGCGAGGCGGCTCTGGTGGAGCTGGTGGTCCTGCTCGGCTACTACTCGCTGATATCGATGGTTCTCGTGGCCTTCCAGGTGGCGGTGCCCGAGGGCGAGACGCCGCCTTTCGAGGACGATTCGAGCCCGCCGCGGCGTTGCTGATACAACCGGCCGACGGCGACACCGGTGCGGGATCTCCTGCCCCGCGGACGAAATGCGTGGATAAATACGCCTGCATGTCTTAGCATTCGCGCGGATCTTCCCGGGCTGCACGCAGCCCGCCGCCGCAACCGGCCACGCGGAGCATTTCACGGCCAGAGGGTTGAGGGTTGAACTCGGTTGAAGCATTCGCCGCCAGGCAGTCGCTGACGCTTCGCGACGGGCTGCGCGTTACCGGGATCAAGCCTCTCGATGCCCTCATCGGTGGCGCGCTCGATCGCGTTCTCGCCCTGCGGCGCCTGGACCGTTGTTACCAGGCCATTCCGGCTGCGGGCAGCGCGGCGGAGTTTCTCCACGCGGCCCTGGCGGAGATGGATGTCCGGTGGGAAGCCGAGCCCCGCGAGCTCGAATACATTCCCGAGTCCGGCCCGGTGGTGATTGCAGCGAATCACCCTTTCGGAGGCATCGAGGGGCTGCTGTTTGCCGAGATCATCCTCAGTCGCCGCAAGGATCTGAAAATTCTCGCCAACGCGCACCTGCAGCGCATCGTGGAGCTCAGGGAGCTCTTCATAGCGGTCAATCCTTTCGAATCCAAGCGTGCGATCCGGGAGAACGTTCAGCCTCTGCGCGACGCCGTCGGCTGGGTTCGGCAGGGCGGGGCGCTGCTGATCTTTCCGAGCGGCGAGGTGTCCCATTTTCAGTTCCGCCGCGCTCGCATCACCGATCCCGATTGGCGACCCAGTGTCGGTTACATTCTGCGAAGGACCGAATCGGCGGCGGTCCCGGCGTTCGTCGGCGGGCGCAACACCCTGCTCTTTCAACTCCTCGGTTGCATCCACCCGCGCTTGCGCACCGCGCTGCTCGCCCGCGAGTTCCTCAACAAGCGTCACCACCGCGTCAATATTCGCTTCGGCCCGCCGGTCACGCCGAGCCGTGTCAGGGCGTTCGCGTCCTCGCTGCAGCTCGCGCGATACCTGCGCCTGCGCACCTACAGCCTGGCCGAGCTCGTCGCACCCGCTCGAAGCCGGCCCACGGTGCAATCGGCGACCGCGGGCACGCCTGCTTTCACGGCGCCGATCGTGGATGCAGTGGATCCGGCGCTGCTCGAGCGAGAATTCAATGCGCTGCCCGACGAGCAGAAGCTCGTCGAGAGCGGGTCCGTCCATGCCGCCTACGCCAGTGCTGAGCAGATCCCCAGCATCCTTACCGAGATCGGCCGGCTGCGCGAGACGACATTCCGACAGGTCGGTGAGGGAACCGGTCGAGCCTCCGATACCGATCGCTTCGATCTGAGCTACCTGCATCTTTTCCTGTGGCACGGCGGTAAACGCGAGATTGTCGGGGCTTACCGCTTTGCACCCGTCGACGCGATCCTTTCGAGGTTCGGCGTTCGCGGTCTGTATACCCACTCGCTTTTCGAATACAAGCGCCCGTTCATCGAAGGCCTGCACGATTCCCTCGAGCTCGGGCGCTCGTTCGTGCGTGTCGAATATCAGAGAAGCCATACGGCGCTGATGCTCCTCTGGCAGGGCATCGCCAAGTATGTGACGCTGCATCCGAAGTACTGCCGGCTGTTCGGCGCCGTGAGTATCAGCAACGACTACCACGCCGTGTCGCGCCAGTTCATGGTGGAATTTCTCAGGGAAAACTGGTTTGCGGTTGAGCTGGCGCGTCAGGTCCGGCCGCGCACGGGTTTGCAGCGCCGCCTTGCGACTTTCTGGCAACGCAAGGAGCTCACCGATCTATCGGATGTCGGCGCCATGTCGGATGTGGTCGGACAGCTCGAGAGCGGACAGCGTGGCGTTCCGATTCTGCTGCGCCAGTACCTGAAGCTGGGCGGGCTCCTGCTCGGCTTCAATCTCGATCGTAACTTCGGCGATGCGCTCGACGGTTTGATTCTCGTCGACCTGCTGCAGACCGACAGAACCATTCTGCAACGCTACATGGGCCGCGAGGAAAGCCGCGAGTTCCTGCGTTATCACGCCTCATTGAAGCTCGGCCTGGAGATGCCCGACAGCGACGCGGACTCGACCGGCCGCGCACGCAGCGCCTAGCCGGCGTCCTCTCAGGGGCTGAGCAACGGGCGCACTTCCTGAGCGAAGCGCTCCATCGTGTCGAGGGCCGTTGCCAGAGTCTCGGGCACGAAATCCATGACCAGATGACTGGCGCCGGCCTCGCGGTAACGCTCGATGGCCTCGGCGATGTCGACGGGGCGTCCGTGGGTCGGCGGCTCGCCGGAGCGCGGCGGCCCGTTCTGGAAAACGATCGGCAGCTTGACCGCAATCGCGACGCTGCCCGGCTCTCGTCCGGCTTCCTCGACATAAAGGTCGAGGTCCGCGCGGGCTTCCTGGAGATACTCGAATGTCGGACGCACGGGGTGCCAGGCATCCGCGATGCGCGCCGCGCGCTTGAGCGCCGCTCTGCTGCCACCGGCCACCCAGATGGGCGGCGACGGCTTTTGCAGGGGCTTGGGCGCAAAGCAGGCATTCTCCACCCGGTAGTGGCGCCCCTCGAAGCTGACCGGATCGTCGCCCCACAGCACCTTCATGAGATCCATGGCCTCGTCGGTGCGCGCGCCGCGGTTGCGAAAATTCTGGCCGAGCACTTCGAACTCTTCTTCGAACCAGCCGACACCGATGCCGAACACGAAGCGCCCACCGCTCAGCTGATCGACCTCCGCCACCTGCTTGGCGAGCTCAATCGGATTGTGCATCGGCACGATGACGACACTGGTGCCGAGGGTCAACTTGCGCGTGAGGCCGGCGAGAAAGCTGAGCACGGTGAACGGCTCCCAGTAACGCTCCTTCCAGTGCTCGGGGTGCTTGCGTCCCGGGATGAGCACGTAGCCCGACTTGACCTGTGGCGGCAGAATCACATGGGCGCTGCACCACAGGGAGTCGATGTCGAGCGCCTCGGCGCGTTGCGCGATCTGCGCGAATGCATCGGGCGTCGCGTCGTTGCCCCGCACGACCAGTGAGAAACCGAACTTCATTGCCTCGTTTCCCTCGAAGTCAGCCTTTGTTTTTCCGATCGCGCCAGTCGAGCCATTCCCTCACTGGTGCGAAGTCGTAGTCGGGACCGTCCACGCCCATCTGAATCTCGTCCGCGCCTGCGGCGTGAATTTCGTCCGCAGCGTCGATCAATGCCTTGTCGACGCCGATGGATCGCTCGATGGTTGCGGGATCGCGTCCGACCTTTCTGCACCAATCGTCGAGAACCGCGTTCTTGTGCGCCACTGTCCGTGCCGCGCCCCGCGCGTCGGTGCCTCTCGCGAATCCGTGCCAGATGTCGGCGTACTCGGCAACGATGCGCAGCGTGAGCTTTTCGCCTCCGCCGCCGATGAGGATTGGCAAGCGGCCGACGGGCACAGGGTTGAGCTTCTCGAGCCGGCTCTTGATGCGGGGCATGGCCGCCTCGAGATCCTCGAGACGGCTCACCGCGGTGCCGAAATCGTAGCCGTACTCCCGGTAATCCCTCTCGAACCATCCCGAGCCGATACCGAGAATCGCGCGCCCGCCGGAAATGTGGTCAACGGTACGCGCCATGTCGGCGAGAAGCTCCGGGTTGCGGTAGCTGTTGCAGGCGACGAGCGGACCGATCTGCACCCGTTCGGTAGCCTCCGCGATGGCGGCCAGCAGCGTCCAGCATTCGAAATGCTTGCCCTCGGGATTTCCCATCAGCGGGTAAAAATGATCCCACGTGTAGACAACATCCACGCCGATCGCTTCGGCCTCCTCGGCGGCGCGGCGGATGTCGGCGTACTCGGCATGCTCCGGATAGATGGAAACGGCGATTCGAACCATGGATCTCAACCTTCCGATGACGTTTCGAGACTCCCCCAGCTCGCGGCGTGCTCGATATGAATGGCCACCACCGGCAGCGCTTCGATATGCATATCCCGCAGCTGCCGGTAACGGGCCCGTAGACCGGCCTGTGCCCGGTCATGCTCGTCGCCGCTGTCCAGCACCTCGGCGCGGCCCTGCACCATGACCCAGCCGAGCCGGCTCCAGTCCTCGTCGTAGCGATCCGCGACGAGCGCGACGAAAGGGTTCTCGCGAATGTTGGATACGCGTTTCAAGCGCACCGACGGGCTTCGCTTCGGCTTCTCGTCGATGGTGAAGTACAGTCGGTCCCCGTCGACGACGAAGCAGATGGGTATCACGTGAGGATGACCGGCGGCATCGGCCGTCGCGAGGCGCGCAACCCGTTGCGCTTCTAGAAAGCGCCTCTCGACATCCGTTAGCATGACCCCGACACGATCGAACCCGAAGCTGGCGAGGATACTATCATGGACGTCGGACTGACGATTCCCACCCGCGGCCCCCTGGCGACGCCGGAGAGCGTGCAAGCGTTCGCCCGACGTGCCGAGGAGCTCGGCTTCGCGCACCTGGCGGTGCCGGATCACCTGGTGGTGCCCCGAAGCATCGACTCCCGTTATCCCTACTCGGCCTCCGGCGAATTTCCCGGCGCCGCATCCGGCGCCTGCTTCGATCAGTTCAGCCTGCTGGCATACCTGGCTGCGATCAATGCTACGGCGCGGCTGCTCACGTCGGTGACGGTCATCCCCCATCGCGGCGCCGTGCACACGGCGAAAATCGTCGCCACCATCGACGTGCTCTCCAGGGGACGCATGATACTGGGCGTCGGCGCCGGCTGGATGAAAGAGGAGTTCGAGGCTCTCGGCGCGCCGCCGTTCGAGGAACGCGGCCGTGTCACCGACGAGTATCTGCAGGCGTTCAAGTCTCTGTGGACCGAGGACAATCCCCGCTTCGACGGCAAGCACGTGCGATTCTCGAACATCAGCTTTCTGCCCAAGCCCGTGCAGCAGCCGCATCCGCCCATCTGGGTCGGCGGCGAGAGTCCCGCGGCGCTGCGGCGCGTGGTGCGATACGGCGATGTCTGGTTTCCCATCGGCAACAATCCGCGTCATCCCCTCGATACCGTGAAGCGCTTCGCGGCGGGGCTGGAGGAACTGGGCCGCGTGGCCGAGCAAAACGGGCGGGATCCGCACAGCGTGGGGCTCGCGTTCTTCGCCAACTGGTTCGACGAGACCAAGACTCTCGCCGCCGCATCCGGCGAGCGGCTCATGCTGAGCGGCAGCGCCGAGCAGATTGCACAAGACATGGCCGCACTCGCCGAGCTCGGCGTGCGCGATCTGACGCTGAATTTTCAGCGCGAGACTCTGGAGCAATCCCTGCGCAGCATGCAGCATTTTGCCGAGGCGATCCGTCCGCTCGCAGATCGCTGACGCGTTTCGGAATCGTCAACGGACCTTGTCGGCGATGGCGCCGGCGAAATCCAGCACCTGGCGCGCAAGGGTCGTCTTGTCTTCCTCGGTCTCCATGAGAATACGGGTGGTCAGGCATGGGAGATCGCCGACCGCGCCCTCGTCGCTCTCATCGAGCACGAAGCCGGTCAGCAATCCTTCGTAGTGCTCGGCGACGGCGCGGGCGCTGCGGGGAATGCCGAGCTCGGCCATCATCTTGGCCGTCGGTCCCTTGACCGCGCGACCGCCGATGATGGGCGACACCGCCACCACCGGCGCACCACAGTCGCCGATGGCGCCCCTGAGTCCCGGCACCGCGAGGATGGGGTCAATGCTGATGAACGGGTTTGAAGGGCAGATCACCACGGCTTCGAGACGGTCAGCAAGAAGCGCCTCCCACAACGGCAACGAGGGATGGGCGTCGCCGGCGCCGTGAAAGCTGAAACCCGTGACGCGCGGCTCGCACCGGTTCTGCACGAAGTAGCGTTGAAAGGGCAGAATGCCCTCGTCGGTATGCACCATGGTGCGCACGGGCTCGTCGGACATGGGCACGACGCGTGCGCGCACGCCGAGTCGCGTGCAGAAGTCCTCGCTGATGGCGCTCAGCTTTTCACCCGCGGCGAGACGGCAGGTGCGTTCCACGTGGGTGGCGAGATCCGCGTCGCCGAGGCGAAACCAGGTCTCGCCACCGAGAGACTCGAGCGCCTGCATGAACGTCCACGTCTCGCCCGCGCGTCCCCACCCGGTGTCCGGATTGGCGATGCCCGCCAGCGTGTACAGCACCGTGTCCAGATCCGGCGAGATGCTCAGGCCGAGATGCTCGAAATCGTCGCCGGTGTTGCAGGCGACCATGAGGCTGTCGGCGGGCAGCGCCCGGTACAGGCCGAGGGCGAGCTTGGCGCCGCCGATGCCGCCGGAAATGGCGACCACCCGCGCCGTCGCGCTCACCGGAAAAGATCCTGCTCGCGATCGCGAATCAGCGCCGACGCCGCCGCCGGCGGCTCGTTCCAGGCGATGCCTCTGACGAGCACCGCGGGACGCCCCTCGTCCGCCTCGCCCATGAGCAGCTGGGCCGCCGAGGCGATCTCGTCGGCGAGCGCGACCTGGGTGACATTGAGCGCACGCCCCTCGCGATCGAGCCTGCCGCGCAGATCCTGCAGCGCCGGCAGCCCCGCCGCGCCGATGGCGAGCCCGACCACGCCGTTGCGCCAGGCGCGCCCGACGCTGTCGCTGATCACCACCGCGACGGTCACGCCGAAGCGGGCGCCGAGCGCCGTGCGCAGTGACGCCGAGCTCGCGTCCGCGTCCTCGGGCAGCAGCAGCACGCGCTCTTCGCCCTGCTCGCCGGGCACGTTGGAATGATCGATGCCGGCATTGGCCATGACCATGCCCGAGCGGTGCTCGGCGATGATCAGCTCGGGCCGATAACGCAGCACCTCGCGGGACTCCGACAGAATCAGCTCCACCAGGGCCGCGTCCTTGCCGGTGGCCCGCGCGAGCTCCCGGGCGCGCGCCGACGGCGTCACCCGCGCAAGGCTGCGGTAGCGACCTTCCGCCTTGGAGACGATCTTGTGGGTGACCACCAGCACGTCGCCGTCGCGCGGCGCGAGATCGGCGCCGACCATGGCGTCGGCAAGGATGGCGACGAGGTCGTCACCGGGCCGAATCGCCGGAATGCCCGGTATCGCCGTCAGCGTGACGGCCGCACGTGGCGTCGACATCAGCCCTGACCGAAGCGCACCAGCCGACGCTCAGCGCCGCCGGCGCGACGGCGCGGCGGCGCATTGTGGACAGCCTCGAGGGGCGCCGCGCCCATGGCCGCGGCGGCCCGCTCGGTGGGCGCTTGCTCGTAGAGCGTCGTGCGCTGGCAGGGCAGCCGATCCAGATCGGTAATCAAGCGCCGCATGGCAGCGGGCGGAAACTCCTGACCGAAGGCGGCGCCGGCGGCGCGGGTGATGGACTCGTTCATCAGCGTGCCGCCGAGGTCGTTGGCGCCGGCGCGCAGACATTCGCGCGCGCCGTCCGGTCCCATCTTCACCCACGAAGCCTGGATGTTGGTCACGTGCGGGTGCAGCGCCAGGCGCGAGACCGCGTGCATCAGCAGCGCCTCACGGAAGGTGGGACCGCGCCGCGCCCCACCCCGGCGGTACAAGGGCGCCTCCATGTGCACGAACGGCAGCGGCACGAACTCGGTGAAACCGCCGCTCGAGGCCTGCAGCGCGCGGATGCGGACCAGGTGGCGCGCCCAGTGGCGCGGATCGTCCACGTGCCCGAACATGATGGTGGCGGTGCTGCGCAGGCCGATGGCGTGCGCTGCGCGCATGACCTCCAGCCACTCGGCGGCGGTGATCTTGTCGGGACAGATGATGCGACGCACCGCGTCGTCGAGAATCTCGGCTGCGGTTCCCGGAAGCGAGCCCAGACCGGCCCGTTTGAGCTCTGTCAGAAATTCCGCAACCGTAAGGTCCAGGGTCTTCGCGCCCTGCCAGACCTCCAGCGGCGAGAACGCGTGCACGTGGATCTGCGGCGCCGCCCGCTTCACAGCGCGGCAGATTTCGAGGTAGGTCTCACCGTCGTAGTCCGGGTGGATGCCACCCTGCAGGCACATCTCGGTGGCACCGCGCTGCCACGCCTCGCGGGTGCGCCGGGCGATCTCGTCGAGATCCAGATCGTAGGGCATGCCGCGCAGATCCTCGGCATTCCTTCCCTTGGAGAACGCGCAGAATCGACAGTGGAAATAACACACGTTGGTGTAGTTGACGTTGCGATTGACGACGTAGGTGACGCGACGCCCGTTCACCTCCCTGCGCAGGGCATCGGCGCCGTCGAGCACCGCGTGCACCTCGCGCCCGCGCGCCGAGAACAAGCGCACGATGTCGTCCTGTTGCAGCTCGCGCCCGTCCCTCGCGCGCCTCACGATGCGCTCCAGCTCACCGGCGCGCAACGAGCCGCGGCCACGCAGGGGGCGCGCCGGCAGCGAAGCGCACTCGGCGCCGGCGACCCAGCCGTCCTCCCTGGCGAAGCCCTGCGCGTCGCAACGCGCGAGCACCGACGCGCGCATCTGCGGCGCCAGCCAGCGGGCGGCGTCGCGCACGTAGCGCGGATACACCGCCAGGCGCGGCACCAGCTCCCCGCCCGCGGCCTCGGTGGCACTTCGCAGGCGTTCGAGCTGCGGCCAGGGCGCCTCCGGATTGACGTGATCCGGCGTCACCGGGGAGACGCCGCCCCAGTCGTTGATGCCCGCAGCGAGCAGCGCCTCGAGAGCCCCCGGGTTGAGATTCGGCGGGGCCTGGACGTTCATCTGCGGGGCGAACACCAGGCGTGTCACGGCGATCGTCCACAGGTGGTCCTCGAGGCTCGGCTCCGCCGCATCGGCCATGGCGGTGCCGGGCTTGGCGCGGAAGTTCTGAACGATGATCTCCTGAATGTGACCATGGCGCGCCTGCAGCGCCCGCAGCGCCAGCATGGACTCGATGCGCTCGCGGCGCGTCTCGCCGATGCCGATGAGGATGCCGCTGGTGAACGGCACGGCGAGCGCGCCGGCGGCGTCGATGCTCGCCAGGCGCACCTGCGGCTGCTTGTCCGGGCAGCCGTGATGAGGGCCGGCGCGCTCGCACAGACGCTCTGCCGTCGATTCAAGCATCATCCCGGCGGATACCGAAACCGCTCGCAGCATCGCCAGCTCCGCGCGGCTCATGACGCCGGGGTTCACATGGGGCAGCAGCCCGGTGGCCTCGTGCACGGCCCGGGCGACCACGGCGAGATACTCGATGGTGGAGCCGTATCCCAGTGCGGCCAGCGCCTCTCGGGCGATCCGATAGCGGCTCTCCGGGCGGTCGCCGAGGGTGAACAGCGCCTCGTGACAGCCGGCCTTGGCGCCTTCGGCGGCGATGGCAACCGCATCGTCCACGGAAAGGTACGGCGACGCGACCTCGCGGGGCGCCCGCGCAAAGGTGCAGTAGCGGCAGACGTCGCGGCACAGCTTGGTGAGCGGGATGAAGACTTTCGGCGAGTAGCTGACCCGAGCGCCGTGAACGGCGTCCCGGCGCCGGCACGCCGCTGCCATGAGCCGCTGCAGATCGTCGCAGGCGGCGAGTGCCAGGGCCTCATCGTCGTCGACGGCGTCGCCGCGGCCTGCCCGCTGGATAATGGCGTCGGTGGTCTTGATCATCGGCGATGCCCGCGCCCGCTCCCCGCCCGCTCCAATCGTGTCTGCCGGTGCCGAAGAGCGGGTGTGATAAAGTCGGCGCGAGCAGGGCACCGCGTGCCCAGGCGCCCGGCGCGGACACGAGTACAACCCATCTGCCGCGCCCACACAAGATCTCGAAGAGAGGAAGTGCAATGCAGCTCGGCATGATCGGTCTCGGGCGCATGGGCGCCAACATGGTGCGGCGGCTCATGGCCGCGGGACACCAGTGCGCCGTCTACGACACCGACCCGGATCAGGTCGCGGCGCTCGCCGCCGAAGGCGCCGTCGGCGCCGCATCGACCGGGGCGCTGGTGGAGGCGCTCGATGCGCCGCGCAGCGTCTGGATCATGATCCCGCGTGGACGCTTCGCTCTCGGCCCTTGCCGACGGGCTCGAGCCCGATGACCTGATCGTCGACGGCGGCAACTCCCATTACCGCGACGCCGTGCGGCGCGCCAAAGCGCTGTCGGCGAAAGGTCTTCGCTACATGGACGTCGGCACCAGCGGCGGTGTGCGCGGCCTCGAGCGTGGCTACTGTCTGATGGTGGGCGGTGACGCTGCAGACTTCCAGCGCCTCGAGCCGGTATTCGCCAGTCTCGCGCCGGGCCGCGACGCAGCGCCGAGCCTGGCCGCGCGCAGCGGGCGCAGCGGCACCGCCGAGCACGGTTACCTGCACTGCGGCAGCCACGGCGCCGGCCACTTCGTGAAGATGATCCACAACGGCATCGAGTACGGTGCCATGGCGGCCTATGCAGAGGGCCTGCAGCTGCTCGACTCGGCCGGCGCCGCCTCGGGCTACCGACTGGAGCTCGCGGACATCACCGAGCTGTGGCGCCGCGGAAGCGTCATCGGCTCGTGGCTGCTCGATCTCACCGCCGACGAGCTCGCCCGCGACCCGACGCTGGCGGGCTTCAGCGACAAGGTCGCCGACTCCGGAGAAGGGCGCTGGACCGTGCAGGCCGCGGTCGACGCCGGCGTTCCCGCCCACGTGCTGACCGCGGCGCTCTACGCGCGTTTCGGCTCGCGCGACAACGACACGTTCGCGCGCCGGGTTCTCTCGGCCATGCGCTTCGCCTTCGGCGGACACCGGGAGCACGGCGATTGAGCGCACCGCGCCTGGAGACGCGCGGCGACGCCGGCGCCGCGGCCCGCGCCGCGGCCCGCTTCGTGGCCGCCGGCGTGCGCCGCGCAGTGGCCGAACGGGGCCTGGCGGCGGTCGCCTTCAGCGGCGGCAGCACGCCGCTCACGATGCTCGAGGCGCTGGTGGCCGAGGACCTGCCGTGGGCGAGCCTGCACGTGGTGCAGGTGGACGAGCGCACGGCCCCCCATGGCCACGCCGACCGCAACCTCACCCAGCTCGAAGAGACGCTTCTCGCAAAGACGCCCCTTGCAGCGGACAACCTGCACGCCATGCCGGTGCAGGAGGCGGACCTGGAGCGGGCCGCCGCGCGCTACGCGGCGCTGCTGGCCGAGAGGTTCGGCACGCCCGCGGTGCTGGACCTGGTGCACCTGGGTCTCGGCGACGACGGGCATACCGCGTCGCTGGTGCCCGACGATCCGGCGCTGGCGCTCACCGATTGCGACGTCGCGGTGAGCGGCGAATACCGCGGCTACCGACGCATGACGCTGACGCTTCCGATCCTCGACCGGGCGCGGCAGCGTCTGTGGCTGGTGACCGGCGCCGGTAAATCCGCCATGCTCGCGCGTCTCGTTGCCGGCGATCGGAGCATCCCCGCGGGCCGTGTGCAGGCGCGCGACGCGGTCGTGTTCGCCGACGAAGCCGCCGCGCGCGCCATCGACTCCGCCTGAGCGAGACGAATGCCGAACCAAAGAAGGGAACGATCATGCTGAAACTGGGATACAAGGCGTCTGCCGAGCAATTTCCTCCGCGCGAGCTTCTCGAGTTCGCGGTGCACGCGGAGACGGTCGGCTTCGACTCCATCATGGTGAGCGATCATTTTCAGCCCTGGCGGCACACCGGTGGACACGCGCCCTACTCCTTCGCCTGGCTGGGCGCCCTCGGCGAACGCACCTCGCGCGCCCTCATCGGCACCAGCGTGGTCACGCCCACCTTCCGCTATCACCCTTCCATCGTTGCCCAGGCCATCGGAACGCTGGGCGAGCTTTATCCCGGCCGGGTCATGCTCGGCGTCGGCACCGGCGAATCGCTGAACGAGGTCCCCGCCATCGGCATCGAGTGGCCGCCGTTCAAGGTGCGCTTCGCGCGGCTGCGCGAAGCCATCGAGCTCATGAACCGGCTCGCCCGCGAGGAGCGCGTGACCTTCGAGGGCGAGCACTTCCGCACCGAGAACGCGACCATCTACAACCGCCCGGAGACGCCGGTGCCCATCTACGTGGCCGCCTCCGGGGCCAGCGCGGCGCGCCTCGCGGGCCGTGTCGGCGACGGCTTCATCTGCACCAGCGGCAAGGCGCCGGAGCTCTACCGCGACACCCTGCTTCCGGCTGTCGCCGAGGGGCTCGAGAAAGCCGGACGCGC
>JABAHR010001645.1_pt1 | contig 23027 bp, 22 predicted proteins | sample 7062101 | NCBI WGS metagenome assembly JABAHR01 (sample SAMN14534553, study PRJNA622989) | marine sediment metagenome | biome: marine biome [ENVO:00000428]; feature: marine pelagic biome [ENVO:01000023]; material: deep marine sediment [ENVO:00002113] | place: India: Gulf of Kutch | collected...
AGCAAATTCTAACTTTAAAGGTGGACCTATATTCGGGGGCTTGACAGTTACTAGACACTGAATATATTCAGCACAGAATAAATACGCTTATACCTCATCTTAAAATAAAAAAGGTAAAAAACACTTACGCAAACTATAAACCTTCCAACAAATGCATTGTTCTTCATAATCTTATCTCAGGCTCAGGAAATTTACTTGCCTATTCCACAGTCTACGGTTTACAGAATATTGATAATGAACGCAAGAGGCTTGAAAATAGAATTTCCAATTCCAAAGACAGTAGCTCACAGGGTGTTGAATTAACTCGTGAATTTAACAACTTCGATAACAGTATAATAACCTATTTTCTACCTGTAGACCGGAGGCTTAAAAATATTCTAAAGCTTTATGATATTGAACATAGAAACAAGTTATTCAGATACAAGCTGCCCCAGAATGAAGACCTGATTGATTCAGAAATTGTTCCATTAAACTATAAACCTGAGAAACGATTTGTTGCTAAAATTACAAAAAATAGTAAGGAAGCTTTTGTAATAAAGCTTTATGGAGATTCTTACTATGAACATGCAGCTATTAACTCCAAATTATATAAAAATAATTCTGTATTCTTTGTTCCAAACCTGCAAAAAAGAATTAACAAACTCAATTGCCTGGTTTATGAGTGGGTTGATGGCAAAAATTTAAATAGTCTTATATTGAATAATAAACCTCAGACAAATATTGTTGAGAATGTGGGTACAGCACTTGGAGAGCTTAATAATCAGAAAATAACAAAACAGTTAAAATTTGACAGGAAGTATTTTATTTACAAACTGCTCTCCATTTCTCAGGATGTATCATACTTGCTTCCAAACATATCTGTAAAATTAAACAAAATTATCAACAGGGTATCAGAGCTGATTTTAAATGTGGAAGATATTTATGCTCCTATTCATGGTGATTTTAATGCAGATCAGGTAATTGTGAGCAGCAGGAAAAGTACTGTAGACAGTGCATTGTGCTTATTGGATTTTGATCAGTCATGCCTTGGCCACCCGGCTTTTGATATTGGAAATTTTATTGCACATTATATTAAACAATCATATAAAATCGGTCTTAATCCAAATTCGATTACTGAGATAAGAGAATCTATTGAAAACGGTTTTTATAACAAATCCAAGATCAATATAGATGCCGATGATATTAATGTTTTTATAGCTGCTTGTCTTATAAAACTTCTTACCGATCCATTTAAATACCGATATGAAGCTTGGGATGAGAGTATTTACAATCTTCTGGAATATATATATCAGACAACCGATAAGCTTAAGAATGAAAACACATTTTATATTAGTTCGGAAGATATCTATATAACGATAGACGACAGCCATTCAGCAGCAAGTGATAGTAGGATGCCTTATATGAGATATGCGCTTGATCCTGAGTATATGCAGTCATTGTTTGATACTCATAGACCCTATAACATTGAGCCAAAACCAAAAATATCAAGCATAGAGGTTATAAGATATAAAAAAGAAAGAAGATGTTTAATTGAATATAATTTTCAGGATAACACAGATCTATGCTTAATAGGTAAAACTAAGGCAAGAGGGACAGTTAAGAGTTATTATAAGTTAAATTATGAAATATATAATTCAGGCTTTTATGATATGTCTGATGATTTTATTTCTATACCTAAACCCGTTTTCTACACCAGAAATTTGAATATGTGGTTTCAAGAAAAGGTAGATGGAGATAATTACTCAGAGCTTCTATTAAACACAAAGGGGATTGAATATGCAAAGTTAATTGCCAGGTCTGCACACAAAATCCACAATTGCAATATCGATAGTGGAAAAACCCATACTATAGATAACGAAATAGAAATCTTGGAAGACAGGTTGAGTAAAGTGTCCGTTAGTAAACCAACCCTTTCAGGCAGGATAAACAATATCCTTTTAGCAGCTAAAGATCTGGCGTCATCCATAACAGATCCGGTAATTTGCAGTATTCATAGAGATTTTTATCATGACCAGCTAATTATAAATAGTAACAGAATTTATATATTAGACTTCGACTTGTACTGCAAAGGTGACCCCGCCGTAGATATTGGCAATTTCCTAGCTCATTTAACAGAACTTAGCATAAGAATCAATGGAAATGCAGATGGGTATTTAGATATAGAAAATGAAATAGAAAAGCACTACTTAAGCATTTCAGATTTTACTTGTTCAGACTCAGTACAGGCTTATAAGACTCTTACTCTCCTAAGACATGTTTATATAAGCACCCTGTTTGCAGACAGATGTATTTACACTGAACAAATTCTCAATTTATGCGAACAAAGACTACAAGAATATTTAAAACACTAACAGTAAATTCCAGGGAGGTTTACGAATTACTATTATAAAAACATAAAATGGATATACCCGATTATTTAAGAAAAATAATTTTCATATTCTTAATCCTGATTTCCAACAACTATACTTTCGGCATTGGGCAATCAAATGTTATTAATAAAATAGATCATACCCAAGACGGAACGAGCAATTCTTATACTATTCATTTATCTGGTAAGGCCCATTACAAAGTTGGTGAAGTACCTGAAAACCAAAAAGAGCCATACAGGGTTTATATCGATTTTAAAGACACAAAGCTTGATAAACAAATACCCTATAAATTAGACACATCAGACTCATTAGTAAAGCGTATTCGCTCCGCACAATTTAATACCAATACGGCAAGGGTAGTATTTGATCTTTCAGAGAAGCATGATCCGATAATAACGGCTCATAGTAGCCCCAGCCGCCTGCAAATATCATTTGAAAATGATAAGGATAATAATGTAAACCCTAAAAAACATGCAGCAAACGATGATAAAAATAACTCAGCTGTTAATGATAAATCTTCAGATATTTCTCAAACTGAGTTGGAGAAGAATACATATAATACAAATTCAAACGGAGATAACGGAGACGAGCCGCTTGATCCAGATGCAAGGCCTCCCCTTCCGATTAAGATAGGGGATAAAATATCAATAGGTGGCAAAGTAAACCTAAAACTGGATACAAGCAACAACAACGAAGATCTTGATAATGAAAGTGACGATACGCTTACAAGACTCGAGAGCCAGCTTAGTATTGCAGGGCTAATAAATCCATTGCCAAATATAGATATATACGGAGAGGGAAGATTTACGAACTTACAGCTCTTTGAGGACGAGTTTAACACAGACGATGAAGATAATGATCCGGAGCTAAGAAGAGCATATATACATTGGAGAGATTTTGCCTTTGAACATTTCGATTTCCAGGTTGGAAGGCAAAGGTTTAAGGATGACAGAGAGTGGATTTATGACGATAACCTCGATGGATTTAGAATATTTTATAAACCCGGCAAATTCAGTACAGAGCTTTCTGTAAGCTCCATTTTGGTCGACCTTCAGGACTCCAGGGACAAAACCGTAAACTACATAATATATTCCCAGTATGAGTATGATAAAAAAGAGAGCATTTCAGTATTCAGTGTCATCAGGCAGGATAGAGACGGAATTGACGACACCTATACCTTTGGAGCTTCATGGAGAGCAAGACCGCTTAGCCACAGAAACAGGCTATGGGTTGACAATGCAGTATTTATTGGCCGTAACAGAGATGACAGGTGGGTGCAAGGCTATGGAATAGATGCAGGTCTAACTAAATCATTTAAACTTCCTTTAAGACCAAATATTACAATCGCCTCTGCATTTGGCTCAAAAAACTTCAGACAGAACGGTCTTGAAGATAACTCTGGAAGATTTAAAGGTTCTACCAAATTTAAATACTACGGTGAGGTATTTGATCCCGAGCTAGCAAATATGTTCATAGAAACTCTCGGTGTTGGAATTAAACCCCATAAAAGGAGATCACTTGATCTGGTTTATCATTACTATTATCAGGTAGACAAAGAGGATAGGCTTATAAGTACGGACATCGAGCCAGATCCCACCGGCGAGAATCAGGATATAGGCCATGAACTTAACGTAATAATGGGTACAAAAATAACAAAATATGCAAAAGTGGCGCTCATAGGAGGCCTATTCTTCCCCGGAAGTGCATTTGAAGAGGATGACCTGTCATATTTTGGCGAAATAGAGCTTCAGTTTGCGATTAAATAACAACTGACACATACATACCTGCATCAACTAATTAACTAAATATATAGAATTATTCACAATAAAGTATTATAATATGTAACCATTTTAGAAGATTAAGTACATTATGTCAGAAAAAGAAAGAAGAGAGCATCCAAGAATTTTAGTAGATGAAAAGGTAACATTTTCGACCAACCATCCTATAAATGACGGATATACCTACAACCTCTCTCCAAATGGTCTTTCTCTTCTCTCCGATGTAGCACTACCCGTAGACGCATCCATATGTATTAATATTCACCTTACCAAATATGATTCGGAAAACATGTTAGTTGACGAAGTTGTTACCGTGGAAGGAAAAGTAGTATGGGTTACCGAACACCCTAATCAGCAGGCCAAAATGGGTATCAAATTTAACAGACCGAATGCAGAACTATTAAAATATTATATGAAAAATTCTGCAGAACTATAAACATTTTATCTATGTTTCTGTTCCCCTGTTAATATTAAACTAATTTGATCCAGCTTGTAATGGCCGACATTAAGATCAAAAGAATTTATGATAAGCCATCTGTAGACGACGGCAAAAGAATCCTTGTAGACAGATTATGGCCAAGAGGAATATCTAAAGACAAGGCTCAGGTGGATCACTGGGAAAAAGATATAGCCCCTTCTCATGAACTAAGAAAATGGTTTAATCACACCCCGGAAAAATGGGAAGAATTTAAGAAAAGATATTTTCGTGAGCTTGATAATATTAATCTGGATAATTTCCTCAGTATTATAATCAATTCCAGGGTAACGCTTATTTTTAGTGCAAAGGAAGCAAAGTATAATAATGCAGCAGCCCTCAAGGAATATTTAGAAAAAGTTGATAAAGAAAACAAATAGTCTGTAATTTTTATTTTTATTATGTAAAATAACGATCCTTATCAATTAGTATGGTGGATGTAGCTCAGCTTGGNNGCCGCCGGTTCAAATCCGGTCATCCACCCAAATAAAATTAGATTTATATTCTGAATGCTTTTAGTTTTATTCAAATCAGCTGCAATAATGTATCAATATCTTAAAAAAATCCACTTATTCAGTTACTTCTAAAAAACAAATCATCACATTGATTTTGTCGATAGAAAATACTTATTCATAATGCTAAATCTTGAAAAGGATCTCACCGTATTTGTGCTTACGGTGGGAAATCCAAGTTTTGATCTGTGTATAAAGCATATAGAAGAACAGGATTGCAAATTCAAGCTTGATATTATTAGAAATACGGCTCCTATGAGCAAGGCACTACAATGCATGTTGGACAGGTGTACTACGGATTATTTTATACAGGTTGATGAAGATATGATGCTAAATAAAGATGCTGTAAGAAGACAGTATGAAAATATTACATCATCCCCTGAGAAAGTCGCCATCTTTACTTCGCATCTATTTGATACACATGCTGAGAGGCTTATCTATGGACAAAAAATATACAGACACAAGATAGTTTCTAAATATCCATATAACAATGTAGAAGCATGTGAATTCGACCAGATTCGCCGATTTAATACGGATGGATTTATTGATAGACGGATACCAATTGACGACCCTCTTAAAATCTCCAAAGATACACTTGGTCTTCACGACGCCCTCTGGACTCCAATATCTATATACGAAAGATATCTAACACTCACGACAAAACTCAGGAGACATACTGAAAAAAAGCCTACAACCGCTGCATTTTGGGTTATAGACTATGCAGAGGTTTTTCTTAAGCGCTTTTTACAAAAAAACTCAGAATTAGATCTATACGCTTTTATGGGTATTATTGCTGGCATGTTCCTGCCAATAGATGATGCAGGTACAGAAAAGGATTATAGAAAATATAATGAGCTTCCGGGTTTCGAGCAGGCTGTTAATTATATAGAGCAGTTGGGCTCTCGATCTGANNTCTTAAGGAACTGGTTTTAAAGATGTTAGGCAATAAATAGCCAAGTTTATTATAAACAAAGATAGATCCCGAAACCTGGCATTATAAATTTTGGAACAATAGATTCTATTATCGCTAATGGTAGTTATGGTGTGATTTTTGGATTGATTATACTGATATGTGATTTAGCAGGTTACATAAAGATTGATAGCTAATCTATAGATCAATTACCCTTTGCTCTCCCCGCAGTTCCAGCAGTCTGTGAACTGCCCTTCTATCTTCAGAAAAAATATCCTTTAGAATTTCTTTGGCCCGGTCATATTTCTCATCATCGACTACCCAAAGCTCTGTTGAAGCTACAGTGGGTGGTGCCTCCCCAATTGCACCTACAAGCATAAAGTTTTTTATTACACACTTTATCTCGTAGCCCTCAAGAATATTTTTTATGTTCCCCACCATTAGGCTGTTCTGATCCGTATATAATCTTTTCATAGCTCTCTACTATTAGATAGGAAATAAGTAAAACATATTCAGCAATTTTTCAAGCAAAACTTTGCTGATACTTATTGAAAGTTTATCTAAAAAGTAATTCAACAGCGAGGCCTGGTTATGAGAATTTATACAAATGAATAGTCAGCGGTGTCCTTAATGTTTCTGTACCAGTGAGTGACTTTTAGTATTCCCGCTAACGCTGATTTAATTTGCTTTCTATCAAGCACAAGATGAATACCACCGTGCTGCTCATAAAATTCTGATGACATTATTTCAGGGTCTACTCCCCTGCCGCCGCTTGTAAGCTTAACTACCCTGTCTCCTGCAAACGCAATATTAGCCTTTTTCTCTGAGATAATAAAGTCTCCCTGCACGGCATAACTTGCAAGTGCTCCGCCCGTTGTTGGATGACCAAGAATCGTGATGTACGGCAGACCCGCTTCTTTTAATTTAAGAGATGAAGCGATCGTTTTTGCCATCTGATAAAGAGCCACGGTTCCTTCCTGCATCCTTGCCCCGCCTGTTGCAGATATTGAGATAAGAGGAAGTTTATTTATCAGAGCATATTCGGTTATCAATCTCATTTTCTCACCAAATACCGAGCCCATCGACCCCCCCATAAACCTGAAATCACTAACAGCAACCGCCACAGGTGTTTCAAATATCATGCCATAACCAACTACAAGAGAGTCCTTTGAGTCGGTTTTCTTACCCATTTTCTGCCTGCTTGAAGAATAATCATAAAAATTAAACCTGCTATCAATATTATCCAAAGAAATATCGGGTCTGATCTCACGGAAAGAGCCATCATCAAGAATCATTTCAATATACTCATCCGAAGTAAGCGGCATCTGCTTTGAGCATGTGGGGCATGACTGATAATTGAGTCTGAATTCATCTTCTGTGGTCTGGTTCTTGCACCCCGCCCTTACGACCTTTCCTTCCTGATCTTTTTCATCATTACACACATATGGCTCACCACCGTAAAGAGCTATTTGCATCTGTGATATATCAGGGTTTTTTGACTTACTAAATGAAGAGCTAACCAGTTTTTTAAGTTTTCTAGCAAATGTATTATATTTTTGATGGTGCTGCTCTATCTGACCACATTGCTCTATGTTTTTAATAAGAATTTCACGCAAGTAATTTACATCAGACTTTTTTAGCTCATTTGTAGCTTTAGTAAGAGCTTTATTTATGTTTTCAAGTACTTTGGGGAAATAGTCTGCCTTATCGAGCATAGGCTCTTTTATAATATCATCAATGATTCCATATTTCTGCATATAGTCAGCCGTGGGCTGAAGCACCTTGAGGGCTTCTTCTTCATTATCAGCTGTTCTAAATAATATTGCAGAACAACCCTTGGAAGTTATAACAGCATACTCGGCTCTTGAGAGCATAAAACGCTTATGGGCAAGCTGAATTGCAATGGCTCCGCCGCTTCCTCCACTGCCGAGAACAACCGAAATTGATTTGGTTTTAAGGCTTATCATCTTAGCCTGACAGTAAGAAATTAGCCACGACTGCAATTTTTCAGCCGAATATTCGTAAGGATCACCACCAATGGTGTCCACATATGTATGGAGCATCATGTTGTGCCTTTCTGCATACTCCATCATGTTAAGAGAAAGCCCGTAACCGTCTGCTTTTACCAGTCCAAAATTAAGTTTAATCCTCTCAGAATCATCCGAAGGAGTCTGCTGAGCAACTACAGCTACTCTTTCTCCGGTTGATTTGAATATTGCCGTGCCCACAATAATTGCAGGATCGTCCTGAAACTCTATTCTCTTTCCCGATGGTGCATGAATATATGGATAGAAATCATCGAGTTCATTCCAAGGAATAAAATCTGAATACAGGTTTTCTACGACATGCTTGGACTTAATCCTGTCATACGATATAGAATCATCATGCAGTTTAAGACTTTTTGATTTATTAGTGCTCATTAAAATACCCCAGTTAAAATTAGTTCGGTCTCTAAGACCTTAGATTATATATATAAATAATTATAATTAAAGATATATTAGATTAAATTTTCTTTTTTAAATTTCTCGTACTTATCAAAGTCAAAATCATAATCCAAAGCACAAATATTCTCCTCTACCTGCCTTATAGTCTTAGCACCCGGTATTACTACAGATACAGACTCAGACCCTAGAGTGTACTTTATTGATCCGCAAATCATGCTTCCATTTGATCCGAAATACTCCCTTAATAATTCTACATTATTTAACTGCTGTTCTAAATACCCTTTACTAAAACCGTTTCTGTGATCATTTTTTGAAAATATTGAATTCTTTGTATATTTACCACTCAGCAGCCCATTTGCCAGAGGTTCGCGTATAATAACCCCTGTTCGCGTTTTATTGCATAGATCAAATAATCCGGATTTATCAATCCTATCAAGCAAATTAAGTCTTACCTCTACTACATCCGGATTAAATTGCTCCAAACAAGGCAGTATCTTGTCATAATAGTAGTCATTTATGGATATTCCAAAAAATTTGATAATTCCTTCTTTTTTTAAGAACTTAAGGGTATTAATAACATCAGATTCCTTAATTTTTTTAGGATCGGAGCTATGTATGAGATAAATATCTATGTTGTCTCTTTTTAAGCGATGCAGACTCTGCTTCACAGCAAAATTAATATATTTTTCTTCGAGATTGCTTTGAATACCCGATTCTGAATAAAAATCCCACCCGAATTTCGTACAGACTGTAGTATTCTTATCCCCTCTGGACTCTAAAACATCCCCTATAAGCATTTCACTATGGCCGTTTCCATAGGAATCTGCAGTATCAATAAAATTCACCCCTAACTCCAGTGCCCTGTGCAAGGCTTTTTTAGACTCAGTATCATCAGTCGGTCCATACCCCGCACCTCCAATTGCCCACGAGCCGAACCCAATTTCTGATACTTTTATTCCGGTACTTCCAAGCTCTCTGTATTTCATATTAATTTTATAATTATTATTAAAAACAAAAAAACCATGGATGAGCAGTCAATTGCCCAACCATGGTTATAGTTTTTATAGTTTTATTTGTAAATTAAACCGTAAATGAAGTTCCGCAGCCGCACTGCCCTACTGCGTTTGGATTTTCAATGTGAAATCCCGTGCCGTTGAGCCCGTCTTTAAAATCCAGGGTACCGCCTTTAATATAAGGATAACTAAATTCATCTATTGCAACCTTTACGTCGCCAACCTCAAAGATCTGATCATTATCTTCAGTTTCATCATCAAAACCCATCTCATAAGAAAACCCTGAACAACCACCGGGTACTACTCGTACCCTGAGAAATGCATTATCAATTTCATCGTCTTCCGATATCAGTCTTTTAATCTCATTCGCCGCTTTTGCCGTTACTTCAAACATACTTACTACCTCCTGCTAACTCTGTCCTACAATTCATTTCGTTTAGCAATATTTAATAAAATAACAATTCCCGCTAAAAATACAAGACCATTGACTATTACAGAGTTTCTATGAGAGCCTTTAAAAGTTTTTTCTGCTTTTATATAGACTTTTGATCCGGGCTCAGAGTGTTTCATTACAGCTTTTGCCTGCAGAGCTGAATTTCTAATGTAGGTACCTGAAAAAACTGTCAGAATTAACATTAAGCAAACAAGGGTAAGCCTTAGATACCTAAGCCTATTATTGTTTTTATCAAATATGATCAATAATAGCAGCGAAATGATAGATATACCGGCAAGTACATACTGTATAAGATAATATTTATTAAAAATAATAGTGATAATAACTCCTGCTTGTTGTTTTGGCAGTGTGCCAAATATCGATGGTGCAGTAACGGCTGAAAAGAAAAAGATGCTTCCAAGCCAAAAGCATACTGAAACAAGAAATAAGAACTTAATAAATGTCATCATAATAACAAAGAATTTACATGATTTTTTGGTTTTTACATTTTTAGGTAGAAAGTAACATTGTTATTGCTATCCTATAATGAAATGATATAGTTTCTAAATTTTTTCTGGGAGGGAAATTAATGAAATCCAATAAATTTCTAGTATTACTTTTAACTGTCTTTTCTCTGACATTAATTACGGTATGTTCACCAAATTCTAATTCAGAATTGTCAGATAAAGAGCTTATTGAAAGGCTACAAAACTATTTCAAAAAAAGCTATGCAGCAGATCTGCCACCCGATGCAGTGCTTGTTGTAACAGGCTTCGAAGATGCACAGATTGCAGATCTTAGAAGTGGAAATATAGCAATAACATTTTCAGGAAGGACTGTAGACGTTCCATTTATGCTCGATAAGAGCGGTAAATATGCTGTATTAGGAAACGCAATCGATACAGCAACATTTGAAGAGACTCCTATTAAAGGAATAAGAAAGGGTTCTATTACAATTGCAAGAAATACTTATCCTGTACTTCTAACACAGGATTCTAAATATATTATTGCAGGCGAAGTAATAGACACAACAGTAGATAAAACCAAAGAAACGATGGATAAGATTTCACTTGATGACGTACCTATAAAGGGTAACAAGAATGCAAAGGTAACAATAGTCGAGTATTCGGATTTTCAATGCCCGTTTTGCAATAGAGCCAATCCAATTATCGAAAATGTCTTAAAAGATTATAAAGATAAAGTAAGAGTAGTTTATAAACAGTACCCTCTTCCAAACCATAACTGGGCAACACCTGCTTCTATCGCTTCCATTTGCAGCTATAAAACAGCCGGACATGAAGCATTTTGGAAATATCATGACAAAATTTTTGAAAACCAAAGGGTAATCACTCTGGAAAATTCGGCACAAAAGTTCGCAGAGTTTGCAAAAGAGCTTAAAATTGATCAAAAGAAATTCAGTGAATGCCTGGCCGATCCTAAAGTTGCCGAGAGGGTAAATCAGGAACTAATAGAAGGACAGGGAATTGGAGTTAATTCTACTCCATCTTTTGTTGTAAATGGAATTATGGTTAGGGGTGCAAACGAACAGGGACTTAAATCTGCTATCGAATCCAGCCTTAACTAACAGAATTTACTAAACAAATAAAAAAGGCCCTTAATATTAAAGGGCCTTTTTTTTAACTACTAATTATTATCACCTGACAAAAACCATTTAAGGCCTAAAAACTATTTTAATAGCATTTTCTTTTCTGTTGTTCATAAGCTCATACCCTTTTGGTACTTCATCGAGTGAGATTCTATGGCTTATCACAAGAGATGGATCAAATTTATTCGCTTCTACATAAGGCATGAGTTTTGGAATATATGACCTTGTAGGTGCGACACCTCCCTTAAGAGTTAAATTTCTTAAATAAAAATCAGTAATATTCAGAGGGAATGGTTCCCAGAACAGCCCAACGAATGATACCCTTCCACCTGGTCTTACTGAATTTAGAGCCTCCTGCAGGCTTTCTGAATTTCCTACACATTCGATTATTACATCAACTCCCTGCCCATCTGTAATATCTTTTATTTTTGTATCTAAATCTTCATTATTTGAGTTAATAACTTGCGACGCGCCATATTCCTTTGCTATATTGAGCCTGTAGTCATGATGACCAATGGCAATTACTTCTGATGGGTCAAATAGAGTTGCCGAATATGTAGCAAAAAGCCCTACCGCTCCATCCCCCAAAACTGCAACTTTATCACCCGGCTGTATGTCACCACAAACTGCACCGTGATACCCTGTGGAGATATTATCACCCAGAAAAATAGTCTTTTCATCATTGCTGTCATCTTCCAGACTTTGAGGAACTTTTACTAATGTGCCGTCTGCATGTGCAACCTTAATATACTCGGCCTGACATCCCGGATGTCCTCCAAGCAGATTCCCAAATCCAAAACATCCGCCGTTAAGGCATGACGTTGTAAGTCCTTTCTTGCAATAATAACAATTACCGCAGCTTACCCAAAACGGGCCTATAACCTTGTCTCCTTTCTTTAGTGATTTAACATCACTACCAACTTCTTCTATTGTTCCTACAAATTCATGTCCAACTCCATCTCCTTCCTCAAGCTGAAAGTGCCCTCTGTACACATGAAGGTCTGATCCGCATATACCACCCATAGTTACTTTTACTATAACGTCTTTAGAATCCTGAATTTTCGGTTCGGGTACTTCTTCTACTCTTACATCTTCAATTCCATAAGCTCTTGCTGCTTTCATAGCTCATCTCCCATATATTAGTTTCAATAATATTTTAACTGGTTTTTCTTTTTTGTATAATTGTTCAACTATTTAACAGATATACGTGTCTGGTAAGATGCATTGTTGCTGAAATTGTTCCAGGAATTTACTCAGGATCAGATGTTCTTTCCGTGTGATACTGTAACATCCGAACCCTCCGCAAGGAATGCTGAATGTGGTTTGCAAGAAAGTGCATCAACAAACTCCACCCCATATAGTCTTGCAATATCCACGCTGGTTTCTGTTTGAACTGAATCCCAATAGCTCCATCTGGGATGCTCAACACGATATTCCACAGTTACATCTTTTCTCTTACTATATCCCCAGTAATGTTGAGCTATAAATTCTTGCTCGCTGCCTGTTTTAAGCTCCTTTTTCTCACCATTTACCGACATGGAAATATAATTCCAATTATTATTTATTTTCCATGAATATTTAGCATGAGAAGGAGAACTGTCTTTGAACTCTAATTCACTATTTGTTTCAAAAGCAATATAGTTTTCGTTATATAAATTATTAGCCACAAAGGCGATCATTGTTTTAGGCACTATCTCTTTAATAAAAACAACCCCTCTGCGCAAACCATCAACTGATTTTCTTTTTACATAGAAACGAAGATTAATCTCTTCAAAATCCTTATGAAATGGTATTGAGATTCCTTTTAGCCTCGTATTAATAAATCTAAACCCTATAAGGCTTACAAAATGATTGTAGTTATAGTCATCAAGCTCGGTTCCATTTGGAATGTAAGGAATTAAGATTTCGGGGTCGATCAGGAAATTGACCATCGCCAGATATTTCCACTCGGCAGTCAAAAATATGTTGGCATGTTCTTTATCCATGATTGTTTTAATTAACTAATGAGCACTGACTGTTCGCTCTTTTGCCCACTTTCTTAAGTAGCTGATGCGGTCACTCATAGTCACTGTAAGTGGTTTTGTTACCCTTATCTCATCCAGCAGTAAAGTTGTGGATAATTCAAGATCATTAGAAAAAGCTGTATAGAGAGCCGATACAATTACCTGCTCAATTTCTGATCCGCTAAATCCTGTAGTTGCTTCAACTATGGATTTCATATCAAATTTACCGGCGTCCTTACCTCTTTTTCCAAGGTGAATTTCGAATATTGCCTCACGTGATTCGGGATCAGGAACGTCTACAAAAAATATCTCATCAAATCTTCCCTTTCTTAAAAACTCCGCAGGCAGCTTCTGTACATCATTTGCAGTGGCGACGATGAATACATCTCCGTTTCTATCCTGAAGCCATGAAAGAAATGTACCGAAAATCCTTGTAGATACCCCTGCATCATGATCCCCTGACACAGAGGAAAACGCTTTTTCTATTTCATCAATCCAAAGTATCACGGGTGAGAGTTTCTCTGCTGTATCCATTGCCCGTTTAAAATTCTTTTCACTTTCACCAATGTATTTATTATACAAATTGGATGGATCAAGTTTTAGTAGCGGAAGACCCCACTCCATTGCAACAGCTTTAGCGCAAAGGCTCTTACCACATCCGGGAACTCCAAGTAGCAAAATACCTTTGGGAAAGCTAAGACCAAATTCTCTTGCCTTATGCGGTTTTAGAATTATCTCTTTGCGCTTTGCTAGCCATGATTTCAAACTCCTTAGGTCGGCAACACTGTCCATTGTCTCTTCATTTGGATAATATTCCAGTAGTCCTTCCCTCTCCACTACCTTAATTTTTTCATCAATCACTTTATTTATATCATTTGGAGTAAGAGTCCCGTCTTCAACAATGGCTTTTGTAATAACCTTCTCTGCCTCCATTAATGTAAGACCCTTTAGGTTATTAAGCAATTTGTTGAGGTCTTCAGTATCAAGCTTAAACTGCACATCTATCTTTGACTGGAGGTCACGCAACACATGATGCAGCAGCTCTTCATACTGCTCGATATTAGGCTCAGGAATTTTTACTATTGCACAATAAGGTTTTAGCTGATCTGGAATATCAATATCAATCCCGGTAATTATTATGGCCCCTTTTTTACCTGCAAAGGTCTTGGCTGTATCTTTTAGTCTTGTAACAAGTATTCTGTCTTCAAAATAATCAGATAAGCCCTGAAAATGATAGACAGCGGCAAAACCCGAACTTTCCACATGCCCAAGCGCCAGGGGCAGTTCAACTGTTTGATATACCGAGCCCTTCACTTCTTCTCCATCCACTCTCCTAAGGCCCTTTGATGCAGACCAGATAAAAAACCCAATGTTCATCCTGTCTGCAATATGTTTAATCAGGGCATCAGCTCTCTCTTCCTCTGCTGTTTCAATAAAAATTATTGAATGATTAGAGTTTATTAGAAGCTCTATTTCCCTTAAGATGCTTGTGTTTGGCATAATCGTAAAAGTCCCGTTTAAACAGACTAAATCATATTTGTAGAGCGCAGGTATTTCAAGTCTAATTTAAAACCTTATAATATTTATATAAGCATTATTTAAAATAAATCAATTATAATTATATTTCAGATAGGCATATGAAAGCAATGATTTTTGAAAATAAAAAGAGCCCACTTGTGCTGAGAGACATACCCTCGCCTGTCCCTAACAGTGATCAGGTATTGATAAAAGTAATTGCATGTGCAGTTTGCAGAACAGACCTCCACATTGTTGACGGCGAATTAACTGAACCAAAAATACCACTTGTTTTAGGGCATGAGATTGTGGGTAAGGTAGTAGAAACAGGAATCGATGTAGATGGTTTTAACATTGGAGATATTATAGGAGTACCATGGCTTGGAGAAACTTGCAGCAGTTGTAAATATTGCAAGTCAGGAAAAGAAAACCTCTGTGATGATGCAAAATTCACAGGATATAATACCGACGGAGGATACGCGGAATATGCAGTAGCCAATCATAATTACTGCTTCAGAATTCCAGATGAATACTCTGCCGTCAGTGCTGCTCCTCTTCTTTGTGCAGGTTTAATCGGATACAGATCATACAAAATGACCAAAGATTCCAATCGGATTGGGCTCTATGGATTCGGTGCCGCTGCTCATATAATTGCACAGGTTGCAAAATTTGAAGCAAAGGAGCTTTATGCATTTACAAAAACCGGGGATAAAGAGGCACAGGAATTTGCATTAAAACTTGGATGCAAATGGGCAGGAGATTCAGATACCCCTCCACCTGATGAGTTAGATTGCGCAATAATATTTGCACCTGTAGGAAGTCTGGTGCCCGCTGCTTTGAGAAACGTAGTCAAAGGTGGAACTGTAGTCTGTGCCGGAATTCACATGAGCGATATACCTTCTTTCCCTTATGATATTCTATGGGGGGAGAGAGAAATTAAGTCGGTTGCAAATCTTACAAGAAAAGACGGTGAGGAATTCTTTAAAATAGCCCCAAAAGTTCCTGTCAAAACAGAAATTGAAACTTTCAAACTAGAAAAGGCAAATGAAGCGCTGGAAAGTCTCAGAAATGGTAAAATAAGTGGAGCAGCTGTACTGGTAATGGACTGATGAAGCAAAACAGAATTTTTTTATTAAGCGATGATTTAATATTTCCTAACCCGAGGCTTGCAGATTCTCATGGTCTGCTTGCAGTCGGTGGAGACCTTAGCACTGAAAGGTTGTTGCTCGCCTATGAAAACGGGATATTCCCATGGTATTCCGAGGATCAGCCAATACTTTGGTTTTCACCTGATCCCCGCTTAGTTTTATTTCCTGATAAGTTCCAAGTTTCTAGGAGTCTTCAAAAAACTATCAAAAAGAATCTATTTGATGTTAAATTCGATACTAATTTTGAGCAGGTAATAATCGAGTGTTCAAAAATAGAGAGAAAGGATCAGGACGGGACATGGATTACATCAGATATGATAGAAGCTTATATTAATCTTCACAAAAAAGGTTATGCCCACTCGGTGGAGACTTATGATAATGATGAACTTGTTGGTGGTCTATATGGAGTTTCATTGGGTGGAGCATTCTTCGGAGAATCGATGTTCCATAAAATCAAGGATGCTTCTAAGGTAGCGCTTTACTATCTTATTCAAAAAGTTAAGCAGTGGGAGTTTGATTTCATAGATTCACAGGTCGTTACAGAGCACATGAAAAGTTTGGGCTCTCAGGAAATTTCGAGAAATAAATACTTAGAGCTTTTAAGTAAAACTTTAAAGAAAGAATCCAAATCAGGTAATTGGTAATTCTAAACCAACCATATATACCTTGCTATAAACAGAATTGATATTAGGTGAATTAACCAATTCACTTCTCTGGCTTTTCCTGAAAATATTTTAAGAAGGGAATAAGATATTAATCCAAACGCTATGCCCTCTGTGATACTGAAAGAAAGCGGCATGATAATAATTGTCAAAAATGCAGGAATCGATTCTGTGTAATCATCCCAATTAATTATTTTCACATTAGTCATCATCATGCTTCCCACTATGATAAGAGCAGGTGCTATTACAGGATAGAGAAATTTACCTCCACCCACATCAATTCCCGCACCTACCATCTGTATGATTGGAGTGAAAAAGATTGCAGCAATCATTAATATTGCCGTTACAACATTTGTAAGCCCTGTTCTGCCACCGGCGCTTATACCTGACGAGCTTTCTATATAGCTTGTAACAGTAGAAGTGCCAAGAAGAGCACCAGTGCTTGTAGCAATGGCATCGGACAACAGAGCATTCTTTGCCTTAGGCAGTTTCCCTTCTTTCATAAACCCTCCAAGCTGCCCCACCCCTACGAGAGTTCCTATGGTGTCAAACATATCCAGGAACAAGAAAACTATTATGACCGTTATGAATTCGAGATTTGAGAATAGGTTTGGTATATGAAGCTTGAACAATGTTGGATCAATCGAAGGTGGGCTCGAAATAAAACCCTTAAATTCAACAATACCCAGAATTAAACCCATGACTGCACACCCAATGATTCCTGTTAGTATTGCGCCTCTGAATTTTATTGCCAGCAGAAATGCGATCAACACAAGACCGAATATTGAAATGAGAGTGTATTTGGAATGCAGATCTCCCATGGTTACATATGTCACAGGGTGAGAAATTACTATCCCAGACCATTCCAGGCCGATTAAAGCAATAAGAAGTCCGATACCCACAGGGATTCCATTTCTGAGTGGAGCAGGGAAAACATCCATTACTTTCTCCCTTAGGCCTGTTACGGATAACGCTATAAAAATAAGCCCTGCTATAAAAACAGCTCCCAGTGCTTCCTGCCAGATTATCCCCAGCGTTAAACACACTACATAAGTGAAATAAAAATTGTGACCCATTGCAGGAGCTAGGGCAATCGGATAATTTGTAAGAAACGCCATAAGTAGCATACCTATGGCACTTGCTAGGCATGTTGCTACAAGGGCAGAGCCATAGTCCATCCCGGCAGCTGAAAGCACAGCGGGCTGGACAAAAATTATATACGATAGTGTCGCAAAAGTGGTAAAGCCGGCAACTACTTCCTGCTTTACATTAGTATTATTCTCTCCTAACTTAAAAATCTTTTCAATCATATCCTGAGTCCAATATAGGGTTGAATAGTATCATAATATAAGTTGGAGAATCAAACAGAATAGAATCAAATTATATATTCTGTATTACTTAGAATTTATTTAGTATAATTGCTCCAGGTGGCTATAAGCCTGGAAAGAGGAGAAAATCATGGCAAAAAATTATGATGCAATAGTAATCGGAACCGGTCAGGCAGGCCCTTCACTTGCTGAGAGGCTTAGTCAGGCAGGCAGGAAAGTAGCAGTAATAGAAAGACATCTATTTGGAGGTACCTGTGTAAATACCGGCTGTATTCCCACAAAGACTCTTGTCGCAAGCGCAAAGGTTGCCAATATGGTAAGCAGAGCTGAGGAGTATGGAGTTAATATAAGTGGTGACGTAAATATCGATATGAAAAGAGTGAAAGCCAGAAAGGATGAAGTCTCAGGTGCATCAAACCAGGGAGTAGAGGGCTGGCTCAAAAACATGAACAATGTAGATGTATATGAAGGACACGGAAGGTTTATGGATAATAATTCAGTCCAGGTTAATGACGAAATCTTAAAAGCAGATAACATCTTCATAAATGTCGGCGGCAGGGCAAACATACCACCTATTGAAGGTCTCAACGAAGTTAAATATTATACCAATTCCGATATGATGCAGGTAGATTTTTTGCCAGAACATTTGATCGTAATCGGCGGAAGTTATATCGGGCTGGAATTTGCACAGATGTATAGAAGATTTGGAAGCGAAGTAACCGTTGTAGAGATGTCAGACAGGTTAATACAAAGAGAAGATGAGGAAATATCTCAGAACATAAAAGAAATCCTGGAAAATGAAGGAATAAATTTTAGGCTATCGGCAGAATGTATAACCGCCGGAAAGAACGGCCAGCATATTCAAGTGGGTGTTGATTGTGATAAAGGAGAAAAAGAAATTACCGGCTCTCATTTACTTGTTGCTACGGGAAGAGTACCAAATACACATGATCTGGGAATAGAAAACACTGATATCAAGGTGGATAAAAGGGGTTATATAGAAGTTGATGACAAACTGCAAACAAACGTACACGACATTTGGGCAATTGGTGACTGCAATGGAAAGGGAGCTTTTACTCATACGTCTTACAACGATTTTGAAATTGTAGCCGCTAATATTTTGGACAATGATCCGAGGAAAGTTACAGACAGGATTTTATGCTACGGGCTTTACATCGATCCCCCTCTTGGAAGAGTAGGAATGACAGAAGATCAGGCAATGAAATCTGGGAGGAAGCTGCTTGTCGGAAAAAGAAATATGAGCCGGGTAGGCAGGGCAAGAGAAAGAAGCGAGACCCAGGGTTTTATGAAAGTTATTGTAGATGCTGAGACAAAAGAAATCCTTGGAGCTGCCATCTTAGGCATAGAGGGAGATGAAGCTATACACTGTATACTGGATGTGATGTATGCAAAAGCACCTTATACTACAATTCAGAGAGCCGTTCATATTCACCCGACAGTATCAGAACTGATACCTACCGTACTAGGGAGTTTAGAACCGATTAATTAATTATAATGGAAATAAAGTCATACAATTTAGAAAAATACCAAAAAGCGATTGATGCCCAAGTAAGTAAATTTGAGGAGCAGGATATTGTCCAAAAACTTTTTGACCAGGACCATACAATCTGGAGTGATAATCCTGACGAAATAAGCAACAGGCTTGGATGGCTTGATAGTCCATCAGAGATGCTTGAGAATGTAGAAGAAATAAGCTCATTTGTTACTGAGTGTAATGAGGAAGGATTTAAGAAAGTGCTTCTGCTAGGTATGGGAGGTTCAAGTCTAGCACCGGAATTGTTTAATGAGATATTCAACAAGAATGGAGCAGGTCTCGAACTCAGAATTGCCGACTCTACACACCCGGATAAGGTTGCAGAATTAAGAGACTACTTTGATCCGAAAGAAACACTTTACATAGTTTCTACTAAATCAGGCGGCACAGTAGAGACAATTTCACTCATGAACTTCTTCTATAACCAGTGCAGTGATGTTTTAGGAAAAGAAATTGCGGGAAGTCATTTTACAGCTATTACAGACCCCGGTAGCAATCTTGAAGAGATGTCAGATGAATTAGGGTTTAGAAAGTGCTTCCTGAACGATCCGAATATAGGCGGCAGATTTTCTGTGCTGTCATATTTTGGGCTTGTACCCGCAGCGCTTGTGGGAATTGATATAAAACAGCTAGTTCTTAATATTCTGCAATTCCAGAACATATTGGATACAAATACTCTAAAATTAGATGATCCAAATAACCCAATCTATCTCGGTACGATTGCCGGCATTCTTGCAGAACAAGGGTTGGATAAACTTACTTTTATATTATCTCAAGAACTAATAAATTTTGGCGACTGGTTAGAGCAGCTAATCGCAGAGAGCAGTGGTAAAGAGGGTAAGGGCATACTACCTGTCATAGAAAAAGAAATTGAAGATATCAATACATATTCTGCAGATAGATTATATGCTTGTATTAGTCTTAATAATGATTGTTATGACACCGCCAAGAGGGTTCAGGCTGCGGGATTACCCCTAATCACCTTTGATCTTAAGGACAAACTGGAGCTTGGGATAGAATTTTACCGCTGGGAAATTGCTACGGCAATTGCCTGCGCAGTGCTTAAGGTAAACCCATTCGATCAGCCAAATGTAGAGTCTACAAAAATAATTTCAAGACAGTTTCTTTCTGAGTATAAAGAAAAAGGTGAAATTTCAGAGCCTGAATATATCGAAGTCGAAGACGGGTTAAAAATAGTCGGGAGCAATAATTCACCTAATCTCTCAGATGCCATATCAGGTTCATTTTCCGGAAATCTAGATAATAAATATATATCCATTCAGGCGTATATATCTCAGAATATAGATACGATTATTAAGCTAGAAGAGATTAAAACTGCATTATATAAAGAGATAGGAATTCCCGTAACAATAGGTTTTGGTCCAAGGTTCCTTCACTCCACAGGACAGCTTCATAAGGGTGACAGTGGAAATGGAATCTTTTTACAAATTGTTTCTGAGCCAAAAGAAGATATTGAAATTCCTGACAGTGCTGGCAATAATAATTCGTCACTTAGTTTTGGAACACTCATGAAGGCTCAATACCTGGGTGACAGAAGCGCTCTTGTAGATGCAGGAAGAAAAGTTCTTACAATTAATATTGGAAATAATATTACATCGGGTTTAAACAGCATATACATAGTATCGGTACTAAATAATGGATGTAAATGAACTTAGAAACAAAGCAGCTATAGAGGCTGTAAAAAATGTGGAGTCAGGAATGGTACTTGGCCTAGGCACGGGTGCAACTGCCAATTTTGCACTACAGGAAATTTACAGATTACTAAAAGAGGATTCTTTAAAAGATATAGTCGGAATACCTAGTTCAAATCAGACTGAAAAATTGGCTTTAGAACTTTGCATACCCCTTATAACATTTGAGCAGAAAAGTGTAATCGATTTAAATATAGACGGCGCAGATGAAATCGACCCAAACATAAACCTAATTAAAGGCGGTGGTGGTGCGCTGCTTAGAGAAAAAGTAATAGCTCAGGCAAGCAAAAAAAACATAATAGTCTGCGATGAGAACAAATTATCTTCTAAGCTTGGTACTAAATGGGCACTCCCTGTACAGATAATGGAATTTGCATATAGACCCGTTGCCAAATTCATAGAGGACTTAGGTGCAGAAGTGGTTATAAGAAAAAGTCAGAGCGGAGAAATATTTAAAACCGAACAGGGAAATATAATATTAGACTGCAATTTTGGACAAATTGAAAATCTAGACGAATTAAACCTAGCGCTTAACAGCAGAGCGGGAATTGTAGAACATGGACTTTTTCTTGGAATTGCCGATCAAGTGATCGTTGGTAAACCAGACTCGGTTGAAACCTTAACAAAATAGCTCTTCTAACATGACTATTTATAACCTTATCAGTTTTGGCGGCCTTTTTATACTCCTTGGTTTTGCATATTTACTCTCAAGCGATAAAAAGAACGTTAACTACAGAGTAATCATCTGGGGAGTTTTAATTCAGCTTATTTTCGGCATATTCATTTTCCTAGTCCCTTCCGGAACAAAGCTATTTCTCTATTTAAACGACATAGTGGTTCAGATAATGAACTCTTCTGCTGAAGGTGCAAAGTTCCTTTTTGGCAGGCTTGCCCTTCCCCCCCGGAACTGAGGATGAATATGGACAGTCCTCGCTGGGTTTTTATCTGGCCTTCCAGGCACTCCCTACAATAATCTTCTTCTCTGCCCTTATGTCCATTCTTTACTACTATGGAGTAATGCAAAAACTTATAAAAGGATTTTCATTTCTTTTTACGAAGTTGATGCGCATATCCGGAGCGGAATCTCTTAGCGCAGCCAGCAACATATTTGTGGGTGTGGAGTCTGCTTTTGCTATAAGACCCTTTCTGAACCAGATGACAAGATCAGAGCTGTGTACAGTTCTAACTGCAGGCATGGTCACAGTCTCATCTAACGTTCTTGCGCTCTATATTTTTATTTTACAAAATGAGTTTCCCACAATTGCATCTCACCTTATATCCGCCTCTATTCTCTCTGCTCCTGCTGCAATAGTGATGTCCAAGATTCTGCTTCCCGAATCCGGCAAACCAGTGACTCTTGGACTACAGGTAAACCCATCATATGAAAAAAGAGAGTTCTATTTTCGAATCAATAATTAATGGAGCAAACGGCGGAGTAAAACTGATAGTAGGTATAGCAGCACTCCTTGTAGCTGTGCTTGGGCTTGTGGCTCTTTTAAACCTTTTCTTAAGCTTTATTGGTGTCCCAATGAACTCAATTCTCGGAACGAGCTTTACATTATCC
>JABAHR010002129.1_pt8 | contig 22986 bp, 23 predicted proteins | sample 7062101 | NCBI WGS metagenome assembly JABAHR01 (sample SAMN14534553, study PRJNA622989) | marine sediment metagenome | biome: marine biome [ENVO:00000428]; feature: marine pelagic biome [ENVO:01000023]; material: deep marine sediment [ENVO:00002113] | place: India: Gulf of Kutch | collected...
CCTCGGCGGCACGCTGTTCATGGTCGAACGCCAGTACGACTTCGGTGAAAGCGTCGTGTTCGGCATCGGTTCGGGTGTCGGCTGGGCTCTCGCGGTAATCGGCCTCGCGGGCATACGCGAAAAATTGAGGTACTCCGACGTGCCCGAAGGACTCCAGGGACTCGGCATCACCTTCATCATCACCGGGCTGATGTCCCTGAGCTTCATGGGGTTTTCGGGGATACGGCTGTGACAGACACAATCATCCTCGAGGTCGGGCTGGGCGTCGCGCTGTTTACCGCGATCGTGCTTGCCCTCGTGTTCGTCATCCTCGCTGCGCGCTCGCGTCTCGTCGCGGAAGGCTCGATCAACGTCAACATCAACGACGACCGGGACATCAAATTGTCCGTTGGTGGCAAGCTGATGAACGGCCTGGCGGATGCCGGCATCTTCGTGCCGTCTGCCTGCGGCGGTGGCGGCACCTGCGGCCAGTGCATGGTGCAGGTGCTCGAGGGCGGCGGCGCTATCCTGCCGACCGAGACCTCGTTGATCACCAAGCGAGAAGCCCGCGATCATTACCGCCTCTCGTGCCAGGTGGCGGTCAAGCAGGACATGCGCATCCGCGTACCCGAAGAGATTTTCGGTATTCGCAAGATCGAGTGCACGGTCGTATCGAACCGTAACGTCGCCAGCTTCATCAAGGAACTGGTCCTGCAGCTGCCCGAAGGCGAGGAACTCGACTTCCGCGCCGGCGGATACATCCAGATCGAGTGTCCGCCGCACGATCTCAAGTACACCGACTTCGACATCGACGAGGAATTCCGCGACGAGTGGGACCGTTACAACCTCTGGAAGTACGAGTCGCACGTGAAGGAAACGGTGTCGCGCGCGTACTCCATGGCGAGTTACCCCGAAGAGAAAACGGTCGTAAAACTCAATGTGCGTATCGCCACCCCGCCCCCGGGCGCCGACGGGAAAGTACCACCCGGCATCATGTCGTCATGGATCTTCAATCTGAAACCGGGCGACAAGGCGGTGATCTCCGGGCCTTACGGCGAGTTCTTTGCCAAGGACACGAATAACGAGATGGTCTTTATTGGTGGCGGCGCCGGCATGGCACCGATGCGCTCGCATATTTTCGACCAGCTCAAGCGCCTGAAATCCAAGCGCAAGATGACATTCTGGTACGGCGCCCGCAGCCTGAAGGAGATGTTCTACGTCGAGGAGTTCGACGATCTTGCCCGCGACAACGACAATTTCGAGTGGCACATCGGCTTGTCGGAGCCGCTTCCGGAAGACAACTGGACCGGGTACACGGGATTCATCCACAACGTCATCTACGAGAACTACCTTAAAGACCACCCCGCGCCGGAGGACTGTGAGTATTACCTCTGCGGCCCGCCGATGATGAATTCGGCTGTTATCAAGATGCTCGAAGATCTCGGTGTGACGAAGGATCACATCATGCTGGACGATTTTGGTGGCTAGAAGACTCGTCATAGTCGCGCTGCTGGCGCTCGGCGCCTGCAGCACGGATGCGCCCGACGAAATAATCATCGCTGGCAACACCATGGGTACGCAATTCACCGTCAAGCTGGTTGCGCATGCCCCTGACGTGACATTTCTTGAGAGCCAGATCCAGACTTCGCTCAATGACGTTAACAGGATGATGTCCACGTACGAGGCGGAATCGGAAATCTCCACGTTCAACGCCACCCGGAGCACCGACTGGGTTCCTGTTTCGGAGAACTTCTGCTCGAGCGTCGAGCAGGCTCTCGAACTCAGCGCGTTAACGGATGGTGCGTTCGATATTACCGTTGCGCCGCTCGTAAACCTGTGGGGTTTCGGGCCGGATGAGATGATCGAGGGGACGCCGAATGACGCACAAATCACCGCGCTGCTGAAACGCGTCGGCTACCGTAACCTGCACGCAGATTGCAGCCGGCCGGCCTTGCGTAAAGATATTCCGGAGCTCATGCTCGACATGAGTGCCTGTGGCAAGGGTCTTGCCGTTGACGAGCTTGCCGAACTGCTCGATGCGACAGGCATCGACAATTACCTCGTAGAAGTCGGCGGTGAAATCCGGCTGCGCGGCCACAATGTCGATGGGAAGCCGTGGGCGATTGGTATCGAACGGCCGCTGACGAGCGAGCGGCGTCCACATACGATCGTGCACCTGACGGACACGGCGCTGGCGACGTCGGGCGACTACCGCAATTTTTTCGAGGCAGATGGCCAGATTTACTCGCACACGATCGACACACGAACGGGAAAACCCGTCACACATACGCTGGCTTCGGTTACGGTGATCGATCGCAGTGCCTATCGTGCCGATGCCCTGGCGACAGCATTGCTCGTAATGGGGCCGAGTAAAGGCATGGAATTCGCTATTGGCGAGGGTATCGCCGCGATGTTCCTGTCGCGAGACGAGGCGGGCATCACCGAGGCGATCACGCCGGCGCTGGAAGCATTGAGAAAGAGCTGATGAGCCTGCTACCGACATTACTTATTACCTTTGCCGTGCTGCTTGCCGCGATCGCTGCCATGGCGATTGGCGTCATGAACGGCCGCAAACCGATATCTGGCAGCTGTGGTGGCCTGAACGGTGGCCGCTGCGAACTCTGTAGCGGCGACGGCAGCTGCAAAAGGGAGTCCGAAGAATGAACCTCAAATCCTGCAGGGTGCGTGATTACATGGCGGGGCGCCTCGTCAAATTCACGCCCGACACTGAAATCCTCGACGCCATCCATGAACTCACGCATCACCGTATAGCAGGTGCGCCCGTCGTAGACGTTCAGGGGGAACTCGTCGGGATGCTGTCCGAAACCGATTGCCTCGAGGTTGCGCTCAGCGCCGGCTACTACGGCAATTTTGGCGGCCCCGTTCGCGACTATATGACGCCCGTCGTCGAGACGGTGGATGCCGATATGAGTATCGTCGACCTGGCGCAGAAGTTCACCGAGACAGGTTACAGGCGATTCCCTGTGTTGGACGGGCATCGCCTGGTGGGCCAGATCAGCCGCCGCGATGTACTGCGAGCCCTGGGGGATCTGGCCACGTCAAAATAGGAGCAAAACATGAAGAAGTTTGTGCTGCTTGTTCCTGCATTATTAGTCGCTTCTCAGGCATTCTCTGACGCTGCTGCGGAGAAACCATCGACGGTTGTCGAAATCTGTATCGTTTGTCATGGAATGGATGGGTCCGGCGTAGGTTTCGATGACGTCCCGATTATTGCCGGGACCCCGGCGACCCACATCGAGGAAGCCATTTACGCCTACCAGGACGAGACTCGCCGCTGCGTCAACGAACCGGCCATGTGTGTCGCTGTCGAACGGCTGACAGAAGAAGAAGTCGCTGAGGCTGCTGACCATTATGCGGCCATGCCGCGCATCTCGTCCGAGGAGGAGTTCAACAAGCACCTGGCGACGGCCGGCGAGAAACTTCACGCTGCGCATTGTTCCGATTGCCACCTGCACCCCAAAGACAAGAACGTGCAGAACGCTCTGGGCATCCCGCTGCATGGCCAGCGCACCAAGTATCTCAAGTTGGCTCTCGATGCGTATCTCGATGGCGGCCGGCTATCTTTGATTCCGTTGATGGCCGAGAAGCTCGCACTGCTCGACGAAGACGACGTCGAAGCGTTGATTCACTACTACGCGAGCTATCGCCCCTAGCCGGAGAATTCGGCTGACAGCGCCTTGCGCCGCAGATAGGCATAGACCTCGAGGAGCGGCAGCTCCTTCGGGCAGATGTCGTGGCAAGCCATCATGCCGATACAGCCAAACACTCCATGTTCGGTAGACACGACCTCGTACCAGTCGTTATCGCTTCTGGTATCGCGCGGATCCATGGCGAAACGGGCAATCCGATTGAGTCCTGCCGGTCCGAAGAACTCGGGGTTGACGTTCGCGGCGCCGCACGAGGCCACGCAGCAACCGCACTCGATGCAGCGATCCGAGTCGTAGATCTTTTGCGCAACAACATCCGACATGCGTTCTTCCTCGGCAGTGGGGTCGAACGCTTCTTTGGCGTGAATCCAGGCTTCCGTCTTCTCGACCATCTCGCGGAACCATACGCCTGTATCGACGGATAGATCGCCGACGAGTTTGAATACGGGCAGCGGATGCAGGCGAATGACGTCGGGGAGATCTTTCGTTTGTGTACGACAGCCGAGCATCGGCCGGCCATTGACCATCATGCCGCAGGAGCCGCAGATGGCCGACCGGCAGGCAAAATCGAACTGCAGCGATGGGTCCAGCGTCTCGCGGATCTGATTGAGCGCAATGAACAGCGACATGTACTGCGTCTCTTCGATCTCGAAGGTCTGCATGTGCGGCTGCGATTCGGGGTCCATCGGGTTATAGCGAAAGATCTCGAAGGTCAGGCGCCGCCCGTTATTTTTGCTTTTCATACTCATGCTTCGTTTTTCCATTCGCCCCAGCGCAAACGGCTGCCGGGCGCTTGCTCGGTTTCCAGCCGACCATGCCGCATCTGCGCCTCCGCCACGCCGGCATTGTGCGCTTCGATGCTCTGCGTCATTTCTATCTGGTCGGCAGTACCGTAGCCGCGGTGGCCCGGCGGCAGATCGATGAGCCCGACCGGTTCGTAGCTGAACTCGGGCTCGGCCGCGCCGCTCTGCCAGCGCACCAGCGTCCGGTTCAGCCAGTTCGCATCATCGCGCGCCGGATAATCCGTGCGGCTGTGTGCACCGCGACTTTCGGTGCGTGCCAGAGCACCCATAGCCGTAACGAGTGCAAGGCGCAACATACCCTTGATGCGCAGCGCGAATGACAACTCGGGATTCATGCCGGGCGCTTTTGATCGCAACACGGCCTTATCACAGTCGGCCAGCAGCTTTTTCAGATCGGCCACGCCCCGCTCCAGTTCGTCCCCCGTGCGGAAGATACCGACGTTTGCGATCATCGTTTCGGCCATCTTGTCGCGCAGCTCGTAGACCGTGGGTCCTGTGCCGCGGCGTTCGAGCCACTCCCTGGCGCGCGCCTCTGCTGCCTCAACCGCGTGTAATGCGACGGACGTATCCACGTCGAGACTCGATGCCTCTGCCAGTTTCGAAGCGGTTCGGCCGACGATGCGGCCGGTGACGATCGTTTCGGCGAGGCTGTTGCCGCCAAGACGGTTGAAGCCGTGCATATCCCAGCAACCCGATTCGCCGGCAGCAAACAGGCCTCTCATGTTGTACGCCTGGCCGTCCTTGTTCACACGCACGCCGCCCATCGAATAGTGCTGCGTTGGCCGCACCGGAATCAGCTCCTTTGCAGGGTCGAGGCCGGCGAAGTCGCGGCAGATTTCCCAGACTTCGCGTAGTTTTGTCGTCAGGTGCTCCTCGCCAAGGTGGCGAATATCCAGCCACAGATGCGGCCCGTACTTGGTCTCGATACCGTTGCCGTCACGCATAACCTGCGCCATGTGCCGTGACACGACGTCCCGGCTCGCGAGTTCCTGTTTCTCGGGTTCCCTCTCGACCATGAACCGATGCAAATTCTTGTCCAGCAGGTAACCGCCATCGCCACGACAACCCTCGGTCATGAGAATGCCGCTCGGCGACAGCGCCGTCGGATGAAACTGCACGGCCTCCATGTTGCCCAGCGGCACAACGCCCGTATCGAGTGCAATCGACGCGCCCATGCCCTCGTTGATCGTCGCGTTGGTCGTGTACTGGCCGTAGATGCGCCCATGGCCGCCCGTCGCGATAATGGTCGCTTTCGCAAGGACCGCGGTATGTTCACCCGTCCTCAGGCAGCGCGATACAGCACCCCAGCAGCGTCCGCCATCGTATATCAGCGCCACGGCTTCGGCACGATCGCGAACAGTCACTCCCAGCCGCACAGCCTCCGCATCCACCGCGTACAGCGCAGCATGCCCGGTGCCGGCGCCGGCGTAACATGCCCGCCACTTGGCTGTGCCGCCGAAGTCTCGATGCGTAATGAGACCTTCGTTCTCCTGTTTCTCCTCGATCTCGACTTCTTCGCCCTTGATGAAATAGCGATTCTTGCCTGAGCGCACGCGCGTCCACGGCACGCCGAAATGCGCAAGTTCACGCACGGCAATCGGTGCTTCTTCGGCAAAGATCTGCGCGACTTCCTGGTCCGCGCCCCAGTCCGAGCCACGAACGGTATCCAGGTAATGAATCGTCGGGTTGTCGCCCTCCGCCTTGACACAATTGCCGAGCGACGCCTGCATACCGCCTTGTGCTGCGCAGCTGTGACTGCGCCGCGGAGGCACGACAGAGAGAATCAGCACGTCGAGCCCGCGAGACGCCGATTCAATGGCACATCGTTCACCGGCGAGACCGCCGCCGATGACAAGTACATCGGTCGTGGTGATTTTCGAAGTCATAACCCGCCCCCTGCCAACAGAAAAGCGAGTGGTGGTGGCATCACACCGGCCAGTACGAGCAGAATGACGACACCGAGGCCGAGGAAGAACCATAGCAGCAAGTGCTCGATGATTTTTACCGTCCCGCGCGACAGAAAACTGCCGGCACCCCATTTCACAGCGAGGCGATACAGTCCGACGCCTGCATGAAACTCGACGCAGACCAGCAGGACCGCGTAAGGAATCCACAAGCCACCGCGCACGCGTTCCATGCTCGTCACGGCCTCGATCCCGACGCGCTCGCCGAACATTGGCGTCAGCACGTCGAAGCCCAGGAGGATCAGGTGGAAGCCGCCCAGGAACAGCATCAGCATCCCGGTGCGTACCTGCCAGATCCAGAGCATGGACTCGGTATGCGGTGCGAAACCAGTCGATGCTTTGAGATCGCGGCCAAGGCGTATCATCTTGCGACGCTCCTCGAGCTGAGCCGGGATCTTGCGGGACGCAAAAACTGCATGGACGAGGAAAAGTATGATGATCGCGAAAATCGTGGGCTGCGCGATGTAATAATCCTCGAGCATTGTCGCCAACCAGTCGAATCCGCGTTCGCCCGTCAGTATCGAGCCGACAAGAATCATATGACCCCACATGAATACTGCCAGCACGAGACCGCTGCCGCCGCTCGCCAGTTCAAAATACAATTGCCTCCTCGATGCTCCGGCCGAGGCTGCTATTTTGTTGTACGGCTCTGGATTCGGCTTCATTGGATTTCTTAAACTAGTGTGTCAACAACGCCCAGATTATTCCAACTGCGAGCGTTACTCCAATAATTAGCGCGAGAGAACCGAACATATACGCCCTGCGGATTTCCTTTGTGCTCGGAGCTTCGACCAGATATTCCTCCAGTTCTCCTTTGGCAACGAGCCGCTGATACTCAACAGGCCTCGTGACCTGGAAATGGCTCAGCGGCATCTTGCCAGTGAAAACCACTATATCCATTGGGAAGCTCTCGGGCCGCAGGTGAGTGTGGAAGAAATGAAAAATAAATATGAACCCGGTCGCAAGCAGCGCCTCGTCACTATGCACCACATAGGCGGCATTCAGTGCCCAGCCGGGAAGAAAGGCCGTAAAAAATTCGGGGAACCACAACATCGAGCCGGACACGCCGATGATAAGGACTCCCCAGAAGACAGCGAAGTAATCGAACTTCTCAAAGTAGGTCCACCGATCGGCTGCCGGTCGCTTGCCAAGATAAAAGAAGTAGCGAACGCTGGCGAAGAAATCGGTGAAATCCTTGGGTTGAGGCACCATCGAATCCGGCCCCCAAAAGAGACCTCGTTCCCGCCCGAACACGCGACGCACAAATAAATGGCCGATGTGAAAAGCCGCGTAGCCGAACGTACCGATGGCGGCCAGGCGGTGCAGCACTCTGGCAGTGTCTACGCCTCCAAGCAGGTCCATCAGTTCTCTCGCCCAGGGCGCCCAATGGAATTTGAGAGGCAGACCCGTCGCTGCGAGCAGCAAGAATGTTATGACGATGGCCAGATGCATCTTGACGTTCACGGCTGAAAAGCGCCTCACATATCTGTCATCCTTGCCGGCATCGAATTTGTATTCGCCCCGCATGACGCCAACCAATGATCGCTGCAGCGTAAGTCGTGAATTCCGAAAAACGCGAAGACACCGATAAGTAACGCCGTCATGAACAACCATACCAGGTATACCGGGTAGCTATCCGTTGCATCGGACGGGTCATTGTGCGGATCGAATGTCACGAATGACGCAGTAGCTTTACCGTGGCATTGGCCGCAAGTTTTTTCGAGATTGTCGGGGTGTACGCTCGACCTGGGATCGCTGGCCGAAGAGTTCTTGTGGGGTGTGTGGCAGTCCGAACACGTCGCTCCCTGAACGAACCCGAGACTGTTTGCCTTACCGTGAAAGCTGTCTCTGAACGACATCAGGTACTCAGTGTGGCAACTTCCGCAATTTTCGGCGCTGGTGAGCCGGGCCTCCCTCGACCTGGGATCTTCAATTTCGTGTGAGCTGTGGCAGGTGGTGCATCTCGGCCCCGGTTCGCCGTTCTTCCATGCCTTCCCATGGGCGCTCAGTCTTACCCAGTCATCCAAAAGCAAGGCATGGCACTCGCCACAGGTTTGTGGACCGTTGCTGCGAGATGTGCTTGCTCGATCGACGGATACTCCGAGTATCCGGTGGCCACCGTGACAGTCACTGCAACTCGGCGCATTAATCAGGCCGGATACCAGCAGCGCCCGGCCATGCACGCTTGCCAGATAACTTCCGATTAGCGTGGGAGGCTCGTCGTGACAGCCACCACAACGCTTTATCTGATTCACTGGTGACGTTTCGGACCTGAGGTCGTCAGCGTGCCGAACGTCGTGCGCACCGCCGTGACAATCCGTGCAACTTACGGCGTCTCCATGGATGCTCCTGGAAACCTCGCGATCCGGCTTACGGTGACACTGACTGCAAGTCAGGGACTGGCTGGCCCCTGGTTCTTTCGCACTGCGATGCGGGACCTCGATCTCGCCGTGGCAGTCCTGGCAATCCACGTGTTCATGTGCGCCGGCCGGCGTCGCCGCAACTTCATGACATTGTGTACAGTCGAACTCTCGGCCATCGACCACGCCGGGAAAAACGTGCAGCATAAAAAGGATGAGCAGCCACAGGGGCCCGGGCACCTGAACTTGGTGTATGTTCACGATCGCGCGTCAGTTGAGGGTCTTATGCAATCTAAATACGTGCTGGTTGGACGCAATTCCATTGGTGTTTTCCGTAATGGTCGTTGCAGCATTACTGGAATAAAAAATGTTGATCTCGATATCTGGGGCGGCCGCTTACGCGGCGAACATCGCCCTGGGCTTCGCCGCCAGGTCGGTTCGTGCGATGATTCGGTTGCTGTCGCTTGTTACAGTGCGCGCGCTAGCCTAATTGGCAGACCCGTTGAAAGAGGTTCGTTATGACACGGCATTTTTTCGCAAGCATTACCCGCAATACGATGAGCCTCACTGGCACGGCACTGGTTGTCGGCAGTTTGACGCTGATAGTTACGCTTTTCGTCGTCCAGTCGCTGGGCCTGAGAGGTGGCGCCTACCTCGGCATCATTACGTTTGTAGTGCTGCCGATGTTTCTCCTGGCGGGATTAATTCTTATACCGGTCGGCATTTCACGAGATCGAAAACGCCTTGCTTCGCAGGCCGAAGAGATGGCCGCGGCGTTCCCAATACTGGATCTGAACCAGGAAAACACCCGAAAATTCCTGGCGCTGGGGATTGTCTTCACGACGGTAAGCATCGTGGTTCTCGCCGCCGCCACCTACAAGGGTGTCGACGTCATGGACTCCACGACATTTTGCGGAACGGCGTGCCACACGGTGATGCAGCCGGAGTTTACCGCACATCAGCGCTCTCCCCACGCACGTGTTGCCTGCGCCGACTGTCATATCGGCCCTGGCGCTGACTGGTTCGTCAAGTCGAAGCTGTCAGGCGCCTGGCAGTTGATTGCGGTGGCATTCGACCTGTATCCCAAGCCAATTCCGACGCCAATCCATGACTTGCGCCCGGCGCGCGAGACCTGCGAGCAGTGTCACTGGCCGACGACCTACGTGGGCGACCTTCTCAAGGTGAAAACAGTATTTACCGACGACGAGGTAAATACGCCGCTCAAGACCGCAGTGCTACTCAAAGTCGGCGGTCTCGCCGGCCGCGACTCCTCGGGGATACACTGGCATGTCAACCCGGACATCCAGATACGTTATCGATCGGACGAAACGCGCGAAACTATCTACGACGTGGAGCTGACGACAGCCGACGGCGAAGTCAAGGTTTACAAGACGCGTAACTCTCCGGAGGATGCGCTGCCATGGCGGGTCATGGACTGTGTAGACTGCCATAACCGGCCTACGCATCGGTATCGCCTTCCTATGGATGAAGTCGATAATGCGATGGCCAACGGTTATATAGACAGCACGTTGCCGTACATTAAACGAGAGTCGATGCGGCTGCTGCGTGCAGAATATGCAACTCATGACGAGGCGAAAACATCGATCCGATCGGACCTCGTCGACTTTTACAAATTGAACTATACCGATGTCTTTGAAAACCGCATGGCCGACATAGACAAAGCGGTGGAAGAGCTCATCGTCATCTACACGTCCAATGTCTTTCCCGAAATGAATGTCACTTGGGGGACATACCCAGATCACAGTGAGCACATGGATTCGCCAGGCTGCTGGCGCTGTCATGACAGGAAACACCGAACCGAAGACAGGGAACAGATCTCCCGCGACTGTGGGCTGTGCCATACGATTCTTGCCCAGGAAGAAAAGGATCCCGATATTCTCGAAACCCTTAATCCATGATTGCATGAGGTGCAACTCGATGTATACGTTTTCAAGGATTGCAGCTGCTACGAATCTAGTACTGCTACTTTTGCTCACCTGCGACGCGACCAGCGCTGATCTGGCCGGCATGTTGAAGAAATGCACGATTTGCCATGGAGACGACGGGATCAGCGCGGAGTCTGCGTATCCGAGCATCGCTGGAATTCCGGTTAATGTTCAGGTCGACGCGATGCGGGGGTATCGAGAGGGCACGCGTGACTGCGGGACCGTTATGGAAATGTGCAGGATTTCGCAGAACCTGACTGACGATGAAATTCTGGCACTCTCGGAGTATTTTGCAGCCTTTCCATTTGTCCGGGCGAAGCAGGCATTCGATTCGGAGCTCGCTGCCCTTGGTGCACACCTGCATGAGGACTACTGTGAGGTCTGTCATGGCGACAGCCCGGACCACGCGGACAGGAGCATACTCCATGGGCAATGGATGGATTATCTGCGTTATTCCCTGAGTCAATACAAAATCGGTGCACGCAAGCAACCGCCGAGTATGCGGCGCCAGACTGAAAAGCTCTCCGAGGACGACATCGAAGCGCTGGTTAATTTCTATGCAAGCTATGGCGAAGAGCTGGTCGAATCAGGAGATAAGTAGTATCCGTAATGAGAATGTTGGCTGCATTTGCTACAACAAAAACAGCTAATAGCTGTGGTTGATTCCGTTTCGGCGTCGGCCGCCTCTCACGCCGGTTTTGGCCCATATTGACCGCAGCGTTGCAAACAGGCATCGACAATGTCAACCAATCGCATCGCTTTCGGCATCGTCTTTCTTATCCTGGCTCCCCTGATGCCGGAAAGTTTGGCGTCGGCCAGTAACGGCTGTATTGATTGCCATCGGGATTCGGCGTTCTTCGCTCAATACCCGAAATTGCATGAATACTATCAGCAATGGATCGCGTCTCCGCACCAGGAGGCGGGCGTGACCTGCGATAACTGTCACGGCGGCGATCCCTCGGCCGGCACGGCTGAAGCGGCCCACTTTGGCATCTCGCACATGAGTGACCCTTTAAGCACCCTGCATTATCAGAAGCAGCCGGAAACCTGCGGACAATGCCACGGTGCAAAGAAACGGCAATTTTTGCAAAGCAAGCATTACCAGGCCCTTAGTAATCGACGCGCGGCACCGACCTGCTCTACTTGTCATCCGGCAATGAGTCGTCGTCCGGAACTGCGTGAAATCGTCCTCAACGCTTGTCGTACCTGCCATGCTGAGGACAATACTGACGGTCTGCCGTTGATCACCGAGCAGGCGCAAAAGGTGTTCGGCCAGCTGAATATCGCAGGTGGGCTATTGGGTTGGACGAAGCTCCATTTTCAGTCACATGATTGGCCGAAAGGCAGCAGGCAACGAGTTGCAGACCTGCAGTCGCGATATCAGGCCATCGTCGACCGCGTTCACCAGTTTGACCTGCAGCAGACCGCCGATGAGACCGTGGAAATACTGGGCGAATTGAGGGAAATTTTCGACGAGGCCCGTAGCGCTCACGACGAGTAGCAAAGCTCCTTATCTAGGATGTCAAGACCGACGTGTCTTTGCGCTGGCGAATTTCGCCCAGTTCAATCGCGATCACTGCTTTAGCAAGCAACGAGAACACAAGTATTCCGAATGCCCAAATTCCCGCTGCGACGCTGAGCTCCACCAATGTGGGCGCGTATTCGAAAATCTCACCGAGCGGTGTAGGAACAAATCCGGGAATCACGAGGCCCATCCCCTTCTCGATCCATATCCCCGTAAACGTCAGCACGCACGCGATATTCAGCATTATGGTATGCCGGCGTGTAGGATGAATCATCAGAATAGTCACTGCAATTACGTTCAGCGCAAGCGCGAACCAAATCCAGGCACGCAAGGAGCTGAAGCCGCCCAGACCAAGGAACAGGTAGTGGATTGATGCCGCGTGCGCCCCTTCGTTGTAAAAATCAGTGAACAGTTCAGCCCCGACGAAGAACAGGTTGATCTGCAGCGCGGTGGTCATTATAAGCGCGAGCGTATCGATGACGGTCTGGCTGACCGGGTATGACGTTACCTTGCGAACGATTTGCAGCGTAACGATGATAATCGCAGGTCCCGATGCGAATGCGGATGCGATGAACCGCGGCCCAAGCAATGCTGTGTGCCAGAATGGCCGTGCGGGATTTGCCGAGAAAAGAAATGCCGTTACCGTGTGAATCGAAATCGCCCAAAACATCGCAATAACTACAAACGGGAAATACAGCTTGAAATTAGGTTCTTTACCCTGGTAGCGGCTGTACAGCACATAAAATGGAATTGCGAGATTCAGCAAGAAGTAAACGCTAAGAACCAGAACGTCCCATGCGAGTAGCGAGACCGGGAAGTGAAAACGCCCTATGCCTGGCAGCATGTGCCAGAGTCGATCGGGACGCCCCAGGTCCGCAATAACGAACAAAATTGCCATTGTCACAGCGGCTACTGCCATTCCCTCGCCGACAAGAACGACTTCCTTGATGTCCTTACGATCAAAAATGTAGGCGGGGATGACCAGCAGAACAGCTGCGGCGGCGATGCCGACCAAAAACGCAAAATTCGAAATATAGAATCCCCACGACACCTGATCGCTCATGCCGGTGACGACGAGACCTTCAGTGAGCTGGTGATAATAATTCCACGCGCCAAACGCGACCACAGCGCTCAGTCCACCCAGCCACATCCAGTATGTTCGCGGCCCGCGGAACATCTCCCGAATACCATCTGCAATGAAACGAATCACAGCCATCGTCGCCGCTCAGTCACTGTAATACCAAAACTTGGGTTCGGTACCGAGATCCTCCTTGAGGCGGAACACCTGCTTGTTGGCCAGCACGTAGCGAATCTCGCTGTCTGGATCCAACAGGTTACCGAAAACTCTCGCACCCGTAGGGCAGGCCTCCATGCACGCGGGCTGCTGCCCCTTTCTCGTGCGATGGATGCAGAAGTGACATTTCTCAACGACACCGCGGGGCCGTGGGCGATTCCCAAGGTAGTGCGTATCGGGATTTATCTCCTCAGCCGGAATTTCCGGGGTGGTCCAGTTGAAATGCCGGGCCCAATACGGACACGCTGCCATGCAATAACGACAGCCAATACACCAGTCGTAGTCGATGACTACTATTCCGTCAGGCTCCATCCATGTAGCTTCAACCGGACAGGCTTTGACACAGGGTGGGTCGTCACATTGCATGCACTGCACGGGAAGGTAGTGCTTGCCCTCGACCGGCACCGTCTCCGGCTCGTAGTAGTGGTCCGAGTGTTCGAGATTGAAGTCGCCCTGATCCATCTGCAAGACACGGATGTACTGTACCTGGGATTCGCGACCGAGATTATTTTCCGTCACACAGGCATGCACACAGTCGCGATATCCCTTACAGCGTGAAATGTTGATTGCATACCCGTACACCACACCGTCCTGCGGCGGAGTGTTTTGACAATCGATATCGACGCCATACCTCGCTTTGGCCTTACGCTCAATCCTGTCGAGCGCGGCTTCGATCTCGTCCTTCGACATCCGTCGATAATCTTTTTGGAAGAAGTCGGCGAAAGCATCCTGAAACGTCTGTCCGCCCCAGGCCGGCTGAGCAACCACTGCCGCCGTCGCGCCTACGCCTCGAAGGAAGTTTCTGCGAGCTTCGTCAAACTTGCCCACTTTCGCGGCTTTGCGGTCCTCACTCATGGTTGCTCGTGCTCCTCCTCGGTTTCCCAAATGGAGCTCCTTTCATGTTCGACGCCAATTTGCCTCTCGAGGCCGGCGCGTACAGGTGGCGAGGGCTTCGGTGCTCGCGGTTTGATCGCCGGACTGTGAGCATCGTGACAATGCGTGCAGTTGTAAACGGTGCGTTCCCCCTGCCAGTTCACTATGCGCTTGCCATGCGCTCCAAAATACCAGTCCTTATGCCGGTTAGCATGACACCCGCCACAGACCAGATGTGCCGCATCGAAGTCAACCGGCTCATTGAGAAGCGAAATCAGGTTGTCGCGATTATCAAGATCGTGGCAGGACAAGCACCAGATTCTTCCCAATCCATGATCCAGAGAAATATCGTGCGGGGCCTGCAACTCGCGGATATCCGCGCTCGGTTCGAGGAACTCATGGCACTGCGTGCAAGGATAGAAAAACAGTTCGTCCTTGCGTGACACAACTTCGATGTCCGGCGCTTCGGGATAGCCTTCGAATCGCAGCGAATCCTCATCTACTGCGACATCCTGGCTGACGGCGAGCCCGCATGAGAATAACAGCGTCCAGCCGAACCGGCGCAAGCGGGACCGTCGGCGAAACTGCGTTCTTTTCATCTGGACCTCAGACAACATTCTCCCCCGGTAAGCCAGCCAGTCTTAAATCAATCAGATCGACAGGTTCAATTCGTATAGCTCGCGTAATAATTCAGCAAAGCCTCGATGTCGTCGCTGCTGAGGACAGCTACTTTCTTTTGCATTGCAGGCAGCTGCTTGCGCTCACCAGAAGCGTATTGCTGTAAGGCGTACCGCAGATATTCCATTCGCTGCCCGTGAAGGATGCTTGCTTCTGCGTCACCGGGATCGTCCTTGCCGTGGCAGATGGCACAGTTCTTCTGGTGAATAGCATGGCCCGTTTCGGCCAGGGTCGGGTCGAATTCCTCGCCAGCCGGCGTAAATGGCATGACTGCGAAGTGTTCGGCTAACTCCGCCACCTGGTCTTCGGTCAACCGCATCACCGCTTTACACATCATCGGCTTGCTGCCGCAATTTCGATCGCCGTCGATATACGCGAAAATCGCATCTTCCTGAACCACAGCAGGGATACCTGCGATGATGGGCGTAGCGGCATCAACTCCCCTACCGTCTTCCCCATGGCAGCCTGTACAAATTTTCAACATGCCGCCGATATCCGCTGAAGCAGATCCGCTACTCATCAGCAGTGCGATCACTGCTCCCGCCAGCTTCAATCCCGCTAACCTGCTCATGCCACCTCTCTCCCTCGGAAAATTGATCCTCTGCCTTACGCTATTGGTCCCCCGGCACCGGGTCAATTTCGGACACTACCGAGGCGATAGGTATTTGGCGCAAAATGCGCGAGGCCAGGTCATATGGCCCGGGGTACCGGGCAAAGGATCATTCGCCGTATAGCGGCGCGATGTCTATATAGATCCGATAATCTGAAATGAGTCCCTGCTCAAACTCGAAGACGTTCACAAACGGCAGGCTGATCCGGCTGCGATCTGTGCGAGTGTAAGTCACGCTTCCTTCGCACATCAGCTTCGAACCCGCCGCCAGCGTGTTGGTGATCGTGTGCTCCAGGCCCGCGATGGTGCCGAAAAAGCCCCTTACAGCCTCGGCTATCGCCTCGTGCCCGACGACCGCTGAAGCCGAACCGAACCGAAATCTTGCGTCAGGAGCGATGCATGCGAGGAAGCGATCGACGTCCTGTACGTCGATCGCGCCGAATAATTCACCAATCAGGCTATCCCAATCATGTGGGTCGGTCACTGCTGGCTCGCGTAGTAATGCAACAAGGCGGTGACATCCTCATCGCTTAGTGCGTCGAGTTTTCTTTGCATCGTCGGCGGCTGCTCGCGCTCGCCGGCACGATATTGCGCAAAAGTAGCTTGGAGATATCCCATCCATTGCCCAGCAAGGATGCTGGCCTCGTCGTCGGGATTCGAGCCGCCGTCGCTATGGCATAAACCACAGTTATCGTTATGGATATCCTCGCCGACCCCCGCCAGTACTGCGTCGAATTCCTGTTGCGCGGCTGTGAACGGAATTTCGCTGTAATACTCTGCTATCGCTTCTATCATTTCGTCATTGAGTTGGCCGGCGACCTCGCACATAGACGTCGCTGCGCTGGCAATGCCGCCCTGCCGATATTCGCTCACTGCACAAGGTCTGGCCTCGTCCTTATAAATGTACAGCGCTTCGGAATGCACGAAAGCATCTATCCCGGCAATCGTCGGCACGTCGGTCCACTGGCTCACGCCATCATCGCCGTGGCAACCATTGCAGTTGTCCACAACTGCAGCGATGTCCGCCCAGGCGGCGACCGAGACAAAAACACCGAAAAGAGATAGAACAGCTTTGACAGTTAAGGTCTTCATGACATTCCCTTTTGCCGTTGTACGAATCCCGCACAGATTAAATTACGTCTATCAAGGTTAATCAAACCTGAACGGAAAACCGGGTGAAAAATCGGATGGCGTATTTGTGCCATAGCCCGCGGACAGCTCCAATAGGTAGACGCCGTAAAAGCCCTGGGGTCGCGAATCAGTGCACGTGCCGGGGACTCATCCCGTCCTCGGCAATGGCTTGAACCCTGTCCCAGTCGCGGATTTCGATCCTGCCGCGCGGCGCGTATATTGCGCCGCTGCGCTTCATGTTGGCCATGAGCCGGCAGACCGTCTCCTCGCTGAGCCCCAGCAGACCGGCAATTTCCGAGCGCGAAAACGGCAACTGGAATCGACAGTTTCCATGCTCGGATTTCGGCGTCATGAGAAGGATGAAAGATGCGATCTTGGCAGCGGCACATCGGTGCCCGAGCACTTCGATCAGCGCCCGGCTATGGGCGAGCTGCGTATTGACGGCATCGACCAGTCGAAGCGCCAGTTCCTCATGCCCCCGGATCTTGTTGAGCAACGTTCGGTGATTGATCTTGCAAGCCTTGACCTTCGTCGCCGCAATTGCCGTGTAGGCATATCGCTCGTCGGCCATGGATTGCAGGCCAACCAGCAGGCGCTCAGGGCTACTCAAGCCGACGATCTGCTCACGGCCGTCCGGGCTGTGTGTGCAGATCTTCACCGTACCTTCGGTTATGGCGTAAAGACTGGTGCTGGGCTGCCCCTGCATGAACAGCACCTCGTCGTGGCTGAACGAAACGTGCTGGACCGCGTCATTGAGCAGGCACTCGATCTCGATAACCGACGGCATGGCGCTCTCGCTACGCATCACCTGGAATGGGCAATCGCAGTTCACACAAGACATAACAATTCGTTCCCAGGGCAGTTGTTTTTCATTCAATTGATAGACGAATTCTGCGGCTCCGTCTGTAGCGGCTTGCCCGCGACAACTTCGGCTTTTACCTAGAGAAAACTGCGATTTGTCAGTTTCCGGATTGGTCAGATATTCGGCGGTCCGGCCATCCTAAATGCTTGTTTTGCCTGCACGCCACACCCGCCTCTGCCTCGGGACATCCACGCGGTCGACGGCAGCGAAGATTGCCTGCCAATTTGTAGGTACTAACCGACAATCCGGCGCGTTTCAGGTACGCAGAATCCACCGCATTTTTCGACTCCCTAACTGACAAAAGTCAGTGTTCCGGGGCCGGACCCCGCCTAGGCTAATCATCAGCGGAACTGCGCCAAGAAGAACTCCAACGCTGGCAGCCGTCCGCGGAATTTACCTTACATACAGGAGTGGGATCATGATCCGGTTCGATAAGTTTAAGCACGCGGCCTGGACGATCCTCGCGGTTTTCACCGTCGCGTTCGCACTCGGCGGTTGCGAGGGCGACGATGGCCGAGACGGTGCCGCCGGCGCTGCCGGCCTGGACGGCACAGACGGCACAGATGGCACTTCATGCTGGGATTTGAACGCCAACGGCGTGGGTGACCTGCCCGACGAGGACATCAACGGCGACGGTGCCGTCGATGTCCAGGACTGCGCCGCCGACGCCGATCAAATCGCAGCCGCTATCGGGAAAGCTCAGGTCGAATCCTGCGCAACCTGCCATGGTGGTGTCGGTGACGACCACCAGGCATTTTACGATCTGGCCTACAACAGCGATAGCAACCTGCAACTGCGGTTCGCGACCACCGATGTCTCGAGCGTGGCCGACGCCGGTGGTGGTTTCACGGTAACACTCAATTTCACGATTACGGATCGCGGGCTACCGTATGAAGATGCAGTGAGCATTAATCCCCGCAACGGGGAAGCAGACGGACTGCGGGGCCTGGATCAGGCACGGTTCTACACGGTGCAGCATTTCTCTGGTGCGGCGCAGGAATACCTGAACAGCTGCAGATTGAGAATCTTCGCCGTGGTGGATCTTGCCAACGGCGAATACTCGGCGACGAGCCGACCGGGTGACTGCGCCTTCGAGCCCGAGAACTCGAACGCACAGGTGTACGGCTACATCACTCGCGGTGAGGCGAGCGTGCATTCGGAGGGTTCGGGTGCCGAATTCCAGGGCCAGCATGTTCACCTGTACGACGATGTGTCCAACTGGGCGGTCGCTTTCGGCACCGCCATCAAGGGCGCCGCAGGCGCTTACGAGTCGCTCGCAGACCCGCAAGGTTGCGAAAGCTGTCACGGCACGCCGTACCTGAAGCACGGCTATCGCGCAGCCGAACTCGACAACATTCCCGATTTCGCCGGCTGCAAGTCCTGCCACTATGACAACCGCAACGGCGGCCACGAGGAATGGCAATACATGGTTGACGATCCGTTCAACTGGGCAACGGCGGGCCTTCCCGACTCGGATGTAGCTACCAAGTATGCCTACACGGCCAACGTCATGAATGACACGCATATGTCGCACGCGATGGAATTCCCATTCCCGCAGTCAATGGCCAACTGCGCAACCTGTCACACCAGTCAAGCGCAGCTCACGGCAGTGTTGGATAACAGCAACTTCCAGCTTGAGACCTGCAAGAGCTGTCACCCGATCGAAGGCAACGGCGCCTGGCCGAAGAGTTACGATGCTCAGGGCAACGAAATTCTCGACGATAATGGTCGTTCGGTGCCAGAACCCTACAACCAGGGACATCGCCCACCAGCGTTCGCTTTCCTGTGGCAAGAAGACGACGATCTGACGTTCCATGAGAATCTGGCACCTGGTACGGACTGCACGGCCTGTCATGGCCTGTTCGCACCGTCGTTCAGCGACTTTCACAGCGGTTATGACCATCATATCTACGATGATGCAGGCAATCGCTACGCTGATATTTACACAGTGTCGATCGACTCGATTGCACGCAATGGTGACGAACTGACGATCCAGTACAGTGCAAGCGATACCACCGTCGCGCCATTCCTTGCCGTGTCTTTCTACGGCTGGGACAGCAAGCACTTCATCGTGCCGTCGCACACTAGAGACGGTACGCAAAACTGCACGTCGCGTGGCAATCCTACCGGTTGTCGGTTCGAGTACCGACCGGGCGATGCCAACCCGATATTTGCTGAGACAGCGAATAGCGTTGCTGGTGCATGGGAGGTCGTCGTTGACATGGCTGCATGGGTCGGCGGCCAGCCCGATTCGGTGCCCAACCTGATAGCGGCCAACCAGATCAGGAAGATCGAGGTCTCCGTCATACCGAGCATCACGATCGACGGCGAAGGCCTCGGGCTGAATGCGGTTTCCACTACTTTCGATCTTGGCGCGAATGCTGTTGACCCGGACTGGTTCAAGATGGCTAACGCCGTTGTCGACGTCGAGAAATGCAATGCCTGCCACGACAAGCTCGGGCAGACATTCCATGGCTCATTCGGTGTCGGCGGCACCACCGGCGACAGGCTCTCCTGCGTCAACTGCCACAACCCGACCTATGATGGCGGTCACATCGAGATGGCATCACGTTCGATCGACAATTACGTCCACGCGATTCACTCGTTCCAGGATTTCGACCCGGGTGATACGTTCGATACGGAGACCGATTTCGATCCTGTCCTTGCCAAGCGCTACGACTTGCACGTCAGTCATACGTTCCCGAACTTCACGATCAGGAACTGTGAGGCGTGCCACAATCCGGGTACCTACAACGTGCCCGACCAGTCGCAGTCGATGCCTGGCCTGCAGTCGAAGTCAGAGACGATCGATTGGTGGTACTCGATGGTCGACAGGCCTTGCGCGGGTCAGCGGGGCGTGGATTGCTTCCCCGAGAGCACCGCTCAAAGGGAAGATGCGCGGAACATCGGTGCGGTTGGTGTTGCCGTTACCGGTCCGGCGTCACGGTCCTGCGGCGGTTGCCACCGTGCTGACCTGATCAACGACGATGAAGCCGGCGACCTCGCGGCGTTCAACGCACACACCGAGGCATTCGGTACCTATGTTCCTGTAGGAAATCTTGACGAGGACGATGTCCTCTTCGGCATCATCGAAAAGATCATGAGCTGGTTCGAATAACACGTAAATTGCTGCGACGCAGCGAATGGCCGGGAGAGCAATCTCCCGGCCTTTTTTATGAACACCATTGACCTACGGATCTATATACGTGAATCTACTCACCCATACACGGTGAGCAGCTATTCAGCGGGTTTGCCGATCACATCTACAATCAACAATAAGAAAGTAAAGACCTGCGGAAAACATCCGCGCTTCCAGCTATCAGGGGTAGGTCATGGCAAGTTACGTTAAGCGTTCGATCTCTATTTTTGCCTTCATGATGCTCGGCTTTTCGCTCGGTGCCTGCAGTGGCGGCGACGACGGCGGCGACGGAGCAGCGGGGCCGGCTGGACCTCCGGGGCAGGGCGGGCCTCCAGGACCGTCGAGCGGCAACGGTGTTCCCTATGCATCCGCGGACAAGATAAACATCACGGTAACGAATGTTGCCGTGCCGGCTGGCGGCGGTGCCCCCGTCGTTTCGCTGACGCTGACCAACGAGCTCAACCAGGGACTGACGGGATTTCCCGATACGGAAATCCGTTTCGCCCTCGCACAACTCACCCCCGGTGCTGGAGGCGGCTCGAGCGAATGGCAGTCCTATGTGACGCGCACCACGGGCGGTATTCCCAATGGCCAGGCCGACGCGGAAAGAGCTACCGCCGGTGCGTTCGCTGGTAACAACGACGGCACCTACACCTACGAGTTCGCGAACGCATTGACCGATTACGCGGGCGGCCCGGTATTCGACGCGGCCAAGACGCATCGCCTGGGTATTGAAATTCGTGGTGACGGGGACAACACCTCAAATGGTGTATACGATTTCGTGCCTGCCGGCGGCCTGCCGACCTTCGAACGCAAGATAGTCGACAACGACACGTGCAATGCCTGCCATGATCGCCTCGAGTTTCATGGCGGCCCGCGCACGGACGTCGAGTATTGCGTAATCTGCCACAACCCGTCTTCGATCGATGGCGACACCATGAATACCGTCGACATGAAGGCGCTGATCCACAACATTCACACTGGCCGGGATGGTTACGTGATCATCGGTTACGGTAACCGTGTCCACGACTTCTCCGATATCAAATGGACGCAGGACATCAAGAATTGCGAAACCTGTCATGAGGAGTCCGACGCGGACACCCCGCAGGCAAGCAACTGGCGGCTTGTGCAGAACCGTGCAGCATGCGGCACCTGCCATTACGACGATGGTGACGACACGAATCTAACGCTCGACTATGACATCGAAACGGGCGAGCACCCCTTCGGCCAGCAGTTCAATGACGATACGCAATGCGTCGACTGCCACGGCCCGAACTCGGCGATCGCGTTTGTGCAGGTCGCCAACGCGCATTTCCTCGCCGAGGACGAGGCAGCGAAGGCTTTCGAATACAAAGTCGTCAGCATCGTCGATACGGGACCCGGCGAGACGCCGACGGCCACCATTCGCGTGCAGAACCCGCAGGACCCGAACTACGCGGCCGACCCGGCGAGCACGGCCTACGACATCAATGATCCGGCCGGTCCGTTCCAGACCGGTGGAGCGCGACTGAGGCTTGACATTGCGTGGACGTCCGAAGAGATCGGCAACCTGGATCCGAACGACGATCTCGCCCGGTCGCCGGCATCCGGCGTCCCGTTCGCTCCGCTCAACATCGACTTCAAGACGGGCGCGACAAACGACGGCACCAACACGTTCACGAAGACGGCATCCGCCGCAATTCCTACGGGCATCACGGGTTCCGGCCTGGCGATCCTCGAAGGCCGGCCGCAGGTTGATGTCGACGGCGACGGCAGCGCGGACAGTCTGCCGGTCGCTGCTAATTCGCTGCCGTTCTCGATCACCGACGTGGACGAATTCGGCGATCCTGACCCGCAGGCCAGGCGCAAAGTCGTCAACATCGACAATTGCAACGACTGCCACAAGAACCTGTCGCTGCACGGCGATAACCGCAGCGGCAATACCGAAGTATGCTCGGCATGCCACAACCCGAACGCGACGGACATCAACCGCCGCAGAGCGGGCACTGAGTGCGATCTCCAGCTGGGCCTCGATGATGTCGAGATCGATCTCAAGCGCATGGTGCACCGCATCCATGCCGGCAACATCGGTGTCTGCGGCTACAACAACAGGGCGAACCTGTTCTTCAACGTGAAGTATCCAGGTCACCTGAACAACTGCGAAGGCTGCCACGT
>JABAHR010003251.1_pt1 | contig 22979 bp, 22 predicted proteins | sample 7062101 | NCBI WGS metagenome assembly JABAHR01 (sample SAMN14534553, study PRJNA622989) | marine sediment metagenome | biome: marine biome [ENVO:00000428]; feature: marine pelagic biome [ENVO:01000023]; material: deep marine sediment [ENVO:00002113] | place: India: Gulf of Kutch | collected...
CCGGCAGAGGTGCGAACCCTGGGCGTGCGGCGTATTAAGGAATTGGCTGATGCCATACCAGAACTCAAAGCATTAGTTCCTCAAGAGGTGGCCGAGGAAAGCCACGACGAGGACGATGAGACGGGTGAGGGACTGGACGAGGCCGCAGTTGTCAACATTACCATTGTTCAAGGAGAAAGTGAAATGCCTGAACTACAAGAAGACGTTCAGGAGGGGCAGCCCCAGGCTGAGGGTGTGGATACCGCTACCAAGCGGTTTGACGCTCTTGAGAAGGCAATGGGCACGCTCTCTGAACGCATGAATGTGATTGTCGAGCAACTGGAGCGGCAAGCCAGTCTGAAGGACTTGGGCTATGTTGCGCCAGACAGCGAGACAGACCACGGCGATGTGAAGTCGTTTGGCGACTTCCTTGTCGCCATCTATCGCGGGAATCACCGGCGATTGAAGACCGTCTACAAGTCTCGCAAGGTCTACGACCGTGAAGACGAGATGAAGGACGTTCGCCTCGAACCCGGCGCATCTGGCGGGTATCTTGTGCCGTCTGAGTACCGCGAGACGCTGCTGCAGTTGGCAGCAGACCAATCGCAACTCACGCAATTGGTTACCCAGGTGCCTGTCGCACGTGACACCGGGAAATGGCCTAGCCTCGACCAGTTCATTACCCCGACCGCTGGCTCTGGCCAGACCGCTCTGGCGGCTGGCGTTACGGCCGCCACGGTTGCAGCCGGTGGCGCTCTAACTGAGACGCAGCCCGGCTTCGAGCAGGTGCAATGGAACGTCACCAAGCAAGGTGGCTACGTTGAGGTAGAGAACGAACTTGTGGCCGACAGTGTGGTAGCGGTGGAGGCTCTATTACAGAACCTGTTTGCCGTCGCCATCGCGGCCAAGAACGAGCGCAATATCCTCCGCGGCTCTGGTGCCGGAGAACCCCTGGGCATCTTAAACGCTGCGGCTACTATCGGCGTGACCACGGCCTCTGACAATACGTTCGCCTGGGTTGATGCCCTGAACATGCGCTCCCGCTTCAAGCGGATTCTCGGCTCGCCGGTCTGGGTTATCCATCCCGGCGTATGGCCTGACATTGGCCAGTTCGAGGTGGGCACTGGCGGCGCGGTCTGGCAAGGCAATCTTGCCGGGGCTGGACCGGCTACGCTGCTTAACTATCCTATCCTCGAGAGCGAGCACATGCCGCAAGATGACAACGATGACGTACTGCTGATAGACCCGCGTGCCTATCTGTTCTTCATGCGTCAGGAGTTGGCCATCGCGTTTTCTGAGCACGCGGCATTCACCAGTGACAAGGGCACCTGGAGATTCCTACAGAGGAATGACGGGCAACCCTGGGTGAGCGCGGCTATCACTCTAGCTGACCCGCAGGGCANNAACGAGGAGCGAGAAAATATGAACACATACCCATCTGAACGTGTGGCCGTTCTCGGTGTCATTGACCCCGATGCTAATACGGCCGCTGCGTACACCAGTGATTGGGGTGATGCCACCAAGTTTCATCGAATCCTGGGAATCGTGTTAGCTGGCGCCCTTGGGGCCAGTGCCACTATCGACGCCAAGCTTCAACAGGCGACCGATTCCAGTGGTACTGGAGCCAAGGACATCAGCGGCTCGGACGCTACGCAGTTGACACAAGCCGGCAGTGATGACGATAAGCAGGTGCTTATTGAGGTCTCCGCTGACGACCTGGACGTAGCCAACGGCTTCACGCATGTTGCGCTTGTCATGACGGTTGGAACGGCTACAAGTGACAGCGCCGGCCTTCTGCTAGGGTTTGACCCGCGGCACGGTCCTGCAAGTGACTACGACCTCACCTCCGTAGACGAAATAGTCTCGGTATAGGCGAGGCAAGAGGAGTGGACAATGGCGACTAAGAAATACGAGGTATCACGCTTCCTGGTGATTGGCGACTTGAGTGTCGTGCCCGGTGACGTGGTAGACCTTGATGAGAAGGTTGGCGACCGGCTGGTGGAAAAGGACAAGGCGGTGGAGTACAAGCCGCCCACGTCTGAAGATACTGCCGACAGCCTTTCTCGCATGACCGTGGCCGAGCTACGGGAGATTGCAGCAGCCCTGGACATCGACCATACCGGGCTTAGAAAGGCTCAGTTGGTTGACGTCCTGATAGACGCAGGCGCTGAGGGATGAAATGGCGTATTGCACCAACACAGAGATTAAGACGTACCTCAACATCACGGGTACGGGCGATGATACTCTGCTGACGAATCTGGCCGCGGCAGCAAAGGCGGCTATTGACAGTTGGTGCAAGCGGACCTTCGAAGCAGCTAGCGACACTACGCGCTACTTCGACGGGAGGGGTGACCACATTGGCCGCCCCTCCCAACTGTCCACTGGACGAACCCACGGCCTACGCTATCGAAACCGGGAGACAGTACTCTATCTTGATGAAGACCTCTGTGCGATAACGACGGTAACGAATGGTGATGGTGTCGAGGTAACGAGCAGCCAGTACACGACGCTGCCTCGGAACGACACACCGTATTACGCCATCCAGATATTGTCAGACGCTGATGTGGTCTGGACTTATGATGACGAGTACATGGATGCGATTTCGATTTTGGGCAAGTGGGCGTACAGTGAGTCCGCGCCAGAGGACATTAAGCGAGCGTGTATCTTCCTTGCGGGGTACTACCACAAGAAGCGGGCAAACCCCACTTCTGAGATGGTCGTAACGCCGTTTGGCCAGCTTGCAATCCCGGCCGGTATGCCTAATCACGTTGTGTCGATGCTAGCGCCATATCGCAAGGAGTACCCCAATCTAGGATTGGCCGGATGACCGCTGATACGGTAATGACGGAGTTGAGCAACTGGCTCGGCAACGACCTGACAACGAGCGGCCTCACGCCCACCAGGGTAATGAGTGACCCCGAGTATCAGATATCGTCCAGTGATTTTCCGCTCATCGTAATGGGGCTTGACCCCGACGCGGTAAACCAGTTTCGGCTTCATACGCCGGGGTTTCTGTGGCACTCGTACAATCTTGCGGTTTATGTCTTAGTCGGTGCGGCGAACACGCCGCTTGGCCAGAAGCACAAATCGGCTCGTCAGTGGCCGGAGGAAGTTGGGCGGTCGTTGTACGTCTGGCATCAAGGACACTTCAACCGTCACATTATGCCCGGCACTCCCTCTGACCCTCGCACGAATCTCATGTGGGAGTTGGGCGATTGGGATTGGGCTGACGGTCGTTACTTTGGAATTAAGTTTGCATTACCCGTTTCTGAACGGCTGGAGGTAAATGCCTAATGGCAGACCTGACACTACGGACCGTTGACATTAGCGGCCTTGACGACTCCTCGATTTATGAATCGGCGGCAGCTGGAGGCGATGCTTTTGTAAATGACGGTCGAACCATCATCCACATTAAGAATGGTGATGCTAGCGGGATGACCCTGACAATGGACACGCCGGGTACTTACCGGGGCGTGAATCTGGCCAATCCAACGGTATCCGTGGGCGCGACATCCAACTACTTTGTTGGAGCGTTTGACCCGCGCATCTTCAATGATACCAATGGTAAGGTGCAGCTAACGTATTCTGCGGTTACCTCGCTGACCATCACGGCACTTCAAATCACGATTACGGGGGTGTAGCATGGCTCATGAGGAGTACATCGTCCGCAGCCCGATAACCAAATCGGGCGAGGACAAACTTGAGGTCATCTACCCCGCTGCGGAAGGCAACCTGCCAACAATGATTGAGCTTCATCCTGAAGCAGCCGACATCCTGCTCCGCAAGGGCGTAGTCAAGCGCCAGCGCCGCTCAAAGAAGGCGGCCAGCGCGAGCGCGGCTAAAGCCAAGAGCGCCGGCAAGGCAAGTGTGCCGCCAGCGCCAGTAAAGGATAGCAAGGCGGCAAAAGGAGCCGCCAAGGGAGAATAAGCAATGGCACAAAGCACGACAGTTATCAATGCCTCTGCCCTGGCGATTACCGTCGCCGCGCAGGACATCGCTGGCTCAGTGGCCCAAGTGTCGCTGAACGTCAACCGTGACATNNTGACATCGGGGCGTTCAAGACGGCTGACGGCGACTGGACTGGCAAGCTGGCCGGTAAGCAAGACTGGTCCGGCGTGATTACTCTGGTATACTCTGAAACATCAGACGAGGCCTGGGAGGAAATCGTCACCCTGTTTGATAACGGCAATGACGGGGCAATTCTTGTCTCGCCAGCCGGGAACACTACTGGTGACGTTACCTTCTCCGGCAACGTCAAGTTTTCAGAGATGCCGTACGTATTCAATGCACAGTCGGCCGACGCAATCGTCGTGGCCGTACCCTTTGAGGGCAACGGTGCATTGACCCGCGGCACGGCAGCCTAAGTAAGCCGGCCGGAGTCGGCAGGAGAGGAGCAATGGCAGCTAGAACAACCAAGGGCAAGAAGGACAAGGCCGAGGAACCCGTCATTCACGCTAACGTTAAGGAGCAGGAGGACGGCACGGCTATAGTCACTGTCTCCGTTGGCGACAGTGAGCCCGTGTCAGTACACATGAAGGACACTTCATGGGGGCTGATTGAGGACGTTCTGGACATCGAGGAGGCGCGTGACAAGGGCGATGCTCACGCCACGCGGATGCTCGTTGACTTCTGGAAGACGTATATTGTTGGCGGGGTGCGTGCAGTACCTCTGCGGTTGACCGAGGAGTTCTTTCAAGCAATCTCGGCTTATGTGAATGAGAGCGCTGGACGAGGCGACCGCTCAAAAAACTGAGGGCCGCTCTGTTCGCCCATCTTATGGGCAATGGAGCGGGCACCCCGCCAATTGAATACATCAATTACTTGCTAATGAGGCATGTGCTTCACTGCACCCCTAGCCAACTACGGCGTGAGGACGCTCGCGACATTGCGACCCTGCTTGACGTCATCGCGGTGGAGAGCGAGGTCCAAGAAATCAAAGGTGCCATAAAGAAGCTCGGCCAGAAATAACCCGGCGAGAGGGCCACACTGATGTCTAACGTTCAACTAGTCATTGAGGGCCGTGACGAAGCCTCGCCAGTCTTAGACAACGTCAACAGTGGAATAAAGGGGCTTGCGGGCACCGCAAAGTCCGTGGCCGGTACTGCCCTGAAGGGGCTGGCCTTGGGCTTTGGCGGTGTCTTAACGGCGGCCGCTGGCCTGGGGGCAGGTGCCTTCAAGGTCTCAATGGATGTAGACAAGGCTGCCATGAACATGGCAAGCTCAATGGGCATTTCCAGGGAGGAGGCTGAGAAGTTTGAGGGCACGATGAAGGGCATTTTCGCCAACAACTTTGGCGAGAACTTTGAGGACATCGGTAGTGCCATCTCAGAGATTTCACGACAGCTTGGCGACATGCCCCAAGATGCCCTTCAGGGCGTTACCGAAGACGCCTTCGCGCTCCGTGACACGTTTGAAGTTGACATAGCGGAATCGTCCAACGCGGCCAAGGCGCTGATTGAGGAGTTTGGCCTGTCTGGTGAGCAGGCAATGGACTTCATCGCTCACGGTATGCAGCAGGGGCTGAACAGCAGTGACGACTTTCTAGATAGCATCCGAGAATACGGCGGCCTGTTCAGTACTGCCGGTTTTGGTGCCGACGAGTTTTTCTCCATCATGGAAACTGGCGCGGCTACCGGCGTCTTGGGCACGGACAAGATTGCAGACGCCATTAAGGAGATGCAAATCAAGCTCAACGAGGGCGATGAGAAGGCGGCTGCCGCTCTGGCTAACATGGGCTTGAACCTGGATGAGATGCAGGGCTTTGTTGCCTCCGGTGATGAGAGTTGGGCCTCTTACTTCGACAATATCTTAGAAGGGCTGGCCGGAATCGATGACCCGGTAGCCAAGTCTCAGGCTGAGATGGCCATTTTCGGCACGATGGCTGAGGACTTGGGCGCTGGCTTTTCCGACTCACTGAGCATCGCGGCCACCAGCATGGGCGACATGGAGCAAGCCACCGAGAAGCTCAACATACGCTACGGCGACTTCGGCTCGCTACTGGAGGGAACGAAGCGACAGGCAATGGTAGCGCTGTCGCCCCTGGGCGACATGCTCCTCGAGATTGCCAACGATGCAATGCCAATGGTTACGAGCGCTTTCTCATACTTTGAGAATGACTTGGTGCCAGCATTGGAGAACGTCGGCAGTAAGATAGGTCCGTTCTTGGAAGGGGCGCGAGAGTTCGTCAGCACCAACATAGCGCCGGCACTCACCTCGGCAGCCGAGGGATTAGGCGAGATGGCCAGAACGGCCGGCGATTTCGTGGCCAGCGAGGTTGTGCCCTTCATTAAGGATGCGGCAACCACGGTAGGCGACCTCGTATCGGCGGCACAGGATTTTGTAGCCGTCGAGATAATGCCTATCGTAGACAACCTGGCGCCGCGATTTGCGAATCTGGCCAGCAGCGCCGGCAAGTTCATCAAGTCAGGGCTAGTCGGCTTCTTCAAGAAGTTGGTGGAGTTCCTGACGCCTGCCGTTGAGGCTCTTGGCAACTTTGCCCAGAGCAAGGCGGTTCCATTCTTTAAGCAAGTGGGCAAGGCTGTAGGCTCCTTCATTGAGGCGCTCCAGGAGGGCGAGTCGCCCGTTCAGGCGCTGATTGACGCTTTCCAGAAGCATTTCCCGAAGGCGTTTGCTGCCGCACAGACCGCGATTAACACCGTTCAGCGTGTATGGCAAATGCTCGTCAGCCTGTTTGGGCCAAGCATACAAAAGATAATTGAGGCGGCGGGTACATTCCGCACGCAGTTTGAGAACATCAAGCCTGCGATTCAAGACTTGTGGACGGCTGTACAGACGTTCTGGAACATAATCCAGCCTATCCTGGTAGCCGTTGGTACGGCTTTCCTGGCTGTCGGCCTTGCGGTTCAGAAGCTAGTATACGAGGTGATAGCTGCAGCGATGAACAACTTTGGCACCATCGTCAGCGGTGCCATTGCCATTGTAACCGGGCTATTCGAGGGATTAGCCGGCATCATTAGCGGCGTGATTAACGTTATTGCCGGACTGTTTACCGGCGATTGGGCGCGTCTATGGGAGGGTGCGAAGCAGATTGTATCCGGCGTCGTGACCACCGTGGGCAGTATCTTCAGCGGTCTGGTACAGATATTTGGGGGCATCATCCAGACCATCGTTGAATCTCTGGGGGGCTGGCTCGGCGGCATTGCCGACTTCATTGGCCAGTGGTTTGGCGACCAGCCGTGGGCCGAGAAGGTCATTGCCGTATTAGACGGCTTTGCTGAGGGTCTGGGGAAATTCGGAGAGCATGTCGGCTCCACGATTGACCAGTGGGTGGACGTATTTACGACCGCGATTGACACGTGGTTGCCCAACCTCATCTCAATCGGTGAGGATATGGTTCAGGGCGTGATTGACGGCATCGGTAATGCTACTGAGTGGTTGCGGTCTAAGGTTGAGGAGATAGTCGGCTACATCCCGGGGTGGATGAAGAATATTCTGGGAATTGCATCACCGGCTGAGGCTACAAAGCCGGTTGGCGAGGGGGCGGTACAGGGCGTTGCGACTGGTATGCTTGACACCATCCCGGTAGTTGTAGGGGCGATAAATGAGGTCGTAGCCGCTCTGGGCGGTGGCTTGAAGGAGGGGCTTGGTGACTGGCTGCTGGATGTAGCCGACGGCATTAAGGCGTTCCTGGCGACCATTTCAGAGTTGCTAGACTTCGAGGCGGGTGAGGGGTTCGGCAAGACCGTTAAGGCTTGGCGGGATGACACGCTAGAGCTAACGGACGCGCTGGCCGAGATTGCCGACCACTATACCGGCGAGGCCATTGAATCCATCAGGGCGACGGCACTGGCGGCAATGGACATCGGCGTGATGGTGCCAGCAATAATTGAGGGCTTGCAGGCGCTGAGGGAGTTTGAGCCGATTGCCGACCTTGAAGACATAGTTGATAAGTTCGGCCAGCACGTACGCGCCATTGTTAGAGAGTTCCACGACATCGAGAACATGCTCTCGAACAGCGCCGAGCGCGACATCAAGGACACGGCTGACGCGGCCGGGGCAATCGCGGTGATGATTGGTCCCATGATTGCTGGCCTCAAGGAAATGGTGCGCCTGGACACGGACACCAAGGGCATCAAGGAGGGCGTGGCCAACTTTGCGGCTCGTGTTAAGGACGTGCTGCTTGAATTTCACTCAGTGGCCGGCACACTTGGGACCGAGGGGATTGAGAGCATCCAGTCGTTTAGCAAGGCGGCGGCTACGGTTCTGGCTCTGACTCGTAGCGGGATTGACAGCCTGCTGGCGTTAGTGGATTTCAACGTCGATATGTCAAAGGTGGTAGGTGGAGCCGGTAATCTTGNNNNCCAGGAATATTCAGGGCGAGGTGTTGGATAATGCCGTGGCCTTTGCCGAGGGTGCTGGCGTAATAGTGGACATGGTCATCGGCGGCATAGCGAGCCTGAAGGAACTTGAGGGTTTCCGGTCTGATATCAGGAGAATCCAAGGTGGCGCAGTGGAATTAGCCGCTGGAGTGGCCACCCTAGCCCTGAGATTGGCCGAGGCTAGCCGTAGTGTCACGGAAGATGCTCTGGAATCGGCCAACATATTTGCGGCCGGGGTGGGTGGAATAGTGGACTTCATAGCCCCGGCAATTGATGCTCTCATCAATATATCGGAGTACACCCGGCAAGCTAATTTACGGGAGGCCAGTATCGCCTTCCGTGACGACCTGATGCTGGCCGGGGGCATCTTGGTCAACGTCCTGGGCAACCTTGAAGAAGACGTTAAGGAGATGCTCGCGCAGGCGGCCAAGATTGCGCCAGACATCTCGGCCGTAGCCGGTGCCATCAATCCTGCGATTGACGCGCTCAAGGGCATTGGTGATTTCGTCGGCATTGAGAACCTGTCAGAGAAGATGACACTCTTTGGCGACTACCTGGTTGCCGCCATTGATGAGTTGGGCACCCGGCTATCAACCCTGCCGCCAGAGACAGCGGCTATGCTGGCCTACGCCGCCGAAGCATCGCCGATGATTACGAAGGCACTTGGCTTTATCGTGCCAGCCGTTGAGGCACTCATGGCCATTGCGGAGCTTGACCTGGGCAAAGGGTTCTCCATTAAGCTGGTAAACTTCGGTCACGCGCTCAACGCGGCTGGCCAGCATTTGAAGGTGACGTTTGAGGGTCTGCGAGAGTCGATTGGCGATGCCTTACCGATGATGTCCGAGGTATCTGGTAAGATGCGGCCGGTACTGGAGAATGTCAGGGCTATTGCCGACGACCTGCGGTCACTCAGTGAGATTGGCCAGACTGAGGACGAGGACGGCGTGCGTGTCATCAAGCTTGACGGTATCAAGAAGCAACTTGATTGGGTCGTAGCGCAATCGGCGCTATTGAAGGACGCCTTTGGTGGCGAGAGCCTACTGCCTTCTGACGTACTCGCTCGAGCGGACGCATTTGCGGCTACCGTTACCGGCATCCTGGCAATGCTTACGGACGTGATAGAATCGCTCGTTGACTTTGCCAGCCTTGAGACGCCGGGTGGCGTAGGCGACATCCTGAACTCAATTCTTGATACAATGGAGTCAATGACCCCACGGGCATTTGAGGCAGGAAAGTTGTTTGGTGACGCATGGGTTCAGGGCGTTACCGAGGCGTTACAGACGGTCTTCGGGTCAATCGGGTCAGGGCTTGGCCTGGATGCCAGCGGCAATGTGGGCGGTGGTGGGGCGGCAGCCCTGGCTGGCGGCGGCGGTGGAATCAATCTTGGGGGCGTGACCATCAATATGGAGAACAACATCCAGGGCGAACTGGACCTTGACAACCTGCCCCTGGTAATTGTGGAAACACTGCGACAGATGATAGCTGAGGGCGGCTAATGGCACAGGTGACGTTTAGAGTGGTTGACCTTGCCGGACTGGCGTGGGTGGACGTGACCTACAACACGGCCAACGGGAATGCTGGACAGGTAGATGTCGCCAACAACGGGTCGGGCGTATTTGTCATTACGGCCCAACACCTGACAGAACCCGGCAGCCCAGAGGTCATAACATTACAGCCAGGACAGTCTGGCAGCCGCGGACTGCCCAACCATCTCGATTTTGAGGTAGAGCTAGACGAGACTGGCGAGCCGCGGCTGGNNTGCCAGTCCGCAGGAAACCATCGTGGCCGGGGCCACCAGCGGCAATGTGACCTTCTCGAGCTGGTCGCCAGCGGCCGACGAAATTTGTATGGTGTTCGTGGCGGCCAGGGATGATACCCTCGGTGACCCATCGGTGTCTGGCGACGGTGTGACCTATGCGCTGGAAGCCTCGGTTGCCAATACGCAGACACAATTTAAGATATGGCTATTCTCTGGACAAGAGTCTACCACGCCGACCGGCGGCGCGATTACAGTGACCCTGAGCGGCAATCTTGACCCGGTCGCCTGTATCGCAACCAGATGGAATGCGGTGGATACCACGGACGCTATAGAGGCCAATGGGACCGATGCCGGCCCAAACCCTGACGACGACGACATGCTGATGTCGCTAACGACGCTGACAAACGACGCAGTACACCTGGGCTTTGGCAGCCATAGAAACAAGACGTTCACGGTGCCGGGCACTGAGACAAGCCTGAGCATCAACAACTCGTATGGCTCAGGCGGTGACGTGGCCTCTGCTAGTGCATGGTATGAAACGGTAGCCACGGCCAGCAGCAATCAGATAGGCGACACGGCTGACCTGAACGCTGACATTGATTGGGCCATAATATCCGTAAGCCTTAAGCCATCCGGCGCTGGCGGTCTGGCCTGGAACGAGGAAGGAATTTTGCGCGGCGTGGGCCGCGGCATTGGTAGGGGAATCTAGCATGGAAGTTTGGAGAAAGTACGGAGTACAGTCAGACATATATTTTCCTCTCATCGTGGCCGGCTCCACGGACTTTGCCGGCAGCGGCGACTACACTCACGCCAGCGGCGACGTTAAGGTGAGTAAGGATGGCGGCGCGGCGGCGACCGCGACCAACTCGCCCTCCGTAATCGCGATGGGTAACGGAAATATGTGGAAATTGACGCTGACGGCGACCGAGATGCAGGCGGCGCTTATTGCAGTGGTCGTGTCCGACGCGGCTACCAAGGCGATTGATGACCAGATGATAATCATCAATACGTACGGCAATGCCAGCGGCCAGCACGCCTTCGACCTGGATACTGCCACACAGACCGTGGACCTAAGCACGACCGCCAAGAATGACGTAAATGCCGAGGTTGACACAGCGCTGACCGATATACACCTTGACCACCTGCTGGCGGCCGACTACGACCCGGCCAGCAAGCCAGGCGTGGCCACGGCCCTATTTAATGAGCTTGTCGAGAGCGATGCCGGTGTCAGTCGGTATACGGCCAATGCGCTTGAGCAGGCACCAACTGGTGGCGGCTCGACGGCAACGATTATGTGGGAACCGGTCATCCCCAAGAGCATTGACTTGGCTGATACCAAGTCAGTGCGTATGGGCGTGCGCGTGTGGGACGCTATTGATGACTTGCCCTCGACGGCTGAGATTACGCCCGGCACCATTGACATCGACCGCTCGGCCAACGGTGGTACATCCTGGTCCTCGGTGGTCAGCGGCGCGGCCTGCTCAGAGCAGGCTGGCCTCATCTATTACGATGAAGTATTCGACTCCGGCAGCGGCTATGCCGAGAACGACAGTATCAGGATTACCTTCTACTCGCAGAAGGTCACCATCTCCGCTAATGACCACGAGTTTGCCGACGCCAATGGTGTCAGCTTCCAGACCGTAATTCGGTCTAGCGTCTCGGCGGCTGACATTGCCGATTCAGTGCTAGACGAGGCGCTATCAGGTCATACTACGGCCGGAACGCTCGGCAAGGCCGTGGCTGACATTGCCGCTGACGTGTGGGCATACACCCTTGAGGCGGGTGCACCTTCTAACGCGCAGACGGCTACGGAGTTCATGCGGCTCTTTGCCTCGGTCTTGTTGGGGCTAACCAACGATGGCTCTGGCAGCCAGTTTGTGGCGCGAGACCTTGCCGATTTGAAGGATAGGGTAACGGCGGCGATTGACGCCGACGGCTTCAGGACCAGTATGACGCTTGACGGGAGTTAGGTAGTGGGCAACTACTTTGACAGTTACTTTGGTGAGGCCGGTGGGTCTGTTCAGGCTAATGCGGTTTANNAGCTTCATGGCCACGCCCGGCCTTGTTATGCTGGCCGACGGGTACTCGATGCCATCGGCTGCGTTCAAGGGCGGGGGTGTATACAGCAATTCTGCTATGGCGCACGGTCGCCACCTGAGACACGTCCGGTTTGATAACGTGGTGGAGAACTTCAGATTCAAAATGGAGTTTGCCAACACGGACGACATGCTCTACCGCTTCAACGTTATTGATGAGCTACTATCAACCCGCGCCCCGAATTACTGGCTCGATGAGGACAACCACTCACCGGTCTACCTCTCGCGGAAATTGGACGGTGCAACCAATACTGAATACGCCCTGGTGACTGCTGGCATCGTCAGGAATAAGCCGCCCAATACCTTTGATACGGTGCCGGTGCGGAATCAAACACTCCTGCCCGTAGTTGTCCAGGTGGACCGTATGCCCTTTTGGGATGGTGCAATCCCTGGTACGGTCCAAAAGGCGATTGAGGCGTCGGCACAGCAGACGTGGGACTATTCCCGCACCTGGGCGGTTGGCGATACCGGACCGGCCGGCTACATCTTCTGCATGGTAGAGGATGACGTTGGTGACATCTACGCCGGTGGCGAGAGTGAGATTTTCAAGTACGATGCTAGCGCGGAGACGTGGGCCGCTGAGACGACGACGCCCGTCACGCTGTCTGAGGACGTAACGAGCGCAGTATTGCTGGCCAATGGCGACATCCTGTTCGGCGGCAATGGCAGAATCATTAAGTTGAGCGGTGGCACGTACTCCGTCGAGGACACAACGCCAAGCGGCCAAGTTCACGCTCTGATTGAGGCTACGACCGGCAAGGTCTATGCAGCAGATAACGGGCAAATCGTCAGGCGAGACGTTGACGGTACGTGGGCCGTAGATGACACTCTGCCCTCTGGGATGGTGTACTCATTGCTCCAGGTGGCCAATGGCCAGATTTACGCCGGTGGCACTGGCGAGATTCTCCGTACGGTCACGCCCACCTCGGCTACTGAGCTTAAGGTGAAGGTTGCCGCATCCAGCGATGACGCGGAGCAACGAGGCTCCACGATGGATTTGACCAGTAATGACCTTGACTTCTTTGACAGTGACAGTCACTTCATCGGCCTTCGCTTCCAGAGCATCACCATCCCGCAAGGCGCAACCATCAACTCGGCAATTATCCGGTTCACGGCCCAAGACAGTGACAGCGCGACCAGCGGCACGGTAGACATCTACTGTGAGGACATCGATGATGCCCCCACGTTCACGTCTACGAGTAATGACATTAGCGACCGCACGCTTACAACTGCCAACACGGAGTGGAGCGCGGTTGAGACGTGGGTGAAGAATCAGACGTACGATACGCCAGACATCAGCCAGTCACTACAGGAGGTTGTCAATAGAAGCGGCTTTGCCTCTGGCAATGACGTAAACTTNNCTGGCGGTGACCGTGACGCTAAGACCTACGACCTTAGCGCTACCGAAGCGCCCGAATTGATTGTTACGTACACACCGGCGCCGGCTGTTGATGAAAACTGGAAGGTTAATACCACTTTCCCGACTGGCAACGTCAATGCCATGATTGAGGTATCGGGCGTAATACTGGCAGGCGATGACGGCCAGATAATCGCATCTGAGGATGACGGCGAGAATTGGGAAACTGTAGACAGTACTACGCCAACCAATGAGGTACGGGCGCTCTATGACTGCGGCGGGGGCATCATTTACGGCGGTGATAACGGCAACATCTTGAAGTCTACGGACTACGGCAATAACTGGAGCGTAGACAGTACAGTACCGACGAACTACGTTGAGTCCATCTTATGCGCCGAGTCTGACGCTACGTATGCCGGTGATAACGGCAACATTCTTGAGCTTGCCGCATCTACCTTCACCCCGGGGCAGGAGGCCACCTCGAAAAGCCAGGTGTATCTGGCCAACCATCATAAAGAGGCACAACTAACGAACGTCGTTGAGGATGATGGAGGCGTGTTCACGGAGAAGTATCCGGCCTCACTACCGCTTACGCTATTTCCCGGCACGGCGGTAGTCGGTGACGCGATGTATTACGGCATTGACTCTAGCGTTGCCGATACAGGGCCGTTCTCAAGTCTCATTCACGACCTCAGCCAGGGCGCGTCGGCCTCAACGAGCTACACGATAACGCCAGAGTATTGGAATGGCAGCTGGTCGACGCTCACCGTTCAAGACAACACGGCGCAATTATCAGCAGTGGGGGTAAAGGCAATATCCTGGGAAATCCCGGCTGACTGGACGACGACAAGCGTCAATGGCACTACGGGCTGGTGGATTAGGCTGCGCCTCAGCGCTCTCACCGGCACGTTTACGAACCCGGTGCAGCAGACCCGTGATATTTACACGGTGTCCACGCCCTTTGCTGAGGTTGTAGCCTCACAGACAAAGGGCATTGTCAATAGTCTGGCTCGTTTCCGCATAACGAATCGAAGCGACAACGGTGGGCCTGGGGGCAGTAACCCGCAGTTGTACAGCAACCGCATTGTTGCCGGCGTGCAGCCGGTTACCGGCCATGAGGACTTCCGTGCCTTTCTTAACTTTGCCGATGAGCAGAACCCTAGCGGCATTTCCCTGGATGTCACCGTTGACGGCGACAGCGCAACGGCAGTACAGAACAGTACAGAGTCTATTACGGGTCGTGAGGTATTCTTCGATGCCACGAGCGCCACCCTTAACTCGATGGCAGACAGGGCGAAGCTTGCCCTGTCCACGGCAATAGCCAATGATTATCGAGGCAGGTTTAAGGCGTTTCTGGTTGGCAAGCAAACGGGCGGTACGGCCGGCGAGGTTAAGGTTCGCCTTAAGGTAGTTACCGGGTCAGGCGGCTCCTCTGACGTAACTGACACGCGCAAGACTGTCAGTACCACCGCCCATGAGGTAATTGAGTTCAACACGCCCCTGAAATTGCCGGTATCTGGCCAGCAGAGGACAAGCGAGTTGCCGGATGAAACCAGCATTACGCTACAGATTGAGACGGCTGCTGCAGACGCGGACTTCACGGCCTATGGCCTATTCCTGCTTCCGGTGTCAAAAGCCTTTTGGGATGCTAAAGATGAGGCCAATACGGCTAATAGCGCCATCAGTAATGGCACGCGGCTGGCAGTAGATAGCATCACCATCCCCAAGACCCTCATTCGGGCGCGTGCGGAGAAGACGGCTACGGGTCTGTCCAAGGGCGACTATCGCATTCGTAGCAACGGACCGGCCGTATTGTTAAACAATGAAAAGCAGAGGATTTGGTTCTTTGCCATGCGCACGGACTCAGCGGGAGGGACGACATGGCTTGCGCCGCCAGAGCTATTGCACTCCGTAGCCATCGCTGCTACTGACCGATTCATTACCGGGCGGGGCAGTTCGTAATGCGGCAACACTCAATCACGGCCTACGCGCCCGTCATCCGGCAGTCAGCGGACTCATATCATGAATTGCTATCGACACAGCGCGAGCGCTTTGTCATCAGCGCGACGTGGGGCTTTGACACTGCCCGTTTCCAGATGCTAGGGGCGCAGGAGTATTTGCGGGGCTGGCTGGAACACGGTCTTGTTCGTGACGTTGAGTGGGTGGGGCCAAGCGGCGAAACGCTTTGGAACGGCTACGTTGATACGTTACGCCTGACCCTGGATGGCATTGCTCAGGTGCGGAGCATCCGCACCATGTTTAACCGCATCTATTACGTGTACGCGAGCCTGGACACGACATCAAACCCGCCGAAGACCGGTGAACAGAAGACGACCACCGTAAATGATACGGACTCACAGGACGCATACGGCATCAAGACGTTTACGCACAGCGCCGGAGAGATTGACCAGACGGCGGCAGGGCTTGAGGCCAACCGCCTGCTTACGGAGAAGGTTGAGGTAATAGAGGATGAGACGGTAGGCTTTGGTGGAGCGGGTGCGGCGCCGGTGCTGGACGTGATGCTAAAGGGTTATGGCCACATGGCGAATTGGGCCAACTACTCACAGACGGTCAGCAGCGGCGAGGTTGATGCTGACGCCCTCATCAGTGCCATTGTGGCCGCTGACCCGAACGGCATAGTATCGACAGATGATACCAATATCGACTCTAATACCCTCCAGGTTGAGCAATACCAGAAGGGCGATACGCCCGGCTGGACGTTGGCCCAGCGAATCGCTGACCGGGGTGACGGCAGCGGCAATCGGTGGGTGGCAGGAATATACGAGGAGCGCAAAGTGTTCTACAAAGCCGCCGAGGCGATAGATAGCAGCAACAACCCTCTTGCCAGTAACGTTCATCCCGCTCTGCAGAAGCACCCGCACGACCCGTCTGGCCGAGTGTGGACCGTAGACGGGCGGCAATTGGAGCCTTGGGAGGTACGGCCAGACCGGCTTGTGTACATCGTGGGCGGTGGCATTGCGCCGCGGTATGCAGAGCAAGTAGTGTTTACAGCGCCTGCTTCATTACAGATACGGCAGACGCCACTTAATCCTATGAGGAGCGTAGTTTCGATATGAGTACACCATTCAATTTGATACGAGCGTTGAGGTCATGGTTCTTTCCACGTGACGGCGACATTGCACTTCAAGCGGGAAAGAACATCGTCATGCAAAGCGGAGATACCGTTGACGGCGTCGATGTATCAGAAATCGTCGTGGACATGGCTGGCATCTTGACGACCAAGGGCGACATTATCCTGTTCAACGGCTCGGCGATAGTACGCCTCGGCGTTGGCAGTAATGGTCAAGTCTTGACAGCCGATAGCGCCCAGTCGGCCGGCGTTAAGTGGGCAGACCAGTCCGGCCCCACCCATTCTAGCAACCCCGGCGCTGCCTCTTCACCCCTGGAGACAGATGCCAGCGGGCACCTGCAGCTGTATGGCTTTGGCGTGCAAAAAACACCAACATCAGGGTGGGCCGTGGTAAAAACGGGCGTCAGGATTGGAGATGCCAATCAAACTGACCTGGAGGAGAACGTCACCTTTGGTGACTTTCTTATCACGGCACCTAGTGGCTGGGGGGTGTCAGTTGAGCTAGGGGATGCGGCCGGCGGGGAGTATTTTAAGGTGCGCGACAGCAGCGGCACCATTATGCTCCGCGTGTCCAGCGACGGTGTCGTGGATTGGGGCGGAAGCACTCCACAAATCGTGCAGTCCGGCGGAGGCCTGGAAATTACGATGCCATCCGGGAAAGGTATGAATGTCATCTTGGGCGATACGTCCGGGGGCAACAAGTTCATTGTCAGCGACAGCGGCGATAACAGCAAGGTGGAAATTAACTCAAATGGCATCATCAATTTCTCAGGTGGCGAGATGGGCAACGGCACCGATGACCCGACGACCGACGCCCCGGTTGATTGGGTCCAGGTAAAAATCGGCGGCACGAATCGATACATCCCGGTGTACAATTAGGGATAGTACGAGAGGGCCATAGCACCAATNNTCGTTCCTGTAGTTGTTGCCTTGCTGGCGCTCTCCGGGACGGTACATACGGTTATCGCCCAACGAGGGGTGCGTGATGCCCAGGCGCGGCTCGAGACGGCACAAGCCACCAAGGTCCAGGGCGAAGTTTATATGCAGATGATTGAACAGCTTAAGGAAGATGCTCAATACCTGCGTAACCGTCTCGACGCAGTTGAGGCCGATAACATACATAAGTCGGGGCAAATCCGAGAATTCAGGGCACAGATAATGGAAATGGAGGTTCAGTTAAGGGAGCAGGGCATAGAGCTTGCCCGATTGCAACGCATTGAAGTAGAATATCGTAGGCTTAAGTCGAGAGTTGGTGAGCTAGAAAAAGAGCTAGCCGCCGAGAGGAGTAAGAGAGATGGTTGATTTTTGGGAGTTTGCGACTGAGTTTGCGGCGCTAATAGTGCCCCTGCTCGTGGCCGGACGGCTGTCCGTCACCATCGTTGAGGCGCTTAAGGGCGTGTTCGGCGCTATTCTGGACGGCAATAACGCGCAACGTCTAGCCGCCGCCATTGTTGCCGGTATATTGGGACCTGTTGCGTACATTGCAACGGGGGCACTCGTAGATGGCTTTCCCACCGGCCCTGTTGAGCTATTCAGGGCGGCGGGTGAAGTCTGGCTTCTGGCCACGGCATTTTATCATTGGTTCATTAAGGGCGGCGACCCTCCGTCTACCGTTTAGCCCACAAGCCCGGCGTGGCGCGAGGAGGCGTGCCGGGCTATAATCACTCAGGGGCGAGTATCAGTCGGTTCCTCCTCCCGGCTGGCTTTGAATCTCTCCTTCGTGGCTGTCATACTCGCCCTCATTCCATCGGCAACACTGCCATGAGGTGACATATCACCCCACGACCGGTCCGTTCACTTGCCAGCTTGCTTGCAGGCTATCTCGCATTGATGGCAATACTGCTATGGCTGAGTTAAGGTCCAAGATAGGGTTCCACGGCTACATCGAGGGCATAGAATCTTACTGGTCTACCCTTGATGCAGCCGGCATCCCGTTCGTTTTCAAGTCAGTTGATGACGTCGGGAAGGCACTCCAGGCAGCCAGCTTCCTCAATGCCAAGCATAAGGTCATCCTACGTTACGTAGACCTGCCGGGCGCTAAGGAGTCACACCCGAATCTCGATGCAAGGCCTCGCGATGAGGCGATGCGGCTTTGGGATGCGCTCAAGCGCAGGATGGAGCCGGACGCTCAAGAGCTTTGGGACAAGCGGCACCGCATCTGGCTTGAGCCATTTAATGAGATTGATGCTAAGGAAAATGGTGCGTGGCTCGGCCAATTCCTGTATCACTTCATTGATACTACGCTAGGCAGCGGCTGGCGCTTTGCCTTACCCGGCTTCAACGCTGGCCAGCCAGAGCCACAGGATTGGAGCACCATCTTTAGTGAGTTTCTCACGCTGGTCAGTTCTTACCCCGACGAACTGGCCATTTCTGTTCATGAGGGCAAGACGAAGCCAGAGTGGGGTGACATCTACGAGCCGCTGCATACGTGGACGCCCTGGATGGTAGGCCGTGTAAACTTCATCATTGAGTGGGCGGGGGCAATGGGGCTAGACCCGCCAAACATCTTCGTCAGTGAGTGGGCGTGGGGCTATAAGGACATGCCCGATGCCGAGTTTGCGCTGCAAGAGATTGATGAGCTTGCGGCAATGTACGCCCAATGGCCCACGGTTCTGGGCGTTTACCTGTGGACGTTGCACCGAGGGGCCAAGTTCGGCAACTTACGACACAAGCTGAAACAGCTAATCCCGGCGATAACTCACCTATCCGTCACCAGAACCTATGGCTCCTTGCCCCCTGGTGGCCACGAGGGTGGCCAAGACCCGCCGCAAGGGGAGGACGACCCTGGGCAGGGGGGTGATGACGGACACAGCGAGCCTGGGCCAATTGAGGAGGGGGTGATATTCCTCAATTTTGAGTGGTCAGAGGACGATAAGCCGTGGACTGACCAGGGAATTCAGCAGGTGCCGGATGGTTGGGAGGTATGGTCGGCGGCGGGGGCAACCGAGCTGCCTGACGCAGGCTTACAAGACTGGTCGACGCCCGAGGCAATATTCCGCTCGCAGCGCCACATTCGACAGAGCGAGTGGCACCTGCTCCTGAATGAGCAGGGCTACGCCTACAAGATTTTCTCATCGTACCGACCGTGGTGGGTGCGGCTTACTGGTCCCATAATACGGAACGCTCAACCTGGGCAGTACCGTCTTTCCGTGTTGTACTTTGACGACTGCTACGTAGACATCATTGCCGGTGGCGAGAAGGTAGCGGCACCTGACCGTGACTCGTTTGAGTGTCGGCTTGGCCTGGGAATGAAGGCGGCCGACTGGAAACAATCTTGGGGGCAATCATTCAACGTGTTTAAGCACGAGATTAACCTTGAGGGACCGGCCGACCTGTACCCCTGGATTGAATGGCGCGGTCGGTGGGGGCTTCGCCACGTAGCCGCGTTCGTGCACTGGATTAAGCTGGAGCGAATAACGGAAGATGACCACGAGGAGGAACCACCAATGCCACTACCGACCGCGATAATTGACCTTGTTCCACAAGATACTGATGAGGAGGACTGGCTCTACGTGTATCGCAACTCCATTGCTCCACGTAGGGGTTCGGTCACACACAGCCACCATGACGCGGCGAATCAGGCGCTGTCCGGCAACCCTGAAACGTCTAAGGTCATCCTGTGGGCCAAGGACCGCCGCAGCCCGGCCGACATCGCACAGCTGCACGATTGGGGCGTGCAACTTGAGTTTCGTAAGTTTCCGAATCAGCCACAATACGAGATTGTTGACATCGTTGGCGCGTTGCCGCATCACAGTACGCGCCGGTATGCTACGCGTGAGCCCGACAACATCTCGACTGTAACGATTCACCACACGGTGAGTCCCACGGACCGGCCGATTTCAGGGATTGCGGAGTACCACGTCAATAGCAAGGGCTGGCCTGGAATCGGCTATCACTTCGTCATTAAGGCCAGCGGCGAAATCTTCAAGACGAATTATCTTGGCACCATATCGTATCACGCCGGCTCATTTGCAAGTCCCAATCCCAACACGTACGCTATTGGCGTAGCGCTACAGGGTACGTTTACGGATGACCCGCCGCCCCAGGCACAGCTAGACGCTACCCGCTGGCTTGTGGGCCATCTCCGCGAGCAATTGAACCGCAACCTTGAGGTGAAGGGGCATCGTGACATGCCGCGTCGAGCCGGTGAGGGCGGCACACAATGTCCAGGCAATACATACCAGGAGTGGCTACCTTACGTGGGGGCTACCGGCTCTGTGCCGGACACGCCGTCCTCTTTTAAGATGCGCGACTACATCTTGGGTGACGGCCGGTTATACACGCTACAGACCTCGTGGGGGCCAAGTGAGCAACTCTACACCCTTGACCGGGGCAACGGGCGATTCTGGCAGGTGAAGGGTAACAACGTTGAGGGGTTCCTGATACGGCCGGACGGCACTGTGGCGCGTACGATTGACACGAGTCCTAACTCTGAGGAGTTCTACATTCAGAAGGACCGTGATGCTGAGGAAGGGGCTATGTGGTGCGGCGCGGAGATGGAGGTGGGCGACCTGTTTGAGCGCTCGCCCGTCATCAGCTTCTTTTTCAAGTCTAATTGCCAGCCGTCACGCTCTCCGTACATGGAACGGACGTGGTTCAAGCTGCTGGCCCACCATCCTGCCAAGCAATTCGCCAGCGGCATTGTGCTTGAGGACGTTGTTGAAGGCACATGGCTGTTCTCACCGGACGCAATGGCCACGGAGAGATACTTTTACGCCCGACACTTCGGGCTTGTGGCCTGGGAAGGAAGTCAAGGAAGCTCTTGGATTTCAGAAATTAGCGAGCGGCGGCCCGATTGGGTGCCGTCGCTACCTGCCTGCTTACAGGACTGAGCGTATGTCATGGACCATCGACAGAGAAAGAACGGCGCCAGAGGTGCTTACCATTCGACTGTCCTTACCGACCGCAGATTCAGAGCAATGGATTTTGTTTACGAGTGACCGCCACCATGACAGCATAGAATCAGATTGGGTGCTGGAGACAGCCCACCTAAAAAGAGCCAGAGAGCTTGACGCCATCATCTTAGACAACGGCGACTTGGTTGACGGGATGCAAGGGAAGCGCGACCGGCGCGGCAGGCTTCCAGATTTACACCCTGAACTCCTCAAGATAATGCAGAGCGGCAAGTCTGGCCACCCCAAGGACGCTTACCTTAATTCTGTGCTGTATATGTGCGAGGATTTCTACAAGCCGTACGCCACGCAACTGGCGATGATAGGGATGGGCAATCATGAGTCAAGTCTGGTAAAACACAATGAGCTTGACATTCCTGCCTTACTGGCCAGAGAGCTACGGCGTTACTCAGGAAATGGTCGGGGCACACAGGCGATGCCGTATACCGGGTGGGTTCGTCTCGTGGTCAACGTTATGGGGTCTCACAGCACCGTCAAGATTTTCTACCATCACGGCCACGGCGGCAGTGCCCCGGTGACACGCGGCATAATCCAGACGAACCGGAGGCAAGCTTGGATTCGTGACGCGAACATCATCTGGACTGGCCACATACACGACGGCTACGTTGTTCCCTTTACTACCCACGGCCTATCACAGCGCGGCAAGCCCCGTGACGTGACGGGCTTTCATGTACAGACGCCCGGCTATAAGACTCGCGGTAATTACGAGAAGGAGCGCAACATGGCACCAAGGGTTCGTGGTGGCGTGTTTATGCGCCTCTATCCACAAAAGGTCGAGAATTACGTGTCTGCCCTTAAGATGGATTTTACCCTCGCCTTTGATTGATGCTACGAAAGGCACCGTTGCCCCTTGCCCTATTGCTTTCCCTGGCGCTGGCCGTAATTGTTAATCAGCCGCAGCCCCGCGAGCCTCTCCGCAAGTGCACGGCCGGGTTGAACATTGACGTAGTAGAGCCAGAGCATTACCCGGCCTGTTCCTACCGCTGGTCATTAAAGCCGTGGACTGACCTCTCCGTGCCAGTGGAAAGCTACGGGATGGTCAAGTCACCCGCCAACGTCCTGCAGCCGGCTGAGACGGTGCTGGCCTGGATGGAACGGGCGAATAACCACGAGCGGTGGTTGCTCGTGTTTAACGAGTGTGAGGAGGAGGTACAGTGTAATACCGCCCCGCGCCCTGCAGCGGAGCACTTACGGAAGGTTGAAGACGCTTACCTTGATGCCGGGATTCAACTAATTGTCGGCGGCTCGATTATGTGGAGTGGCGGTGTGGCCTGGATGACGGAAATGTTCGAGGCCTATCGTGAGATGTACGGCCATTTACCACGCGCAGCCGGTCTGCACTTTCACATCTATACGGCAGCTAAGGACACGCCTCAGCGGATGTATCAAGACAGCCTCGTACAGCTTGAGAACATACACCGCTTCGCAACAACGTACGGATTCAC
>JABAHR010003101.1_pt2 | contig 22944 bp, 24 predicted proteins | sample 7062101 | NCBI WGS metagenome assembly JABAHR01 (sample SAMN14534553, study PRJNA622989) | marine sediment metagenome | biome: marine biome [ENVO:00000428]; feature: marine pelagic biome [ENVO:01000023]; material: deep marine sediment [ENVO:00002113] | place: India: Gulf of Kutch | collected...
AATGATGCGCGCCACATTCATGCGGTGGAGACTTCGGCGTGGCAAACGCTCAGAACTGATGAGGATGACCTCCTATGAAGTTGAATGGCTATTTGACGTGCTCGAAACAACGGGATTCCACTCTCTGGAAGTAAGGATCGTCAGAACCGGCAAGGGCGGCAGTCCGAGTGCCTTCATATTGGCCCGCAAGAACAATTAATCCATGGTGCAAGCGCCGACAACTTCCGTCCTAGGCCGGGATATCTATCTCGCCCAATCCGGTTGCCCCGAGGCAACGCTACAGGAAATCGAGCGCGCCCCCTCCCGCATCCGCCCTGTTCTGCAACGTGCACATGCTGATGCTGTCGCGAGAAGACCCGGTCCTTGCGAACGCCATGGACCACGCGGATTTTGTTTTCGCCGACGGCGTGCCGGTCGCGTGGCTGCAGTCGAGGCTGGCCNNGCGGGGGTTCTGAGGGGTTACGAGGCGATGTTATTCCTGTGCGCACGGGCGGCCGAACGGGGTGATCGGGTGGGTATATTCGGATCATCCGAATCCGTGCTGGAAGCATTGAAAAGCGAAATGAAATGCCGTTTCCCCGGTCTGGACGTCGCCTTCTGCGAAGCGCCGCCCTTCGTGGATAAGGACCTGTACAGTGAACCGGAGGACCTCGATCGTATCAATGGTGCAGGGCTCACCTACCTGTTCGTCGGCCTGGGGTGCCCCAAGCAGGAGAAGTGGATCTACCGTCACGCAAGCGGTCTGAACTGCTCGCTGTTGGGCGTCGGCGCCGCTTTCGAATGGCTGGCCGGCAAGGAGACCATGCCTCCCGGCTGGATGGAACGCGCCGGCCTGGGCTGGCTGCACAGGTTATCGCGCCACCCGTTAAAGCTCTGGCATCGTTACCTGGTTTACAATTCACGATTCATCTGGGCCGCGGCTGGTGCCCTGTGGCGCCGGCGCAAGGGCGACCGTCAAGGGGAGGGGCCGGTGTCGTGACTGCGATCGTCTACCTGGGAATCCTGCTGATCAGTTGTCTGTTGGCCCATTACTTGCGCTTCGGCTCGTTCGGCCTGAGCCCGGAATACCTCGTCGTGTTGTTGCTCGGACTGCTGCTGGCCTCCGTCGTATTGCCCGCCACGGGTGCGTTTCGACCGGATTTTCGCTGGGCGCCGGCTCGCAGGATCCGCCGGCTGATTTCCGGTTGGGCCATCGTGATTACCGTGCTGGTTGCCCTGGCTGCCATGTTCAAGGTCACTTCCGTCTATTCCCGCATTTGGTTCGGTAACTGGGTATTGATCGGCAGCGCCGGGCTGATCCTGGGTGAATTGCTGGAGCACGTGTTGAGGCGCAGGTCCAGGAGTCGCGCCGCATCCCGGCATCGGCTGGTGCTGGTTGGTGCGGGCGATGCCGCCGCCCGTGTGGAAGGACGTCTGGATAACGGCGGCGGTACAGAGTTCGACCTGGTTGCCAGGTTCGGAGAGAGATGGAGCGGCCACGAGGTGCGGCCGGTCGCCGAGTTGGAGGATTACCTGCAGGATCACGACGTAAATCACGTGTGGATCGCTGCGCCCCTTGATCGGCCGGAACTGCTGGATGCCGCCTTGCAGGCCCTCAAAAACCAGTTGGTGGACGTCTACGTGGTTCCCGACCTCGAACAGTATCGCCTCCTGAACCAGAACATCTCGGAGTGGGAGGGCCTGCCGGTCATCAACCTGAGCAGCACCCCGATGACCGGTTCGGAAATGATGCTGAAAAACATCATGGACCGGACCGTTGCCGCGTTGCTGATCCTGGTGGTTTCTCCATTGCTGTTATTGATATCAGGCGCGGTCCTGGCATCCGGTCCGGGTCCGCTGTTGTTCCGACAGCGGCGAAATGGATTTGGAGGGGAGACCATCGAGGTACTCAAGTTCCGCTCGATGAAGGTGCACCGGGAGCCGGAAGGCACGGTGACACAGGCCACCGCGTCGGATCCCCGCGTCACGCGCATAGGCGCTTTCCTGAGACGCTCCAGCCTGGACGAGTTACCCCAGTTGTTCAATGTGCTCAGGGGCGAGATGTCGTTGGTCGGGCCACGTCCCCACGCGATCGAACACAACGACTGGTACCGCGGTCGGATTCCGCGGTACATGCTTCGTCACAAGGTCCGGCCGGGCATCACGGGCTGGGCGCAGGTCAATGGCCTGCGCGGGATCACCGACTCGGAAGACAAGATGGCACTTCGGGTGGAACACGACCTGTGGTACATCCAGAACTGGTCACTGTGGCTGGACCTGAGGATCCTGTTCATGACCCCCCTGTCGATGTTCCACCGAAACGCTTTCTGATCAGCGATTGCCCGCCGTGTCCATGATTTGCCTGGGTGTCTTGCCATCCAGTAAGCGGTAGAGTTTTTCCTTGTCGCTTTTCGCGGCGAGATTGTAGAACTGGTGCCACTTGAGAGCCTGGGACAGGCGGTTGTAGTCCTCAGGGCTCGCCTCGCTGCGGACCTTTTCCAGGCCCGACTCGAAAGCCTCCACGCTGCTACCGTCCAGCGGCACATCCAGAATCCCGGTTGCGCGTTCCTTGTGTCTCAGGCGTTCGGATACTCCCGCCTCGGCGGTCTCGGCCGGCGCTGCAATCGTTGTTCCGGGCTCACCTTCAGAGGCGGTCCGCTCGGTCTGCTCTTCCGTTGCCGCGGCCAAATGGCTGACGAGCAAGGCTGCCAGAAGCAGGATTACGTTTGGCTTGTTCATGGTATCTCCAGGCGGATGTTCACGATCCGGATTTTACGGCATGCAGAAGTCTGAAGTGGCGGTTTCCCGCCAGTTCGCGGTATTCACCGAATTCGCTTTCGAGCCACCGAGCATAGGGCAGGTGGCGGTTGACGACCAGTACCAATTGACCGCCGGGCGCAAGAAAGTTCCGTACCGGGGCGAGAAGGCCGATGCTCAGTTCAGATCGGGTCCTGTGTCCTTCATGGAAAGGTGGATTGGTCAGAATAAAATCGAAGGGACCGGAAAGATCACAGAATCCGCTGCTCGCCGTGATTTCCGCCTGCATCCCGTTCATCTCCAGGGATCGCCGGGTAGCCTCCAGCGCCGCCGCGTTGCTGTCGCAGAAACTCAGCCGGATCCCTGGATTCAAAGCCTTCGTGGCAAGCCCGATCACTCCGCTGCCGCACCCGAAGTCCAGCACACGCCCAGCCGGCGCGATGGCCGCAAGATTGTCCAGGAGCAGGGCGGTACCCGAATCCGTTCCGCCGTGAGAAAAGACCCCGGGCAGGGAGGAAACCCGCACGCCCCGCGCGCCATCCGGTTGGCGCCACGTCCGCAGGTACCTGTCCAGGCCAAACGGCTCCGTCCTGCGGGGTGACCCGGCTTCGAACAGCGTGCAGTGCCGTGCGCTGTCCCGTTTTGAAACCCGATCGAACCGGTCACGGAGATGGCGTCCGGCCGAGCGCCCACCCGCAAGGTTTTCGCCGGCCACAAAGAACCGGCCCCGTGGCGGCAGGCGGACGGAGCACCAGTGCAGCAACATGCGGAGCCGCTCCTTTTCCCTGGGCAGGGCCAGCAGGATCGTATCGGGGCTCGTGCCCGACTCGTGCGGCACGACACCGAATTCGACTTCGGCGCCCGAGGCCCTCAGGGTCCGGCAGTCGGCGAAGTCCTGGCTGAACAGGCTCACTTCTTCCGCGCCCGCGAACAGGTCCCGCCAGGGCAGGTCAGCGGGCGGGTTAATCAGCAGGATGTTGGCGGAACCGTAGAACCGGGAGGCGTTCCTGAGCAGCAGTCGGCTGAGTAAATGCATGCCCGGTCAGCGGGCCAGGCGTCCGGCGAGATCGTGTTCCCCGGCGCTTTCGATGACGACCCGGGCGAACTGACCTGGTCGAAGGTCCGCCGCGTCGTGAATGAAAACCAGGCCATCTATCTCGGGCGCATCCGCGGCGCTTCGGGCCTCGGCCGTGTCGCCTTCCACAGCATCGACGAGCACCGTCATTTCGCTACCGATCCGGGATTGAAGGCGCTCCCGGCTGATATCGGCCTGCAGATCCATGAAGCGCGCCTCGCGCTCCAGCTTGACTTCCTCCGGAACGGCGCCCGGCAGGTCGTTGGCCCGCGCGCCTTCCACCGGTGAGTAGGTGAAGCAGCCGACCCGGTCCAGCCGGGCCTCCGACAGGAAGTCCAGCAGCGTCTGGAAGTCCTCCTCCGTCTCACCGGGGAAGCCGACGATGAAAGTGCTACGCAAGGTCAGGTCGGGACAGATTCCGCGCCAGCGGCGGATTCTTTCCAGCGTGTTTTCTGCGGCGGCCGGCCTGCGCATGGACTTAAGGATCCGCGGGCTACCATGCTGGAAGGGAACGTCGAGGTAGGGAAGGATCCGGCCGTCCGCCATGAGCGGGATGATCTCGTCGACGTGCGGGTAGGGGTAGACATAGTGCAGCCGGACCCAGACGCCGAGGCTGCCCAGTGCCCCGCAAAGCTCGTAAAGCCGGGAGCGCACGGGTCTTCCGCCCCAGAAGTCCATCCGGTATTTCAGGTCGGACCCGTAGGCCGACGTATCCTGGGAGATGACCAGTAATTCCCGGACACCGGCGGCCACCAGGCGTTCCGCCTCGTCCAGCACGCTGCCGGCAGGCCGACTGCTCAGGCGCCCCCGCATCGAGGGGATGATGCAGAAGGTGCACTTGTGGTTGCAGCCCTCGGATATTTTCAGGTAGGCGTAATGGCGCGGTGTCAGGCGGATGCCCTGGGGCGGCACGAGGTCCGTGAATGGATCGTGCGTCCGTTCAACGGGCGCGTGGCGGTGCACGGCCTCCAGGACCTGTTCAAACTGCTGGGCCCCGGAAACCTCGAGAACGCCCGGGTGCGCTTCCCGGATCAGCTCTTCCTGCGTACCCAGGCAGCCGGTGACGATGACCCGCCCGTTCGCATCGATCGCTTCGCCGATGGCTTCCAGTGATTCCGCCCTGGCGCTGTCGATGAAGCCGCAGGTATTGACGACGACCACGTCCGCGCCCTCATAGGTCGGAGAGATTTCGTAGCCGTCGGTTCGTAACTGGGTGAGGATTCGCTCGGAATCCACCAGGGCCTTGGGGCAGCCGAGACTGACGAAACCGACGCTGGGTGATTGTGCTGGTTTCCCGGACATGGTTCGGCTTCCGTGCGACGGCGGGCGTCGCGTCAGTCCTCGTTGCGTACGTCCGGCTCGAAGAACAGCCAGGCCGTCTTGGGAAAGGCCTGCAGGAAATCAGCCTCCACCCTGTTGATTGCCTCGACCATGCCGGCTTCGGTCCCGGTGGGCGCCATCCCGGCCTTGACGGCGACCATCGCATCCTGGCCCATCTGCATGGTCAGCACGCTGAACAGGTTCTCTATCTCCGGGCGCCGCCGGAGGAACTCCCGCATGTCCTCGAGCAGTTTGGGTTCCACGCTTTGGCCAATCAGCAGGGCCTTCACTTCCACCGCGATGAAAAATGCAATGACGAGCAACAAAGCGCCGATCACCAGCGTTCCGATGGCGTCATAGACCGGGTTGCCGGTCAGCATCACCGCTACCACCGCGACCAGGGCGGCGAACAGGCCGAGCAGGGCGGCGACGTCTTCTCCAAATACCACCACGAGCTCGCTGGTGCGGCTTTCGCGGAACCAGCGCAGGATCCCCCGCCCATACCGTTCCTTGTTGACCTCCCGCAAGCAACCCCACAGCGAAATACCCTCGACCACGATGCCGAACAGCAGCACGCCCACCGCCACCATGGGCGACGTCAGGTCCTCCGGATGCTGCAGCTTGTGCCAGCCTTCGTAGAGGGAAAACAGGCCGCCCATGCTGAACAGGACCATGGCCACCAGGAACGACCAGAAATAGATGCTCTTGCCGTAGCCCAGCGGGTAATCCACGCTCGGCGGGCGCTTCGACTGTTTCAGGCCGAGGATCAACAGCAACTGGTTCCCGCTGTCGGCCAGCGAGTGAATCGCCTCCGCCAGCATCGCGCTGGAACCCGTGAAAAAGGCGGCGAATCCCTTGGCGATGGCAATCGACAGGTTGGCGAACAGGGCAAACAGTATGGACTTCAAGGAGTCGGGCGAAGCGGACATCGGCGGGTTGTGCCCTCCCTGATCATTGGCGGAACGTGGATTATGTGGTCTCGGTGGACGGTGCTCAAGAACCAGCAGTTTTTCATGGGCGGGGCGTCGCGACAAGTTGCAAAAAAGAACGGGGCCGCGAACGGCCCCGTGGGATACATGGAATCCGTTACGCGGTCAATCCGTGTTCATCTGCCAGTGGTACTGGAAGCCCTCTTCGAATTCCGGGATGAAGCCGAAGCCGGCCCGGCGCTCCGGGACGATGATCGCGATCGAACGCTTCTTGCGGTCGCGCATGATGTCGATGACCAGTTCGGAGCCGGACTCGAGGTCGCGCAGCGCGCGCATGACATCGGCGGGCTGCTCCACCTCGGCGCCACCCACCTCCAGGATGACGTCGCCGGAGACGAGTTGCAGCTCGTTGTCTTCCCGGGCCTGGAGCACGAGCACGCCCCGGTCGGTCTTGAAGTAGCTACCCAGGCCCTCGTCAACCGACGCGAGTTTGAGGCCCTGGGTCAGTGGGAGTCCGAACCACAGGCTGGCTCCGAGCATGGCCTCCTCGCCGATCTCGGAGAGGCTCTCAAGTTCGAGATGAAGCGACCCGGGCTCGTGTGCCAGCTCCCCGATGCGTTTCGCCTCGATCACGATCTTCGCGCGATCGAGGTCCTCCCGGATACGCGCCATGCGCTCGGTCAGCGCCTCGCTGTCGATTTCAGGGATTTCGATCCGCTCGACGATCACCGGCGCGCCCGGCGCGCTGGGCGCCGATGGCAGGCGCACCATGCTGGTCCAACTGAAGGGCTCGCGCCGCTCTGTGGTCACCGTGTAATCGTGGGATTCGCCGTCCCTCTGCACGGTAATGGCCAACTCGTCACCCACATTCACGCCTTCCATGACCTCGAGAAGAACCTGCCCGGCGTTTTCGCCTTCACCGGTGGTCAGGGGCTCGCCTTCGATGGCAACGATGATATCGCCCTGTTCCAGGCCGGCGCGCTCGGCCGGGCCGTCCGGCGAGACACCGAGCAGATGAACACCTGTTTCATCGGAGTCACCGAGGACCACGCCGATTACCGCGCGGTCACCGAGATTGACGACGCGGGCACTGGGCGCAACCAGTCGATGGCGCGGGTGATCCAGTTCCCGGTGCACGCGGGCGACCTCCCGGGAGGCCCTGCGAAGCTCTTCGTAGGCCAGGCTGAGCTCCTCGCGCATCGCTGCGAGTTCGGCATCGCTCTCGGTGAGGGAAAGGGCTTCGGCCTCCATGTACTTCTGTCGGGCCAACTGCGCCTCCTCCGCCCTGCGGGCCCGTTCCACGGTGGTTTGTTCCATCTCCTCGCGGGCGCGCTCGACGGCGGCGAGTGCGGCTTCGCGTTCGCTCTCGGCGGCGGCCAGGGCCTCCTCGTAGGCGGTTTTCAGTTCCGCCTTGCGCTGGGCCTCGGCTTCCGCCTCGTCCTGCGCTTGGGCAGCGCCGGCACCGAGCAATGCTGCAACGAGCGCCGTAATCCATATCCGGTTCAGTTTCATGACGATATATCCTCCAATCCTAAAGTGACGCCATCCTTCCGTATTCGCGTTCCCACTGGTGCTGGTAGATCTGCGCGAGATCCAGCAGCAGGTTGACCCGCTGGCCCCAGAGATTGACCGAGTCGGGAGTCATGCTGAGTTCGGAATCAACCTGTGCGACGAGGTCCTGCAGTTCAGCCACGTACGCCGCGGAATCGGCCGGTATCGAACCGGTGGATTCACGCAAATTGCGTAATTGGCCTTCCAGGATCTGTGACATCGCGATCAATTCCGAAACCGTGTCTTCATTCGACTGGGACGCGCCTGCGACATCCTGCGTCGCAGCGACCTGCTCAAGCGCACGGTCGGGCAGGGCGCCCCCGGGTCCGTCCGGGCGCAGAACCAACCCGACGACCAGCACGAGGCTCGCCGCGGCGGCCAGCCAAGCCACGGTTTTGCGCCTGCGACGCGACGTCTCGCGGTGATCGAGCAATGCCTGCTCGATTCGCGGCCAGTCGTCCCCGTCCGGAGTCGCCATGGGCAGGTCCCTCAATCCCAGCGGATCCGGTTCGTTTTTTTGCCATTGCGGTGGTGTGTTCATAACTGCTCTCTATGCCAGTGCGTTGACTGCCGACTCGTCGTTCGATGGCTCGATCAGGCTGCGCAGGCGCTGCCTGGCCCGGGCAAGGCGGGTCTTCGAAAAGCTTTCGGTCCGGCCGAAGAGCTTCGCGATTTCCCGGTGCCGGTACCCTTCGACGTCGTGCAGCCAGATGATCGCCCGGTCCTCGTCGCCCAGGAGTCCCAGGGCGCTTTCGAGGTCCATTGCCAGCCCGATTCCTTCCTGGTCACCGCTGACCGGGGCCCGGTAGTCCTCGAACTCGATGATCTCCGCCTTCGGTTGCTTGCGCAGGGTGCTGATCGCGTGGTTGACGACCACCCGGCGCAGCCAGCCCCAGAAGGGTGCATCGCCGCGGTATTGCCGGAAACGGCGGAAGGCCGTGATGAATGCCTCCTGCGTCACGTCGCGTGCCATCTCCCGACAGCGGCAGATCCGGACCGCAACCGTGAACGCGGGTTGCTGGTACTTCCGGTAGATCCGCTCACACGCCGGCAGGTCGCCGCGCCGGGCCCCGGCGAGCGTGACATCATCGATCTCGATATCGAATCCGTTCTGAGCCATCAGTGGTTATGACGGTAATCCGCCTGAAAAGGTCGCAAATTGGAGGAAAAACATTATAGGGCAGGGCGGAAGGGTAAAGGTCGGCTTGCGGGAGATCCGGCCCCAACTACCGGGCAAAAAAATCCCGCAGGGGCGCGGTGGCGCCCCCGCGGGTTGCAGGCCCTGTGCTTACCAGATCCTGACGCGTTCTTCGGGTGACAGGTACATGCCGTCGCCTTCCTGTACGTCGAACGCAGTGTAAAATTCCGGCACGTTGACCGCCGCGCCGTTGGTGCGGAACTTGGCCGGTGAGTGCGGATCGGACGTCAACCGCAGCTTGGTCTCTTCGGGGCGGGCCTTGGCGCGCCACACCTGGGCCCAGCCCAGGAAGAAGCGCTGGTCGCCGGTGAAACCGTCTATGACAGGCGCCTCCTCGCCCTCCAGCGACATGCGGTAGGCCTTGTACGCGATGCTCAGGCCGCCCAGGTCGCCGATGTTTTCACCAGAGGTGAACTGGCCGTTGATGGTCAGGCCGTCGATGACCTCGTAACCGTCGTACTGAGCAGCCAGCGCGTTCTTGCGCACGTCGAATGCCGCACGGTCCTCATCGGTCCACCAGTTGCGCAACACCCCGTCGCCGTCGAAGCGGCTGCCGGCGTCGTCGAAGCCGTGGCCGATCTCGTGACCGATCCCCGCCCCGATACCACCATAATTGACTGCATCATCCGCCTCGACATTGAAGAACGGAGGCTGCAGGATGGCGGCGGGGAAGACGATGACGTTCCAGACCGGGTTGTAGTAGGCATTGACCGTCTGCGGCGTCATCTGCCACTCGGTCTTGTCGACCGGCTTGTCCAGCTTGTCCAGTTCGCGGTTGTAGGCGAAGCGCGCGCTGTTGCGGATGTTCGCGATGAGGTCGCCCTCCACGACTTCCAGGTTGGTGTAGTCGATCCACTTGTCCGGGTAGCCGACCATCGGTCGGAACTTGGACAGTTTGTCCAGGGCCTGCTGGCGGGTTTCGTCGCTCATCCACTCCAGTTCGTTGATGGAGACCTCGTAGGCCTTGATCAGGTTTTCGATCATGGTGTCCATGCGGGCCTTGGCGTCTTCCGGGAAGTGCTTGTCCACGTACAGCTGCCCGAGCAGTTCACCCATGTTCCCGGAAACCGAGTTCACGGCGCGCTTCCACAGTGGCCGCGGTTCCTCGACGCCGGAAAGGCCCTTGCGGAAGAAATTGAAATTCAGCGTGAACCACTCCTCGCCCATGACGGGGGCGAAGTTCGAGATGGTCTGGAATGCAAGGTAGTCCTTCCAGGTTTCCAGCGGGGTTTCGGTCATGATGCCGCTGAGCGCCTCGAAGAAGCTGGGCTGTGACACCAGGTACTGGTCGCGCCCGCCGAATCCCGCGGTGTCCAGCAGGAGATTCCAGTTGATATCAGGCGACATGACGGCCAGTTCATCCAGGTTCTTCGGGTTGTAGCGCTTCGACCAGTCGCGGTTTTCCTCCTTGGTCCAGTGATGCTCGGCGAAGCGGGTCTCGAGCGCCAGCAAGCCATCGGCGCGGTCCGCTGCATTGTCGAAACCGGCTTTCTCGAAAACCGCAGTGGCGTATTCGAGGTATTCTCGCCGTCCTTTCACGAACTGCTCGTCGTCGAGCAGGTAGTAGTCCCGGTCCGGCATGGTCAGTCCGGCCTGGACGATATAGATGGTATTGACGTCGGGATCCTTCATGTCGGAGAAAATACCCCCGCCAATCGGTGCGTTGACGCCATACACGGCCAGGGAGGCAAAGATCCGGTAGACGTCGTCAAGGTCCGCGATGGATCCGATCTCGTCCAGTTCTTCGCGAATCGCCTCGATTCCCAGCGCGGTGGCGGTTTCGATATCCATGTAGGAGTTGTAGAAGTCGCGGATTTTCTGAGTCGGACTGTCGTGCGCCACCTCTTCCGCTGCGCTGACTTCCTCGACCAGGGCCCGGATGTCTTCTTCGGATTGTTCACGCAGGGCATCGAAAGCGCCCCAGCGTGCCTTGTCCGCCGGAATCTCGGTGTTCTCGATCCAGGTGCCGTTGACGTATTCGAAAAAGTCGTCCTGGGCACGCACCGACGTATTGAAACCGTCCGTGTCGATGCCGCTGCCGAGCGCCCTGGGCGCTTTCGCCTCGGCCATTGCGCCATCCGACGCTGCGATATTGGCGGCGGTCTCCCCTGCTTGTTGCTGACAGGCCGCGAGCGTCAGGCTCATCACTGTTACCAGTACCAATGGATTCTTCATCCCAATATTCCTCGGTTGGTCCATTCGAAAAACGCGCTACTATACCGAAACGGTTCCGTTGATACAGGTGTCATTGGTTGGGTTCGTCGCGCGGGCCCTGGTGGAGACGAATTAATGGGCAGATGGCGGCCGCCCCAAAAACCCTCCAGTCCCTACATCACCCGTGAAGGCGCCGTGGCGTTGAAGCAGGAGCTGCAACACCTGTGGAGGGAATTGCGCCCCGAGGTCGTGCGTGCCTTGTCGGCTGCGGCAGCCGAGGGCGATCGTTCTGAGAACGCGGAATACACGTACCGTAAAAAACAGCTCGGGGGGATTGACCGGCGCATCCGCTACCTGTCGAAACGCCTGGACGTCATCAAGGTTGTTGACCGCCGGCCGGACGATCCGGGTGCCGTCCGCTTCGGCGCGTGGGTGACGCTGCGATCGGAGGCGGAAGAAGAAAGGACCTACCGGATCGTTGGCGCGGATGAAACCGATGCGCGCAAGGGGTGGATATCGATTGATTCACCCATGGCCGGCGCCCTGTTGGGCAAGCGAGCCGGAGAGGAAGTAACGGTTGGATTGCCGGATGGCAATCAGCAATTCGCGGTGATCGGTGTGTCGTACGAGCCCCAGGCCTGACAAGACCATATCCGCACGTTCCGACCTCTTGAATCTGCCAGCCTGAACCCCATCTATTGATCGTGGTTGCCGACAGGGACCACGCAACGCCCGGCCGAATGGCGGGCAAACTGAAACCGAATTGCTTCAACGGAGGATACGGTAATGACCACCTTTGATTTTTCACCTTTGTACAGAACTTCAGTGGGTTTCGACCGGCTTGCGGCGTTATTGTCATCCGCGACCCGGCTTGAGCAGGGCAACGCATATCCGCCCTACAACATCCAGACCACCGGAGAAAACCAGTACCAGATCACCATGGCGGTGGCGGGATTTGCAGAGTCTGACCTGGACATCAGCACCGAGCAGAACAAGCTGACCGTCACCGGCAACAGGGCGTCCGATGAAGAGGACGCCAACTACCTGTATCGCGGCATCGCCACGCGCTCTTTCGAGCGCCGCTTCAACCTGGCCGATCACGTCCGGGTGACCGGCGCGAGGCTGGAAAACGGACTGCTGCACATCAGCCTCGAACGCGAGTTACCCGAGGCAATGAAGCCGCGCACGATCAAGATCGAGTCGTCCGGGCGGCTCATCGAGGTCGATAAAAAGGGCCGCAAGAGGGACAAGGCGGCCTGATATCAAAAACACTTCTACTGATGGCTTTGGAGGGGCGCTTCGGCGCCCCTCTTTTCTTGACATATATTTAGATATCTATCAAAATATCTAAATATGAGCGTTCGTAGCGAAAACCTGTTCAAAGCCCTGGCGGATGGTCAGCGGCGCCGCATCCTGACCATGTTGCGGGGCAGTGAAATGGCTGCGGGGGAGATCGCGGAACAACTGGGCCTGACGCCGGCCACGGTTTCACACCATCTCTCGCGCCTCAAGGGCGCGGACCTGGTCCGCGCGCGCCGCGAGGGCCAGCAGCGGATTTACACCATCAACGTATCCGTGGTCGAGGAAGCCCTGATGCTGCTGGCCGGGATCATCCGGACAGACGAGGAAAAGACTTCATGAAACTTTCACGGCTAAACTTAATCTGCGTGTTGCTTGCACTCGTTACCTTCGGAATCGCAGCCTGGTATTACCCGCAATTGCCGGACCCGGTGCCGACGCACTGGAACGCGGCAGGGCAGGCCGACGACTGGACCGCCAAGCCCTGGGGTGTTTACATATTTCCGGTGGTCAACCTGGGCCTGCTGGGAATCCTGCTGGTCCTGCCGGTCATATCGCCGAGGGGATTTCGCCTCGATTCCGCCCGCAGGGTTTATGACATCGTCATTTTCATCGTCATTGCTTTCATGGCGATCGTACAGTTCTATTCCTACCGCTCGGCCCTGGAGGACGGGGGCGACATGGTCAAGGCCATGCCGGTCATGGTCGGCCTGCTGTTCATCGCCCTTGGCAACTACCTCGGCAAGTTTCCCAAGAATTTTTTCGTCGGCATCAGGACGCCGTGGACGCTGGCCAGCGACCTGGTCTGGAATCGCACTCATCGCCTGGCCGGCTGGCTGTTCATGGCGGCCGGTTTCGTGGCGGTCGTCAGCACCCTGGTAGGTTCTCCGCCCGCAGTCATGATCGTGGCGATCGCGACGGCGGCGGTGGTGCCAGTGGTTTATTCGCTGGTTCTCTACCGGAAACTCGAAGGCTTCGATCCCGAGGAGGAGTGATCCCGGTAGCGGTTGCGCCGGAAAGCGGCTGGCGTTAGTCTGCCCGCTTCCCGGCAACGCGGCGGCGGAGCGTGAAGAAATCCCTGTTCTGGCCTTACCAGCTTTACGCCTGGCTGGTCTACATACCCCTGGTGTGCATCATCACCCTGGTCATGGGCTGGGCGGTGGTATTCGTCGCCATGGCCGTCAATCCCCGGTTCGCCAGCCGCCACCTGGGTATGCGGTGGGCGCGCCTGTTGTCGCGCCTGCTGCCAGTTTCGGTCGAGGTCCAGGGTTCTGAGAATGTCAATCCAAACCGTAGCTTCGTGGTCGTCGCCAACCACCAGAGCATGGTGGACATACTGGCCCTGTACGGCTATCTCGATCTCGACCTCAAATGGGTGATCAAAAAGGAATTGCGCAAGTTCCCAGGCATCGGCATCGGTTGCGAAAAAGCCGGGCATATTTTCGTAGACCGGCAGAATCCTGACTCCGCCAAGACTTCTGTCAACGAGGCGTTGTCCAGGCTCGGCGACGGCGTGGGCATACTGTTTTTCCCCGAGGGAACACGCAGCCGTGACGGCAGGCTGCTGCCATTCAAGAAAGGGGCATTCCGTATTGCCATCGACGCCGATTTGCCGGTATTGCCCGTCACCATCATCGGCAGCCGGGAAGTCCTGCCGGCGAAGTCACTGTTGCTGTTCCCCGGAAAGGTCAGGGTGGTCATCCACCCCGTGATCGAACATCGGGACATCGACCTGGAGCACATGCGTGACCTGATGGTAATGACGCGTGACCAGATCGCTTCGGCGCTGCCCGATGCAGACCGGGACTGATGATGCGGCTGCACAAGCCCGATCCCGAGTTCATCAATTCCAGGCGCGCCCGGAAGAATTTTGCTCTCGCGCTGAAAATCGCGCTGACGGTGACCGGCGCCCTCTGGTTCATTACCATCGCCGACACCTACCTCGACCTCGGGCTCGGCCGCTTCGGGCTCAGGCCCCGTGACCTGCAGGGCCTGCTCGGCATCGTCACGGCGCCCCTGCTGCACGGGAGCCGGGAGCACATGTTCTCGAACACGGCGCCCTTGATCGTCAGCCTGGTGACCATTCTCTACCTGTATCCGAATTCCTCGGTCCGGGTGCTGCCCATGATCTGGCTGGGATCCGGATTGCTGGCCTGGATGATCGGGCGGCCCAGCCTGCACGTCGGTGCGAGCGGTTTCGTTTACGGCTTGCTCGCCTTTGTCTTTGTCAGCGGAATGCTCCGGCAGGACATGCGGTCCATCGCCGTCTCACTCATGGTGTGGTTTCTGTACGGTTCGATGATCTGGGGCGTGCTGCCCATTCGGCCACAGATGTCCTGGGAACTGCACCTGGCCGGGGCCGTACTGGGCGTGGCCATGGCCATCCTGTATCGAAACTGGGACCGCGTGCCGCTCAAGCGTTACGAATGGGAAGATGACGACAGCGTCCCGGACTGGTTCCCTGACCCGGATCGCGAGCGGGACGACCCGGACGACACGGACCGCTTTTCATGAGCACCCGTCGCAGGTTCACGTATTGAATGGCGTGGAGGTGATCAATGCTTAGAAAGTCGCTGCTGGCGCTGGTCGTGCTTCTGCTGGGCTTCGTCGTGGTTGGCCTGCTCCTGCCGGTCGAATACCGCGTCGAGCGAAGCATCAGCATAGACCGTCCGGCCGCCACCTTGTTCACAGTGCTGAACAGCTATCGTGCGTTCAACGAATGGTCGCCTTGGGCCGAGCGTGATCCGGAAGCGGTGTACGCTACCGAGGGCGCCGCGGCAGGTGTTGGCGCCCGGCTGACCTGGAGCGGCGATCCCCGTTTGGTGGGTGCGGGGTGGCAGGAGATTACCCGGAGCGTCCCGTTCAGTGAAGTCGCCATGCAGCTAAATTTCGGTGAACAGGGGGAAGCGCGGAGCCGCTTCGTGCTGGAACCGCAGGATGGCTCGGTGCGCCTTACCTGGGAGTTCATGGCGGACGTCACGCGGGGCCAGGGTCCGGTGGGCGGCTTGATGGGCAGATATTTTGGTCTTTTCCTGGATCGCTGGGTCGGATCGGACTATGAGAAGGGACTGGTCCGCCTCAAGTCGTACGTCGAATCTTTGCCGTCCGGCGATTTCGCCACAGCCGATATCAGGGTGGTTGACGTCCAACCCCTGGACATCATCTACGTCTCAGGTCACAGCAGCCAGGACACGGAGGCCGTGGGTGCCGCACTGGCAGAGGCGTATGCGGAACTCTCGGCCTTTCTGGCCGACAACGGACTGCAGGCTAACGGGCAGCCCATGGCCATTACGCGGGGCTGGGACGAAAATGGCTATCGCTTCGATGCCGCTATTCCCGTGGTGACAGTACCATCTGTTACCCGGGGCAGGGTGCTTTCAGGGCGTTCGCCCGGCGGCCGGTCCGCCAGGATCGTTCACCGGGGGCCCTACGAGACGCTGCTTGCCTCCTACGAAAAACTGGCGGCCTACATGGCCGCGCACGGGCTCCAGGGCGGTCCGCTGTCCTGGGAGCACTATATCTCCGATCCCGGCGCAACGCCGGACGGCGAACTCGTCACACACATCTATTTCCAGCTTGGCGAGTCAGTGCGGTAGGGGCATCAAAGCTATGTAGGAGCGCCGGTAAGCTCGAAGCGGTCCGACCAGGGGCCGGGAACGCCGGGCAGGTCTACATGGGCGTTCAGGATGCCCAGGAAGGCTTCGCGTGCGATCTCCACCGCCCCCATGCGTTCCAGGTGCGGATTGCAAACCTGGCAGTCGAGTAGCGGGAACCCCCAGGCCTGCATCTGCCTGCACAGGATGACCAGCGCCACCTTGCTGGCCTCGCTCACGGCACTGAACATGGACTCGCCGAAAAACATCCGCCCGATTGCCAGTCCGTACAGGCCGCCTGCCAGCCTGTCACCCGACCAGACCTCGATCGAATGTGCTATCCCCATGCCGTGCAGGCGCGTGTAAGCCTGGATCATCCGCGGCGTGATCCAGGTGCCGTCCTGGTCCTTGCGCGGCAGGGCGCAAGCCGAAATGACCTCTGAGAAGGCGGTATCCACGCTGATTCTGAACCGGTCACTGCGCAGCACCCGCGCCAGTCGCCGCGAAACGTAAACGTCCCCCGGTCGGATGATGCATCGCATGGAGGGATTCCACCACAGGATCGGCTGCTCGCCTGAGTACCAGGGAAATATGCCGTTGCGATATGCGTTCACCAGGCGCACGGGGTCCAGGTCGCCGCCCCAGGCCAGGAGACCGTCGGGCGCATCCAGAGCCTTGTCCGGATCGGGAAACGGTGAACCGGGATCGATACCGAGTTGCGGAATCATGAGTCCGCCCTGGAGGCTTGCGGTTCAGTCGTCCTGCTCGTCCAGCCAGCGTTCCGCGTCGAGCGCGGCCATGCAGCCGAACCCGGCGGAGGTAATCGCCTGGCGATAGACATGGTCCGAGACATCGCCCGCCGCGAACACCCCGGGCACGCTGGTGGCCGTCGCCATGCCCTCGCTCCCGCTGTGCACGGTCAGATAACCGCCCTGCATGTCGAGCTGGCCTTCGAAAATCCCGGTATTGGGTGTGTGTCCGATAGCCATGAACACACCGCTGAGCCCGAGGTCGCTCAGCGAGCCGTCCTTGACGTTCCGGACCCGCAGCCCGGTCACGCCGTCGTCGCCCAGTATTTCGTCCACCACGTGGTCCCACATGATCCGGACGTTGCCGTTCCGTTCGCGATCGAACAGCCGGTCCTGCATGATCTTCTCCGCGCGCAGCTCATCCCGGCGGTGGACGACGATCACCTCCTTGGCGATATTCGACAGGTACAGGGCCTCTTCGACGGCGGTGTTGCCTCCGCCGACCACGGCCACGGTCTGTCCCCGGTAAAAGAAACCGTCGCAGGTCGCGCACGCGGACACGCCCTTGCCCATGAAAGCCTCCTCTGAGGGCAATCCGAGAAACTTCGCGCTTGCACCGGTCGCCACGATGAGGGCGTCGCAGGTGTATATGCCCGCATCGCCCTTCAGCCTGAAAGGCCGCTCTGACAGGTCGGTGGTGTGGACGTGATCGAATACGATTTCCGTGTCGAAACGCTCAGCGTGCCTGAGCATCCGCTCCATCAGGTCCGGACCCTGGAGGCCTTCCACGTCGCCGGGCCAGTTGTCCACGTCGGTCGTGATTGTCAACTGCCCGCCCTGCTGCAGGCCGGTAATTACGACCGGGTCCAGGTTTGCGCGAGCGGCGTAGATGGCCGCCGTGTAGCCGGCGGGCCCAGAGCCGAGGATCAAAAGACGGCAGTGCTTCACATCGCTCATGTATAATCGCTCCGTTCACGGGGACGGGCCGCCGGCCGTTGATCCGGTGGTCCGGACCCCTACAGTTTGAGGCAGACCGGGCTGATTCAAGAGATGAAATTCTAACTGATCTGGCTGCGTAACCCCACGTCGCAGACCCAATCCGGAGCCGGCCGCCGAATCGGTTAACACAGCAGATTCATGGAAATTATAAATTTCAATAATTATAATTAGATATGATCGAATCTTAATAAGGCTATTGAACTTGGCCCAAGCACGAAACAAGCCCCGCAAATCCGAACCAGCGCGAAGCCAGATGACCCAGCGACTACAGGAGAGCATGTTCCTGCTGTCCGTCCTCGTTGCGGTGTACCTTTTCGCCTGCCTGATCAGTTACGATCCGCTGGATCCCGGCCCGTTCAATTCCACGGCATCCGACCAGGTACAGAACACGGGACGCCTCCTCGGTGCGTGGCTCGCCAACTTTCTGCTGTTCCTGGGCGGCTACGTTGCCTACCTGGTGCCGCTGATCGTCGTGTATGCAGGCTGGAGCGCCTACTCCGATGCCGCGACGGAGCCGGACGGGCAGAATTTGCTGCTGGAATGGGCCGCGCGGATCAGCGGCCTGGTGCTGTTCATCCTGTCGGCGACGGGCCTGGCCTACATGCATGTTTTCCCATCCGCAGGGACCATGCCGGCGGCCGGCGGGGGATTCATCGGACAGCAGGTCGCGATGCCAATTTTACAGATCGCCGGTGCGCTGGGTGCGACCCTGTTCCTGCTGGCCCTGTTGCTGGTGGGTGTGACCCTCTACACCGGCCTGTCCTGGTTCACGGTGATGGACTGGGTGGGGAAGGTCACGCTGGGCGCACTGGCGTGGATCGCCAAGAGCGCCTCGGATTTACGCGACTGGTTTGCAGGACGGCGGGCGAAGGCCAAGCGGGAGGAGGTTCGAAAGGCGGATTCGGTGCGGCGCAAGACCAAAGCCAAACCCAGGATCGAGCCGCAACTCTCGGTCAGCAAGGTGGCCCGCAGCAAGCGCGCAGCCCGTGAGAAACAGCAGGCCCTGTTCGAGGACCTGCCGGTGGACGAGTTGCCGCCGTTGAAGTTGCTGGACGACGCCGGTGACCAGGAACAGGGCTATTCCAAAGAGGCCTTGGAGGCGCTGTCCCGCCAGGTCGAACTGAAACTGGCTGACTTCGGCGTGCAGGTCGACGTCGTGGCGGTACACCCGGGTCCCGTCATCACGCGTTTCGAATTGCGGCCTGCGCCAGGCGTCAAATCGGCCCAGATTTCGAACCTGGCGAAGGACCTTGCACGCGGGCTCAGCATCGTGTCGGTGCGCGTGGTAGAGAACATTCCGGGCAGGCCGACCATCGGGCTGGAGATTCCCAACACCCTGCGCCAGATGGTGTTCCTGTCCGAAATCCTTCGATCCGACGTCTACGACAAGTCGAAATCGCCGCTGACCATTGCGCTCGGCAAATCGATATCCGGCGAGCCGGTGGTGGCCGACCTGACGCGGATGCCGCACCTGCTGGTGGCCGGCACCACCGGATCAGGCAAGTCGGTCGCACTGAACGCCATGATCCTGAGCCTGATTTACAAGTCCACCCCGGAGCAGGTCCGGCTGGTCATGGTGGACCCGAAGATGCTGGAGCTGTCCATCTACGAGGGCATCCCGCACCTGCTGACGCCGGTCGTGACGGACATGAAGGAGGCCGCCAACGCGCTGCGCTGGTGCGTGGCCGAAATGGAGCGCCGCTACCGGCTGATGGCAACCATCGGCGTGCGCAACCTGTCCGGTTTCAACCGCAAGATCCGGGAGGCCATCAGCAAGGGCCGGCCGATCGCCGATCCGCTGTTCAAGCCGAACGAGGAAACCGGCAACGTTGTCGCGCCCGACCTCGAGCCGTTCCCCTACGTGGTGGTTGTCATCGACGAACTGGCCGACATGATGATGATCGTCGGCAAGAAGGTGGAGCAGCTGATTGCCCGCATCGCGCAGAAGGCGAGGGCGGCCGGCATTCACCTCGTGCTCGCGACCCAGCGCCCTTCGGTGGACGTGATCACCGGCCTCATCAAGGCCAACATTCCCTCCCGCATCAGTTTTCAGGTTTCCTCGAAGGTCGACTCTCGGACCATCCTCGATCAAGGCGGCGCCGAGCAGCTGCTCGGTCACGGCGACATGCTCTACCTGCCGCCGGGCTCAGGACTGCCCACCCGCGTGCACGGGGCCTTCGTCTCGGACGAGGAGGTGCACCGGGTGGTCTCCGACTGGAAACAGCGGGGCGAGCCGGACTACGACATCGGTGTGCTCTCCGGGGGCGATGACGAGCCGTTTCTGGCTATCGAGCCGGATGGCGGCTCTGCTGAGCAGGAGGACGCCCTTTACGACGAGGCGGTGGCTTTCGTCATCGAGTCCAGGCGCGCGTCCATCTCGTCCGTGCAGCGCAAGCTTCGAATCGGCTACAACCGCGCTGCCCGGCTCATCGAAGCCATGGAAGATGCCGGGGTCGTCAGCGCCATGAACAGCAACGGCAGTCGTGAAGTTCTGGTCCCGAATCGCGACTGAGACTGTCGTCTGCCTCGCATTGTCGCTCGCCGCGGCGATCGCGGCGGCGGACCCCCGGGAGTCGCTGTCGGGCCGGCTGGCGGGGATGGACGTCTTCGTAGCCAATTTCAGCCAGGAGATTCGCGGTGCTCAGGGCCAGGTGCTCGAACGCTCCACGGGTCGGTTCGTTCTCGACCGACCACGGTTCAAGTGGGAGGTCGACCATCCCTATCCGCAGACGGTGGTCACCGATGGTGATCAGCTCAAAGTTTACGATGCGGATCTCGAGCAGCTGACCATACGGCCCCTGGCCGAGGCTCTGCAGGATACGCCGGTGTCGCTGCTCACGAGGGAGGGAGTAGCGCTCGGGGACGAGTTTCAGGTAGTGGAGGTCTCCGACGAGCTGGGCACGTCCTACATCCTGACGCCCAACGCCGCCGACACGCTGTACGCGCAGATTCGCCTGCATTTCGCCGGAGGCGCGCTGGCTGCGCTCGCCATCACCGATCATCTCGGTCAGTTCACGGAGATCCTCTTCAGCACGTCGACTCAACGCCCGGTGATACAATCGAGTGAGTTTCAGCTCGTCGTGCCGCCGGGAACCGATGTCATTGGGGGATGAGAACGCACCGTTAGCCGAGCGGCTCAGGCCGACCTGCCTGGAGGAATTTGTAGGCCAGGCCCATCTGCTGGCGCCGGGCAAACCTCTGCGGGCCCTCGCAGAGAATGGCCACCTTCACTCCATGCTCCTCTGGGGCCCACCGGGCACCGGCAAGACGACCCTGGCCAAGCTGCTGGCCGCCCGTGCGGGCGCGCGCTGGATCAGCCTGTCGGCAGTGCTGAGCGGTGTGAAGGACGTCCGAGCCGCCGTGGCCGAGGCAGAAGCCGTACGGGGACTGGGCGAGACCACGGTGTTGTTCGTGGACGAGGTGCACCGCTTCAACAAAGCTCAGCAGGACGCGTTTCTGCCCCACGTGGAGAAAGGCACCGTCACCTTCATCGGCGCAACCACGGAGAACCCCTCGTTCGAGGTGAACGCGGCGCTCCTGTCGCGAGCCAGGGTCTACGTGCTCAAGCCGCTGAGCGATACGGATCTGAACCAGGTCATCGATCGGGCTTCGGAACAGACGCTGAACATGCCGGTCAGCCCTGAGGCCCGCTCGCTGCTGATCTCGCTAGCCGACGGCGATGCTCGGCGCATGCTCAATCTGCTCGAGGTGGCCGCTCAGCTGGCGGACGGGGAGGTGGGCGAGGCTCTGGTGAGCGAGGCGGCAGGCAGCCGCTACCGCCGGTTCGACAAAGGCGGCGATGCGTTCTACGACCAGATTTCGGCGCTGCACAAGTCGGTGCGGGGCAGCGCTCCGGATGCGGCCCTCTACTGGCTATGCCGCATGCTGGACGGCGGCTGCGATCCGCTGTACGTCGCTCGCCGGGTGGTCCGCATGGCGACGGAGGATGTCGGCAACGCCGATCCCCGCGCCCTGCAGCTCGCGCTCGCCGCGTGGGATACCTACGAACGGCTGGGCTCACCGGAAGGAGAGCTCGCGCTTGCCCAGGCGGTGCTTTACCTTGCCAGCGTGCCCAAGAGCAACGCCGCCTACGTGGCCTATGGCCGGGCCGCCGAGTTCGTGCGCGGGGGCGCGTCCGAGCCGGTTCCCATGCATCTTCGCAACGCGCCCACCCGACTGATGAAAGAACTCGGCCACGGCAAGGATTATCGGTACGCACACGACGAGCCTGAGCGCTATGCCGCCGGCGAGACCTACTGGCCTGACGGGACGGACCCTCAGGCCTTCTACGAGCCCTCCGACCAGGGGCTCGAAGCCCGAATCCGCGAGCGGCTGAACCGGCTGCGCGAGCTCGATCGAACGGCATCTGGCCGGGCTAGCCGATGACCGTGGGCGCGTTGATCTGGGTGTCCCTCGGCGGCGCGTTGGGGGCGGTGGGGCGATTCCTGATCAGCACCATGCTCTTCGTGCCGGGTCAATTCCCATGGGCGACCCTAACCATTAACATCGCGGGCTCGTTCGGCATCGGGTTGCTTTGGGGGCTCGGCCACCAGCAGCCCTGGTTCGAGCAGTGGGGCCGCTACCTGATCGTCGTAGGTCTCCTCGGCGGGTTCACCACCTTCTCGGCCTTTTCGCTGGAAACGGTGGGTCTCGTGGAGGGCCAGCGCTGGGGCAGTGCGGTGGGCTACGTAGTCGCGAGCGTCGCCGGGTGCGTTCTCGCGGCGTGGGCCGGCCAGCGCCTGGTGGGCTATTACTGAGCAGATCGGCAAGAGACGAAGACACGATGCTAGACATCAAGGTACTGCGAGAGGACACGGAAGGGGTCCGCGAGCGGCTGGCCATCAAGAACTATCAGCTGGACGTTTCCCGAGTGCAGGAGCTCGAGGCCGAGCGCAAGCGACTTCAGGCGCTGACGGAGACCCTGCAGAACGAACGCAACACCCGCTCGAAGGCCATCGGCAAAGCCAAGGCGGCCGGGGAGGACATCGCCCCGCTGCTGGCGGAGGTGGGTGATCTCGGCGAGCGTCTCGATGCCGCCAAGGCTGAGTTCGATGCGCTCCAGGAGACCTATCAGGGGTTTTTGCGCGAGATCCCGAACCTGCCTGATACGTCCGTGCCGGCGGGGAATGACGAGAGTGACAATCAGGAGATCACGCGCTGGGGCGAACCGCGGATGTTCGAGTTCGAGCCCCTGGATCACGTTGCTCTGACGGCGGCCGGTGGGCTTGATTTTGATACGGCAGCGAAAATCACCGGCAGTCGCTTCGTCGTCATGCACGGACCGCTGGCCCGTCTGCATCGAGCGCTGGTCCAGTTCATGATGGACGTTCACGTCATCGAG
>JABAHR010003858.1_pt1 | contig 22907 bp, 25 predicted proteins | sample 7062101 | NCBI WGS metagenome assembly JABAHR01 (sample SAMN14534553, study PRJNA622989) | marine sediment metagenome | biome: marine biome [ENVO:00000428]; feature: marine pelagic biome [ENVO:01000023]; material: deep marine sediment [ENVO:00002113] | place: India: Gulf of Kutch | collected...
TTCTGGCGACCGAAGCCCTTGACCTCGGTTACCGTCAAGCCCTGCACGCCGGCCTCGGCGAGCGCCTGGCGAACGTCCTCGAGCTTGAAGGGCTTGATCACCGCTGTGATGAGTTTCATGTTAGTTGCCCTCCCGGATGTGCATCCCTCGTGTCTGCCGATGCATGACCGTTCTCCTCCAAAAAGTGATTAATTGATTCCACGCCCGCCTAGTGCACCATCCGTGCCAGGTCACGAATCGTTTACGAATCAGAGAGTTAACCGAGATCAGCTATGACGTCGACGGCACGCGCCGCACACTCCTGGTGCATCGAGTGCACCGTCATGAAGCAGTAGAGCTCCCCGAGTAGGTCTAGCGAAGAGGCTCAGAGAGCAGCGGCTCGTATGCCGAAAGGCGAAGAGCGTGCTAGCGGCCGGAGAACTTCGGCAGGCGTTTCTCGATGAAGGCGGCTACGCCCTCCGCACAGTCCTCTGACTCTACGAGCGGAGCCTGCAGCTCGGCCTCCATGAGGAGCGACTGTTCATACGTGCTACTCAACGCCGCGCGCATGGCCTTCTTGGTTGCGGCGAGCGCCAACGCCGGACGTTGCGAAAGCGAATCCGCCCACGCTAGCGCTTCGGTAACAGCAGAGCCGTCGGCAACGACTCGATTGACGAGCCCGAGATCCTGACACTGAGCTGCATCGAGCTTGCGAGACTCGGCTATGAAGTCGAAGGCGACTGAGTACCCGAGCAGACGCGGTAGCAGCCAGGTCAAGCCGCCGTCAGGAAGCAAACCGATATCGTTGAACGGCGCCTGCAGATAAGCGCTCTCGGCCATGACGCGCAGGTCGCAAATCAACGCATAAGCAAGACCGATACCGACTGCCGGTCCGTCGAGTGCGGCGATGACGGGTTTGGGCATATCGGCGATTGCCGTGAGCGCCGGACCATACTCCTCGAGTAGCTGCGACTGCGCCCGCGCGCCATCCGGTAAGCCCGCCTTGAGGTCTGCCCCGGAACTGAACAGCCTGCCCTCACCTGCCAGCACGACCACGCGCACATCTGCATCACGGCCAACGGTTTGAAGTGCACCGAGAAGCGCGTTGCGCATTTCGTCATCGAACGCATTGAGGACGTCGGGACGATTGAGCTTGATCAGTGCCGTAGTGCCCACTCGATCGGTGATGACGCTATCGGTGCTGGTCATGTTGCCTCTCGTAGCGCTAGAACTCAGATGGAGCGACCTCCAAGCGTAACCCGTCGAGCTCGTTGGTCACGAGAATCTGACAGCTCAACCGCGATCGCTCCGAATCGAAGGAGTCGCTGTTTTCCAACAGCATCGTCTCCTCGGGGCTTCGCCCCGGTAGCCGCTCGGCCCAGTCGGGCTCGATAAAGACGTGGCAGGTCGCGCACGAACACAAGCCTCCGCAGATCGCATCGACACTCGCATCGAGATCACGAATATTCTCCATGAGCGAGATCCCCGTCTGCGCGCTCAAACGCGTCTCAATCCCTTCGCGATTCTTGACGACAAACGTTGGCATCCCTGCAACTCCTGACCGAACGATGGAGCGGGACTATACCAGAACGACGCACTCACTCAGACGCGTCGGGTAGATTGGATCTCACCTACTGTTATACGGATCGAAGCCAGCGCCGCCACTGTCAGGTATCTTCGTGTCGGAGCTTTTTTCGTCGTCGTCGACAGGCCGGCGCTTGGGCTCATCTGCAGGTGCAGATTTGGACTGCGGACGGGCGATCGGCGTTCTCCGCGTTACCTCGAGCTGTAAGTCGGGGTTGTCGAGACTCTTGATGAGTATCGACGTGCTATCGTTCGCGTCTTGATCCCACTGCCAAACGGCCTTGCCGCTCTTGAACTCGACACGCCCTGCAGCAGTCTCGTGCTTGATGCTTGAGTACTTCTTGTCCGACATGGCATCGATGCCGTCTTGCCCATGAGAACGTCCGAATTCTATTGGAGAACGGGTGGAGATGCTGTGCGCGTACTCACGTTATCTGCACGACCAAAACGCCGAATCCAGCCGCCTATTTGTCATAATCCGGCCGGATTGAGCCCCCGCCGCAGCGCTGTAATAACGCCTCGGCATACCCGGTCTGAAGCCACGTGGGTCACGCGCAGATGAACGAAACTCGAAGACGGGCCGCAGCGGGCCTCGTGCTGTGCTGCAAGGCACCACAGCGATCGAAGCGGCGTCTCGCCACACAGATCGGCGACGGCGCAGCCACAGCGGCTGAGCATCTGCTCGCGTGCGCGCTCGAGGACCTCGCCGCTTGGCCCGGCGAAACCGTGATCGCACCCGCTTCGAACGACGATGCCGAGTGGTTCCGTCATACGGCCGACGAATGCTTCGAGATGGTCGTGCAGTATGGTGACTCCCTCGGGGCACGGATCAATCATGTCGACGCCGTGCTCAGATCGACGAGCCGCGAGCGATTGATCTATATCGGCACTGACTGCCCAGCGCTCGACGCTAACTATCTCGCGAGCGCCGATAGAGCACTCGAGGACCACGATGCCGTTATCGGACCTGCGACGGATGGCGGCGTCGTGCTCATGGGTGCGCGCCGGGCGTGGCCGGCGTTCGCTGACCTCGCGTGGAGCACGGCTGAGTTGTGCGAACAGTTGAGTGCGCGACTGCTGGCGCAGAACTGGTCTATTGCGCGCCTTGGAACGCTGACCGACGTCGACACTGTCGAGGATCTCACGAAAGCGCGCGATGGTTTGGTCAGTGACGAGCGCACGGCACGGCGAGCTTTCCTCGACTGGCTACGCGCGACCGAGGGAGTCGGAGCCGTGATCTCATGAAGCGAGGTTATCTGCTCGCGCTGCTCGCGCTGGGGCTTGGCGCGCTCGTGCTCGCGCTGAGAGGACTGCCGTTGAACGAGTGGCTCGGTATCGCGCTCGTTTGGATCGACGGGCATCGCACCGTCGCCTGGCTCGTGTTCGTCCTGACGTACGCGTTCTCGACAGTGTTGCTGATGCCGGCGTTCATTCTGACGCTTGCCGCCGGATTCGTGTTCGGCCTGCCTTTTGGTGTCGCGCTCGTATCCGCAGGCAGCACGTTCGGCGCGTGCAGCGCGTTCTTGATCGGCCGTTACTTTGCCCGCGGTTGGGTCGAAAAGCGCATTGAGAACCACTCGGGCTTCAGGGCGTTGGACCTGGCAACGCACCATGAGGGTTTTGTGATCGTCTTTCTCGTGCGACTCTCACCCGTGTTTCCGTTCAATTTGATCAACTACGGGCTATCGCTGACGGCCGTGCGCTTCCGGGACTACGCGCTAGCGACTTGGATTGGAATGCTTCCGGTCACAGTGCTCTACGTCTATATCGGCACGGCTGCGAGCGATCTCGGGCAGCTCATCAGCGGTGACCTCGACACGGGCTTAGCCGGCCGTGTGGCACTGTTCGCAGGCCTGGCGGCGACTGTCGTTCTCATTGTATTCATCACGCGAAAAGCGACGAAGGTGCTCGGGCAACATCTCGAGCGCGAGCTGCAGGAGGAAGCTGAGGGTCGATGACCGACGCTAGCAGCTATCCGGGCGAGGCTCACGACACGCGCTGGCGATCGCTGGTTTTCCCGGAGAGCCACGTCAACCCTCGAGCGCAGTCGAAATACCACTTGGTGGTTATCGGCGCCGGCCCAGCCGGCTTGATCTGCGCGATCGGTGCTGCCGGACTCGGGGCGCGGGTCGCGCTCGTCGAGCGTCAGGCTATGGGCGGTGACTGCCTGAACGTCGGTTGCGTCCCGTCCAAGTCGGTGCTCGAGTATACGAAACGCCATCCCGCCGAGCGGAGCTTCGAGGCGGCGTTTACCTGGATGCGCGAGGTACGGGCCGACATCGCCGCTCACGACTCGGTACAGCGCTACACAGAGCATGGCATAGACGTGTTCCTCGGCGAGGCGCGATTCATCGATGGCTCGACCGTCGAGGTCGACAACCAAAGGCTCTCTGCTCGGAGAGTTGTGATAGCAACGGGCGCGCGAGCTGCCCTACCCCCTATTCCGGGCCTCGACGAGGCAAACCCCCTAACGAACGAGACCGTCTTCGATCTAAAGCATGCGCCGGAAAGCATCGCGATCGTCGGTGCTGGGCCGATCGGCTGCGAGCTCGGACAGGCGCTGGCGCGACTCGGTGTTTCGACTCACCTGTTCGATGTCGCTGATCGCGTGCTCCCTAATGAGGAAGCCGATGCCGGCACTGCGGTGTCGAACGCGCTGATCAAAAGCGGCGTGAAGCTTCACCTCGGCGCGAACGTTTCGCGCATCCAACGTGCTGGGAACGATACACGGATTGCCTATGACGACACTGAGTTGTCGGTCGAGCGCGTGCTCGTCGCTGCTGGCAGGCGAGCGAACACGGAGAACCTGCAACTCGCCGCCGCGGGCGTCAGCGTGGGCGAAAACGGGCTCATCGAGGTCGATGGTCGATTACGAACGACGAATTCGAGAATTTTCGCAGCGGGCGACGTCTGTTCGAGACTTCAGTTCACCCACCATGCCGATGCGCACGCGCGAATCGTAATTCAGAACGCTCTATTCGCGCCGACGGCCAGCACCCACCGCCTCGTCATTCCGCACTGCACGTACACGGACCCCGAGCTTGCCAGTGTCGGCCAGTCGGCAGACGCGCTCGAACAAGCCGGTGTGCGCTTCGACAGATACGTGGCTCGGATCGGCGAGCTCGATCGGGGGCGTGCGGCCGGAGACGAGGACAGCTACGCGGCGCTGCTCATCGAGCCGAAACGCGGCGCAATTCTCGGCGCGACAGTCGTTGCAGAGAATGCCGGCGAGCTCATCGCGCCGGTCTGTCTCGCGATGAGCAACGGATTGCGCATCGGCGATATCGGTAAGGCCGTCTATCCTTATCCTACCCGCTCGGAATACCTCCGCCGGCTCTCCGACGACTACAATAGAACGCGATTGACGCCTACAGTGAAACGACTCATGCAAACCTGGCTGCGCCTCATCAACTGATGCGAACGAGCGACATCGCCATCATCATTCCGGTTCTCGACGATGCGCAATCGTTACGCAATCTGCTGCATGAGATTCGTCGCTGGGAGTCCCAGCCGACCGAGATCATCATCTCAGCTGCGACCGCCGACGCCGAGATCGTCGAGTTATCGCGCGAATATCGGTGCCGCTACGTGCAGTCTCGACCGTGCCGGGGCGAGCAACTCGATGACGCGGCGCGCGCGGCATCTTCTGAGACGCTGTGGTTCGTGCATGCCGATTGCCTGCCATCCAAAGACAGCCTGACTGCAATCGCTGAAGCCCGCGCAAGTGCTGCCGAAGCCGGCTATTTCCGATTCGCGTTTACGGGTCCGCGCACGTGGCAGAAGGCGCTCATCGAGCGGCTCGTGTACCTGAGAACACGCCTCGGGGGCATGCCCTACGGCGACCAAGGCCTGTGGGTCGACCGCGAGAGCTATCTGGAATGTGATGGCTTTGCCCACGAGCCGTTGTTCGAGGAAGTCAGGCTGATCAAACGGCTCAGATCGCGCGGCCGCATTCGAGCGCTGAGCATGGCGATCGGCGTCGCGCCCCGGCGCTGGGAGCGTGAAGGTTGGTGGTATCGCTCGGCCATGAATCGTCTGCTCGCGCTAGGCCATACGCTGGGCGTGCCACCCACTCGTCTCGCCTCGCGCTACTACCGCTTGGCGCGGCCGCGACCGGATCACCACGCATGAGCGCGCGCCCGAACGCGCTCGCGAAAACCGAGGCCGGCGAGCCTCGCGGCTATATCGAGCCCCACGCGCTGCGCGAGCTCTGGTTTCATACAGGGACCGCCTGCAACTTGAGCTGCCCGTTCTGCTTAGAAGGCTCCAAGCCCGGTGACGATCGCCTCGACCGTATCAAGTTGGCCGATGCCCGGCCGTTGATCGATGAAGCCGTCGCCATCGGCGTCGAGCAATTCTCGTTCACCGGCGGCGAGCCGTTCATCGTCAAGGATTTCATCAACATCCTCACCTACGCGTCGACGTTCCGGCCGTGCCTCGTACTGACGAACGGCACCGATCCCGTTCTCAAACGACTCCATCAGATCGAAACGCTGCTACCACAGCCACAGCCGGTCGCATTTCGCATCAGCATCGACTATCCAGACGAGACGCGTCACGACGAAGGGCGCGGCCCCGGCAGCTTCGAGAAGTCATGGCAGGGCCTTCGGGAGCTATTCGCTCGTGGTTTCAAGGTCTCTGTCGCGCGACAGATGGAGAAAGACGAGAACAGCGAAGAGATCGACGATCGCTTTCGCGAACTGTTTGCAAAACATCGTCTACCAACCGACATGACGATCGTCGCGTTCCCCGATTTTCTAACGCCGGGAGTCCATGCCGACGTGCCGCAGATTACGGAGAACTGCATGACGACGTATCACACAGAGGAAACGCGCCAGGCGTTCATGTGTGCGTTCTCCAAGATGGTGATCAAGAAAAACGGTCGCATGCGTGTCTATGCATGCACGCTCGTGGACGATGACGAAAGCTACGATCTCGGCGGGACGCTCGCCGAGAGCCTCGACAAGCGCATCATGCTGCACCACCACCGCTGCTATAGCTGTTTCGCATTCGGCTCCTCCTGCAGCGAGATCGGCACCTAGCACTGCTACGGTGCTCGGGCACCGCCTGTGCCCGCGAATTGACGCGTGCCCGACCCGCGTGTATCTAGTATCACGGTTGCCGGAGAATGAATGCTCTGACAGATCCGTCTCAGAACCTCCGTAGCCCCCGAGGAAGCGAGGATCAGGCATGCACGTAACTCTAACTACGATTTATCGAGCCGCGGCGGTGTTGCTGCTGCTGTCAGCTACCAGCCTCATCGCCAGGGCGCAGCCCGGGACGACGGCGGAGTACGACTTGCTCGTCCGTGGTGGTCGCATCGTCGATGGCACAGGAAACCCCTGGTTCATCGGCGATATCGCCATCGTAGGCGATCGTATCGTGCGCGTTGGCACGATCGGCGAGGAGCCCGCGCGCCGCGTCGTCGATGCGACTGGACTCGTCGTTGCACCCGGCTTCATCGACTTGCATGGCCATTCTACGAACGCGCTTCTGACCGACGGCAACGGCGAGAGCAAGCTGCGACAAGGGGTGACACTCGAGGTCGTCGGAGAGGGCGAATCGCCGGCGCCGGCGAATGACCCCGCCGAGGGACGATCCTGGGAAACGTTCACCGACTATTTCGCAGAGCTCATGCGCGACGGGATCTCGATGAATCTGATCGCCCATGTCTCTTATAACCAGATCCGCCGCAACGTCATGGGCTACAAAGAGGGACCGGCGTCGCCAGCAGAGCTCGAGCGTATGCGGGAGGTCACGGCCCAATCGATGCGTGACGGTGCCTGGGGCATGACGAGCGAGTTCCCGAGCGGCGGGCCCGAGCATATCGCCGAGGTCATCGAGCTGGCCCGCGTCGTCGCGGCGTATGGCGGCAATTTCACGTCGCATACGGGCAGCGAAGGCTTCGAGCAGACCGCCGAGCTCGAGGCGGTATTCCGCATCGCCGAGGAAGCGGATATTCCCGTGCACACGTTTCACCTGAAGGTCCGCTCCGAGGAGAACTGGGGCACGATGCGCCGCTTCCTGGATCAGATCGAGACGGCGCGCGAGCGCGGCCTCGACGTCACGTCGAATCAATATCCCTACACAGCGATGAATCACGGCTGGGCCGAATTCTTCCCTCTCTGGGCCCGGGAAGGCGGCCCCGAGGCGTTTGCCCGGAGGCTCAATGACCCCGCGGCGCGTGAGCGCATCAAATCGGACCCGGACTTTCGCATATGGTCTGAGGAACACGGTGACTGGGACGGGATCGTGCTCGGCTACGCCGCCCATACCGGCAGACCGGACTATGAGGGGATGACGATCGCGGAGATCGCAGCGAGCCGCGGTGACGCAGACCCCGCCGACACGGCCATAGCGTTGATGGCCGAGGAGAACGGTCGTATCCGTGGCCTGTTCCATACGATGTCCGAGGAAGACGTCCGACTCATCATGAGACAACCCTGGGTGGCCATTGCGAGCGACGGGCAGGCGATCAACATGGAGAACTACCCGGGCCTTCCGCACCCACGCTACTACGGGACGAATGCACGCGTGCTAGGCCATTACGTGCGCGAAGAGAGAGTGCTGACGCTCGAGGACGCCGTACGAAAGATGACCTCTCTACCGGCGCAGATCCTGCGTCTCGCAGACCGTGGCCAGATTCGCGAAGGCTCGATAGCCGATCTTGCGATATTCGATCCGCAAACCGTCCGAGCGACAAACTCGTTCGAGGATCCGCGCTCCTACGCAGAAGGCGTGTACTACACGATCGTCAACGGCGTGATCGTCATCGATGACGGAGAGCATACGGGCGCCCGCCCCGGGCGTGCGGTGCTGGGCCACGGCACCGGTAAAACGCTCTGATGCAGCGGACTATCGAGACGCAGCGAAGAACAACCTGTCAGAACGTCGCGAGGCCGTTGAACGGACCGGCCGTCCCGCCAGGCACTTTCGTGATCTGCCAGGACACCATGAACTCCCAGCGCTCACGCTGCGCGGCCTCGCGCGCTACATCCTCGAGGTAACCGTTGTCGACCAGCGGCAGACCAATGAATACCTGTGTGAGTTGATGCACGGGACGGCGCACGCCCTCGACACCGGAAGGCTGCACGTCGTTGACGGCGTCACCGACGAGCATGGCCACACCGCGCTCCCTGAGCCAGGGCAGTACCGACGCATGTAGCCCCGCGCCACCACCGGCGTAGTCCCAAGGCCCGTCTTCGGCGCGCTTGGCCCAACGTCCCGTGCGCACGAGCAATACGTCACCGCTCTCGATCGTTACGCCCGCGAAGTCTTCCCAGGCTTCGAGGTCAGACGCATAGATCGGCGTGCTCGGCTCCAGCCATTGGACGCCGCGCAGCAGCGGCATGTCCACGAGCACGCCGCGCGTCACATAACCATCCCCCATGCGGTCGATCGCGAGATCCTTGCAGCCGTCCTGATCGAGGTTTTGCGGATAGCCGTTGAAGATGACAAACTCGCCGTCCCGCTCGGTTCGGTAGTGGCACAGTGCATCCATGTGCGATAACTGACCATCGTGCATCGAGAAGCTCATCGCATCGAGCGCGAACAGCACCTCACCCGTCTGCGGATCGATGCGCGTCATCCAATGCTCGGTCGGCGCAAACGTCTGGCTGTCGATTGCCACTTCCTCGGTCACGAAGTGGCCGAGCGAGACGGACACGCCGTCGATCACGAGGCTGGCGGCCGCGCGCGTCTTCGCAGGCGTGATGAGGTTCAGCGTGCCGCGTTGATCGTCGGGACCCCAACGACCCCAGTTGGACAACGCCGACTCCCATTCGAGAAGCTGCTGCGGCGTCACGAGCACGGCGGGATCCTGGGTCGAAGCGTGTGGCTCGAACGACGACGGCGGCAGGACCGCTTGCGGACCCTGACCGTACGCAGCGCCCCAGATCCCAAAGCCAATACAAGCGGCGCCAATCGCTGCGCCGCGGAGCTGTTTCTTCATCGCTTTTCTCCGTCTCGTCATTCGGCGCGCTCGGCAGAGAAAGCGCTTAGCTCACTACCGAGTTGGTCCGTCGGGCGGACCTGCGAACAACCGGCGGCCGTCGTCGAACGTCACCGATGCGATACTCGCCGTCGGACTGTCGTTACGCGCCTGATAGCCCTCGATGATGAGCACCGTGCCGACGGGAACGTCTGCGGGCCGCCAGCCGAGTCGAATCAGATTGTTCGCCCCACGCGTCTCGAGCGCCCAGTTGACGATGGTGCCGTCTGATCCTTCGACATCGATGTAGATCCATGCGTGCGGATTTGCCCACCGGACCTCCGTGACCGTCCCCGTGAGTTGAACGGGCTTGTCCCTGTCGAATTCAGCGGCGAATGCGTGATGCGCCGAAGCGGTTCCGACGGCACCCACTGCCGCCAGGCTCGTGAGCGCGAGCATTGTGCTCAATGGTCGAGTCATTGGATCATTCTCCTTGGTTCTGTCGCGCGCGGTACTCGTCGCGCACATCCCTGAGATGCTCTAGATCGTTGTTGTCCTCGAGACACGCAACTTCGAGCAACTCCTGATCATCCCGATTGAATGGCATCTCGATCGTCCAAGACCGCGAATACGGAATAGGATCCGTCACCGTCGCGCGGTAGGTGATCTGCGTCTGACTTACGGGTGTGAAAGTCTCGACGACGGTCTGCATGTGGCTGACGATATCGCCAACCTCGTTGAGCCAAGCTTTGCCGTTGAAATTACGCGATTCGACGACGAGCGTATCGCCCTCCCAACGGCCAACCGAGCTGCCCTGCCACAAACGTATGTGATCGGGCAAATGCTCCCGAGTGTCGAGCGCAATTCGGCGCCATGACATGCGCTCGTGCAACACGACGATATAGCCCGGTGGCTGGAGGATAAAAAACGGCGCCGGGACATAGTGCGAGCGCGGCACGCCCGCCAGAAAGCAATGCGCGGTCGGGTCGTCGTAGCCACGATGCGGCAGCTGCCGATCGATTCGCTCGGCCCGTGCCCAACCCTGGTACGGCAGTGTGCCGTCCGCAGGGTCGACAACGTGGCCGCGGCTGCGGTTCACCATGATGCCTCCGTCTTGGGCCTCGAGCCCGTAATTGGCACCACCGTGATCGGCCGTGAAAAATCCGCTGATATTCGGCTTGCCGTTAGCGTGCCGCGGAATGTCGGACGGAACTTCGGGCAGCGGCAGGTCTGCACCGGCTTCGAAGTCGAACGGCTCGTTCTCCTCGGGGATCGGAGCCGGATACCACGTCCGTAGATCCCGCTCGAAGTCGCCGTTGGCTTCTTCCTTCTCGGCCTGACATTGATACTCGAGGATCTGATCCAAATGCGTTTGCCGCTTGAGCACGAGACGCATCGTCCACGGACGCGTGAAGACCTCAGGATCATCGATCGTCGCTTCGTAGTCTATCGTATCGGCGTCGCGCAAGCTGTAACGCTCCGTCACGTGCATTGCGTTGCTGTGAAAGTTCCCAGCGGCATCCAACCAGGTGCGGTCGTTCTGGTCCGTGACCTCTACGACGAGCACGTCGTCTTCCCAGCGACCGCGCGAATTACCCATCCACGACTCGATTCCGGCATACATTGCCGGCTCGCCGTTCGTATAAATGAGCCGATACGTCTGCTGCCACTCGAAGGTCAGTGCAATGTGCTCGTCCGTTTGAAAGATCTGAAACGGAAACTCTAAGCTCATGACTCTGGGCACGCCCGGGAGATAGCAGCTTGCGAGCGGATCTGCCGTGGCACGTCCAGCGAAGTTCTGTTGCTTGCGCTCCGCCGCCCAAGGCTGATACGGAATCGTGCCGCCGTCGACGACGCTGGGACCGGCCGGCATATCGTGTCGAGCCACGTGGTACTCGAGGTCGTAGGAGGCGCGGTTTGCCGCGCGCCAGATGCCCTGCAGATCGGGTTTGCCATCGGCCGTTCTCGGCAGCGTCTGCGCCGCAACGGACCCGGAAAAGAGCACAAGAACAGTTAATAATCGAAATAACACGCTATCCCCCGTCGTTTCGACGATCGATTCGACCACAACTCGGCGGCCCCCTTCAAGGGCGGAAACGCGGGGTGGGAAATTCGTGAGAAGTCAGTTACGCCGCCAGTTGCCGTACTCCCAACCGACGAATAGGGAATAGATCGGCCCATCGAGCCCCCGTACGCCAAGGTCCACGGCCTCGATCGGGTCGAACTCGACGAAATGGACCTTGGCACCGAGGATGATCCCGAGGCCCGGCGTACCGGAAATGCTCAACGACAAGCCCGTCGAGCTGTCGCTCGTCTCGGCAGCGAAGCACCGCAAGATGACGCTGCAGTCGATGTACCTCGTGTCTCCGACGTAGTGACCGACGCCGATGCCGAAGTCCAAGTAACGATCACCCGGATTTCCCAGGCGAAAAATCGCCGATGCGATGATGTGATTTACCTCGAAGCCCGACTCGGGCTCTCCGGAGAACGGGCCGGGCTCGAAGATGACGTCTGAGTTCAGCCCGAGAAATCCGAGCTCGCCACCCAACAGCAACCAGGCCGGCCCGAAACGCGTGACACTCGTGTAGCCCCCGAAGCTGATACCGACGCCGTCAGTTTCGAACGGTCCGCCGCGGCCGATTGGCGTGACGTCGCCGAGTCCATCCCATGATGAATAATCGACCGTCGCATAGGCGGCCCAATACCGGCCGAAGCCGTCGTCTTCTTGGGCTGCTGCCGGGGTTATAGAAAGAGAAAACAGGCAGGTCAGCGCTGCGATCGCACACGTCCGCGATCGCGAACGAAACATGCTCAAGAAGGAAAATCGGCCGCTTGTCCAAGCTGGCTCGTCGCACATTGTTCACTCCCGAGAGCATTGGTTTCGCTCTCTAGGGAACGATCGTAGCTCGCAGGCGCTACTACGGGAGTTACACGTCGCTTACAGCTTCTCCAGCCGTCAGTCGCACCGGTTTACGCCGAGCGTTTCTTCACCGATGTCCACCCACTCCCAGCTCGCCGCGATCGGCTCGACGAAGTAGGCAGGATCGATGACGGTCAGGTTATAGGTGAGCCTGGTCTTGTCGTCGACGAGCGAGAATCGCTCGAGCAACTCTACGTTCTCGCTCTGCGGCGTTCCGTTGTCGTCGAAGTACGGCCAGCTCAGTCGTGTCGTGCGCACCTCGAGCACCTCACCTACACGCCGACCGATCGAGTAACCGAAATCGGACGGCTCGATTGTCGCGTCATCGGCGCCGGCAGTCATGTGGATCGTACGCACCACCCCGAACGCGGTCATGCGCAGCTCGATCGTGTCGCCGTTGTCGACGAATTCGACCGGTAGCGGGTTATACATGAGCGTCGGCATCCCCTGGGGTGCGCAGGGATCGAACTCTACCCCGCCGTCCCTATTCGCCCGCGCGACATCGGTCAGCAGAATCTCGCTCTGCTCGATCGACCGGCCGAACGTGCCGGGGTCCTCGGCGCTCCAGATACGGAACAGATCGCGTTCTGCCCGGTCCGCGCGCGCGTTCACGAGCTCACCGGCATAGGTATCAGACCAGCGGTTCCCGGCAGCACCCGCCAGCAGCACTTCGGTGCCGTCGGGCAGCAGCATGTTCGTCACGCGCATCGCAGTCCGTGAACGCGATGCCCAGCCGGCTGCGCGCACCGTACCTGATTGCGGAAACCGGCTACCGTCGAGACCGAGTCTGCCGAGCACGTAAACCGTCGACGTTTCCAGCTCCCAATCGTGCAGCTGTCCGTCATCACCGAGTGCCCTGACCGTGAACTCGACATGGGGATTGCGCCAGCGAACGTCAGTGAGCTCGCCTTCGATCTCTCTAATCGGGGCGTTGCGGTCATACTCGGCATTGGAGTGATGGGCACTCGCGAGCGCCGGTAGCACGGCGAGCATCGAGCAGACGATCGTTGGCTTCACTTTTCGTCCCTAGTATTGAGTCGCGCTCATCGGCTGATAACCACCCGACGTGGAACGAATCAGATGCAGAATTTCCGCGCTCAATTGTGTGTCAACCGTACCGATGCTCGGATTCGGCGCGTAGTGGTCGTGTCCGGAGAGCTGCACCAAGCGTGGCATGCGACGGTAATCGACGGTTAGCGTGCGAGCCAGCTCGGCGAATGAGGCCTTGGTCCGATCGCTGTCGAAATCCGAGATACTCAGGAGGAATGGGAGCTCGGTTCGCTCGATATTGCCGAGGACTGAAATTTCGGACCAGCGCGATAAATCCTCGCCGAAATAGTCGATGCGCCCCTGAGAAGGATTGCTCGTGTCCGCCCCATAGGTGCCCGAGACGAGCACGATGCCGGCAACGGCCGGACCCGTATCGCCCGCAACGCTCGGACGCAGCGCGAACTCTGCGACGTGAAATGCGCCGGCCGACTTACCAATGACGTAGATCTGATTCGGGTCACCACCGTAGTCAGCGATGTTCCGTCTGACCCAATCGACAGCGCTCGCCACATCCTGCGAGCCCGCGGGCCACTTATCCTCAGGCGCGAGGCGGTACGTGATGTTTACGCCGACGAGCCCGAGACTGGCGAAGTAGTCGGAGACGTTGCGACTCGAGTGACGGTTGCCGCGCACGAAGCCGCCACCGTGAACGTAGACGACCACGGGCACCGGCGCGCTACTGCGACGCATCGTGCTCGTATGCACGTCGAGTCGATGTCGCTCGTGCGGACCATAGGTGATCTCTGCATCGACCTCGATCTCACTGAGCTCATAGACACGCGCCTCGTCGTCGTAAAGGCGCGCTGTTTCGCGGGAGCCGGCGCCGCGCGAAACGATCTCACGAACCGCGGTAGCGAGGTGCTCGGGCATCTGCTGTCCGGGCGTGGCGACGAAGCTGGACGGCAGCTCATCAGACAGACCCGGACGAAATTGCTGGCGCGCCTGCGCGTCGGTTGAGCATGGCGCGAGTGCGACATCTCGCGCGTGAAAGACGGGTGTGATCCAGGCCGGCGTGCCAGCAAGGCGGTAATCGGCATCGAGCGTCACGCACAGATCGGGTCGCGAGGCTGGATGGATTTCTCCGTCGGCGCCACGCGACCACGTCTGCTCGGCCGTATCGGCGCATGGGCGCGCGAACAGCGAGCTTCCGGCCTCGACACGCTCGGCGGCGACACAAACGTCGAAAGCCGGTGCGCGCAACTGGCCGCTCACCAGCATCTCGAAAACCAGATCTGAAGAGTCGACACCGTACTTGCACGAGTGCGACTGAATGGGGCGCTCGAAGGCCATGTTCGGCGGAGCCCCCGGGAGGTCGATGCAGAAGCCGCGCGCTTCATCGGCGAACGGCTGTATCGTCTTGAGAAATGCCGGCGTCTGCGCGCTCGCTGTCGACGATACGCAGAACGCGAACGCACATGTGAGGGTCGAGAACAGCGATCGGCTCGAGATATTCATAAGGCTTCCTCAGAAATTGAGCTGCAATCGATACGGCGCGCCGATCGGCACAGCATCTACTGTTGGTATTCCAAGTCGAACTCTACACGCTCAACACCCGGCACGGCGCGCACGACGGCACCGAGACTCTGTTGAACGGTTTGAACGCCACCGGGTGTCAGCATGCCGCCGCAGCGCTCGCAAGCGACCGAGCCCGAGATCCTGACGATACCGTCGTTCGCATCGACCGTGAGCGTTCCATTAGGTAGGTCGGACGCATTCTCGATTGCCGCCGTTACGCGTGCTTCGAGCGCACCGTCGGCTGAGCTCTGTGCGCCTGCGATTCCGGACGCACACGCCGCTAACGTAAGCGCAACGAGCGCCGTCAATCCGAGCCGGATTGCGCGAAACTCGATTCGCGCGCATGCGGTCTCGCTCATGAGCCGCGCTCCGGATTCTGCGATATCGGCGTAGAGGAAAAGCGGCCGAACTGAACGCGACCGCCGCGTTGCTCGAACGAATCGACACGCGTTCCGACCTCGCGCCCGAAAGCGCCGCCGTTCAACCAGTCCGGCTCGAGAACGCGCAGCTCATCGGCCTCGGCAAGCTGACACTCGAGCTCTTCGAACAGATCGTTCGGAGTCGGCGTCTGGAAGCCCGTCGACGGTCTACTGCCACTCATGAAGTCATCGTGATTGGACACCTGCCGCCGTGCAGCATCAGAGCACGCATCGGCATAGCGCATGTACAGTCGCTCACAGGACAGCTCGAGCACACGTTTACCGTTGCTGACACGCAACCGCAAGAAATCGCGGCGGCTCAACGGAACGGAAGTACTCGTCTGCTCGACGCGGAGGTGCCGGTAGGCCATGACTTATGCGGCCCCCGAAACCGCGAGCACCGTGCGCTCGACGAGCCTTCTTGTCAGCGGAACTTTGTAAGCGTTCTTGTCCAGCGGCTGTGCGTCGGCCACGGCTGCGACGCCTACGGCGTCGGCTAGCTCAGCCGTCACGCGCTCGCCGATCAGCAACGCCTCCGCTGCCTGCACACGCCACGGAATCGGAGCCACGCCGCCGAGCACGATTCGTGCGGAGCGACATATACCCGCTTCCATCTCGAGCACGACCGCCGCACTCGCAACGGCATGCGTCCAGGTCTCGCGATCCATCACCTTGTGGTAGGTGCTGCTCACACCCGTGGCTGCGGCAGGCAACGTAACCTCGACGAGGACCTCGTTGTCGTCCAGCACGTTCTCGTGCTCGGCGTCGTCGCGTGGAAGCACGAAGAAATCTGCAGCGGTAAGCGCTCGCTCGCCCTGCGGTCCGACGACATGGAACGTTGCATCGAGCGCGACGAGCGCCGGTGCCACGTCCGACGGATGGACGATGAAACTGGGGCCACCGCCGAATATCGCATGCAGCTGATTCTCACCGACGACGGAAAAGCACTGATTGCCGCCGGCCTTGTAGCAGTCGAAGCCGTTACGGAAATACCAGCACCATGGGCGCTGACAGACGTTGCCTGCGAGCGTACCGGTGTTGCGAATCTGCGGAGAGGCGACTTGCTCGGCAGCTTCGGCGAGCAGGGAATAGCTTTCCCGAATGACAGGGCTCGCACTGAGTGCCGAAAGCGGCGTGAGCCCACCGATCGTCAGGTCGCCGCGAGCGTTCGTGGAGACCTCGCTAATGCCCGAGATGCTCTTCAGATTCACGAGCACGTCGGGGGCACCGGCACCCGGCCGATTCGGAATACGGTCTTTGACGAGTTGCAGGAGATCAGTGCCGCCACCGGCAAACGAGACGGAGAGTCCGTCGCCGATCGCAGCCTGGGCGATCGCCACGGCTTCTTCGACGCTACCTGGATTGCGGTTCGCAAAGGTCTTCATGCCACCACCTCCAGAATCTTGTCGCGCGTGATCGGCAGATCCCGCATGCGGTGACCGATCGCGTTATAGACGGCGTTGGCGACAGCGACCGGCGCAATGATGATGCCGGACTCGCCAACGGTCTTCGCGCCATACGGACCCAAGCCGTCGTCCGTCTCGATGAAGACGTTCTCGATCTGCGGCACATCGAGGTGCGTTAGATNNCGAGGTGCGTTAGATGCCGCCCCCAATAGTAGCCGCTCGTCAATGGATGACCGACGCGAGTGTCATAGCGCAGATCCTCGGTCAGCGCTTGGCCGATACCTTGAATGACGGCGCCGCGTATCTGATCCAATGCCGGCAGTGGATTCAGGATGCGGCCGGATTCATGCACGGTCACGTACTTCGTAATACGTACGTCACCGAAATGCGTGTCGACCTCGACCTCGACGAAGTGCGCACCGAAACCTTCCCGCAACCTTCCGTTCGTCGTCGGCGCCGGCGTCGCGGATGCGATCAGCACACCGTCGCCCTGCGGCATGCCGTGCTCGGCAATCTGGCGCTTCAAGTCTCGTGCGGCCTCGACGACCGCGTACCCGGTCATCATCGTGCATCGGCTCCCCGATTCACCGACCGAATACGGGCAGCGATCCGAATCGCCCCAGACGATATCCACGTCGGACAACGGCACACCGAGCTCCTCGGCTGCGAGCATCGACATTGTCGTCTTCGCACCCGGACCGATATCCGTGACGCCGACATAGACCGTGTAGCGACCTTCGCCGTTTACGCGCAAGATCGCACTGCTCGCTCCGAGCCGTGCGTTGAACATCATGAACGCCATTCCGGCACCGCGCTTGATCGGGCCCTCGTCCGAACCCGGCTCCGGGTTCCATCGATTCGCCCAATCGAACAGCTCGGCGCCTTGCTCGATACACTGATCGAGCGTGTAGTTCGTGAACTGCTTGGCTTCGGTCGGGCGGACCATGTTCTTGAGGGCGAACTGCACAGGGTCCATGCCGAGCTTGTACGCAACCTCATCCATCATGGACTCGATTCCGAAATACCCTTGCGGGTACGTCGGCGCGCGAAAATTGCCCGAGACCACGCGGTTCGTGTGGACAGGCAGAATCGCTTTTTCCGTATTCTCACAAGCGTAGACATCCATACCTGCGACGTTGCCCGAGCGTCTGAGGTAGGGGCCCATGCCGCTTAGACCGTTGAGCTGGATTGCCGTGACCGTGCCGTCGTCCTTCACGCCGACGCGATAGTCCTGCACGGTATGCCAGCGGCCGTGCGTCGCGAGCCAATCGTCCTTGCGCGAGAGCTCGACCATGACGGGCACGCCGAGATCCTTGGCGAACGCCGCGGCGATCAGATCGAAATAGTAGTTACCGTTCTTGTCCCCGAAGCCACCACCCATGAACTTACAGACGACCTGGACCTGATGATCCTCGAGTCCCAGGTCACGGGCTGTGTCGTGCCGGCAGTTGGACACGCCTTGCGTCGGCGTATGCAGGATGAGCTTGTCCCCCTCCCAGTGCGCGAGCGCGCTGCGCGGCTCCATCTGCGCGTCCTGCACGAACTGTGTCGTGAACCGGTCCTCGAAGATCTGATCCGCCTCGGCGAACCCAGCCTCGAGGTCGCCCGTGCGCCCGCCGATCGGCTGCTGACGGTTCTCGGAGTCATGCCCGATGTTGCCGTCGGACCAGATCTCCGGTGCACCAGGCTCGATCGCCTCCTCGACGTCGAGAACGAAGGGCAATTCCTCGTAATCGATCTCGATGAGCCCTAGAGCCTCCTCCGCGATGTGCCGGTTAACGGCCGCAACCGCCGCTACGGGCTCACCGACGTAGCGAACGTGCTCGTTGAACGTATAGCGCAGACGCGTGGTGATGTCCTTGTGCGCGTCGCTGTACTGGCGCCCACCCGAGATCGAGCCTGAGCCGTACGGAATCTTGTGTGTCTCGTGGGTGATGACGGCCCGCACGCCGGGCAGCGCCTCGGCTTTGGACGTATCGATGCGCCGAATCATCGCGTGCGGGACGTTGCTGCGTAGAACGCGCGCGTAGAGCATGCCCGGGAGCTTGATGTCGCGCGTGTACGTCGCCCGCCCTGTTACACGCTCGTATGCGTCGATGCGCGGGGTGTTCTGACCGACGGTCTTCATTGGAGCCAGAGCCATCACGCACCTCCCTTCTTAACGGCGGCCTGCACGGCCTCGACGATCGCGTTGTAGTTCGAGCAGCGACACAGATTGCCGGCCAGTGCTTCGCGAATCTCCTGTGCCGTTGGATTCGAATTGCGCTCTAGCAGTGCTGTGGCGCTCATGAGCTGACCGGATGTGCAAAAACCACATTGCGGTGCGTTGTGCTCGATGAAGGCCTGCTGCAGATCCGTGACCTGACCGTTCTGCTCGAGACCTTCTACCGTCACGATATCGCGACCGTCGGCCCACACGGCAAGCGTGCTACACGAGTAGGCTGGCTCACCGTCGAGCAACACCGTGCAGGCGCCGCACTCACCGCGGTTGCAGCCGATGCGCGTTCCCGTTAACCCCAGGTGATCGCGCAGCAACTCCGTCAGCGTCCAACGGTCCTCGACCTCGACACGATGCTCGGTCCCGTTGACGGTCAAAGAGATTGGCGTGCGCGGCACGGCCTCGAGTGCGCGCGCCTCCGCGGCATCCCGAGCGCTTTCTTGCGCCTTGGCGGAGGTCGCGTTCACGGCAACGATGGCCGCACCCGTGCCCCCTATGAACCCGCGCCGTGACAGCTCTGAGTCGTGTGAGTCTTTCATGCATTCCCCCCGGGGCGATTGGATCGACTGACCCTGGATCTGATCGTTCGACCAGGCTCGGATTCGCCCACCCGTTGCTCCGATATTACCCGCTCGCTCGAGGGCGCGCATCCGGCGCGCACGCAGCCGGAGACCTGCCAATGGGGGCTCGCGAGGCAGAGAGGGCCGACGGTCGCGGCCGAGCTAGATTCGCCGCAGGCGCCTAAATGGAGAGCAGATAACTGCTCATCCGCCGACGCGTCGCCTCGTCAGGCAGCCGGCCGTACCCGCCGCGCATGTTGTCGATAACGTGGCGGACCTGGCGCGTTTCGGTCACGATCCCCGTCACGGCTGGGTTCGAAAGAATGTATTTCAGTGAATACTGCGCCCAGCTCTCGATGTCGTACTCCGCTGCCCAATCCGGCAACGGCTTACCCGCCACGATCGGAAAGATTCCCCCATCCTCCGTCGCCTTGAACGCCTCCACAATCAAGACGGCGATCCCTAAGTCTGCTGCGAGCGGCAGCGTCGTCTCGGCAGCCAGCGGATGATGTATGGAGTAGCCGGTCATGATGAAGTCTGGTCTCTGGGTCCTCATGAACCGGTCCATCTCGACATAGTCGCTGTTTCTCGTCAGGCTGATGCCGATATAGCGGGCCCTGCCGGCTTCTTTCCAGTCCTTGAGCGTCGCCCAATGCTCGTCCACGTTGCGCATGTTGTGGATCAATAAGAGGTCCATGGGCCGCTTGTTCAAGTTCGCGACGGTTCTCTCCAGATGCTCGATCCCGGCTTCCTTCGTATTGACCGTGATCTTTCCGGACAGGAATAGTTGATCCTGCAGGCCCATCTCGGTCAGGAGCTCGCCGACGACGGGGACGTCTGGCCGAAAGAACGCCGGTGTGTCGAGCAGCCTGCCGCCGTGGTCGACCATAGTCTGCAGAACCGCCCTGGGAAGCTCTCTGCCTTCCGGGGGCCAGTTAATGAAGATATCGGGTGCTCCGAGCCCGATGACGGGCAGTCTTTCGCCCGTGCCCGGAATCTCGCGAGTCATCATCGAGTCCTGAGCCAGCGCTGAGATCGGCAACGTCGAAGACGCCGCCAGAGCAGCACTGCGGGCCAGAAACTCTCTACGGTCCATAGTCATGCGAATCGTCCTGGCAACGAAATTTTACAAGTCAAACTACCGTAGCACGACTTACTGGGTCCCGCGAGAGATCAACCATAATGCCCGGTGGCGCCCGACGGCACGGAATTCAAGCGATTGGAGGGTCGCGTCGCGACGGCGCACGATGCGCCGGCTCGTTGGACCGATCAGTCGATTAAGCTGTCTAGCCTAGGCAGGGAAGAAGTCGATCGGCTTGGTCGTCGTGATTCGCTCGACGTCCTTGGCCTCGAACTGGAACAACAGCACCCGCTGCAAGAGTCGACGCTCGAGCTCAGGGTCGCCCAGCTCAGAAGAGACGACGATGCAATCACTCACGCGGCCGTCCGGCTCGATCGTGAGCTCCAACACGACCTTGCCGACGAGCGCCGGGTTCTGGCGCAGCGCGCGGTTGTAGAGCGCAAAGATTGCGCCCTTGTTGCGGTCGAACACGAGCTCGATCTCCTCGCGACTGCGAGAGCGCAAATCACTGGCACCTGCACGCTCCACCTCGCCGCCGGCCGGCCCGAAGCTTTCGATGGGGCTCTCGATCTGTGTCGTCGCACGCCCCGCGAGACCCTGACCACCTGTGCCGCGGCTGAGCCCGGCCGTGTTGATGCCCGCGCTGCCGCTGCCCGCACGTGAGGTAATGAGTGAGCGCTCAACGACGGGCGCCTCTCCTTCGACAGCTCCTGTGATATCCCCGCTCTGATCGAGGCGATCGAGCGTGTCGTTGGTCCTGAGCGCTGCGAGATCCTGGGCAAACGGCAACAGACCCGCGACGGCCGCGCGCTCGCGTGCCTGCTCGGTGACGTCGACCTCCGGTTCCACGACGACGGGCTCGGGCTCGATGATGGGCTCGGGCTCAGGCGCTGGCACCTCGACTAGCTGCTCGGGCTCGGGCTCCGGCTCGGCCTCGGGCTCGGGTAGCGGCTCGGGCTCGGGCTCGACGATCGGCGGCGGAGGCGGCGTTTCCGGCTGCTCGAGAACGAATCTAGCGAAACGCTCCGGTATTTCCTGAACCGTAAGCGGGTCACGCTCGGGCACGGGCAACAAACTAATGATCAGACTCAGAATCAGTACGCCAGCCAGAAACCGCAAGACCATGCGGTGAAACCGCAACTCCTGGTCGGCACCGGTTGACCAAGGCAGCTCGTAGACTCGATAGGTTGCGACGGCTTGATTCATGTCACTCGATATTCAGCGCCCGGCGGAGTTGAAGGCTGCGAGCCGAAGATCCGAGGTCGTCTGCGCGACGGCGAGCGAGAGACGGCCATAGTCCGCATCTGTAGCTGTTGCCATCACACGTCGCAGTAAGCTGTAGGGAATCTCTTTGTCGCCCATGATCGTCACTTCGCGCTCCAGCGGATCGTCCTGCGCGCTTTGGCGTAGCAGGCGCTCCGATTGACGCTGCAGCTCGGCCTTGAGCGCCGGAATGATGAGCTCGTTGCTGCTCGAAATGTCGGCGATCCGTGCCACGGCCCGGCCCTGTACGAGTACATCGCGGTCAGTCACCATGATGACGACAGTCTCGCGGGGGCGCTGCTCGGCAATCGACTCGGGCAACTCGAGGTCCTTGGCGTTGGGCAAGGTCTGGACCTCACTCGAGTTCACGAGCAGGAAGAAAACGAGAATCGTGAAAATATCCATAAGCGAGACGAGGTTCAGCGCGACATTGCGTTTGTGCCGCTTGTGATGCCGATCCATTCGTGCTGCGCGTCCGCTCGATCGCATGGTCTCAGTCCTCTAGTTACGCACCGGCGCGTCGCCGATTGCGATCTCGGGAAACAGCTCGTAGACAGTGACCTGGTTGGCGCTTTCGTCGAGCTGCTCGGTCACACGTACGCGATCCATGACCGCGACCAGCGTCTGATAGGAGATCTCGGGCTCGAGCAACAGCGTCGCATCGGCTTTGTCGGGAAACCGCTGTTTAACCTTTTGAAGATAGCTCCCGAGCTCATCGAGATCGTAACCCTCCGAAGTATTTTCGATGACGGCCAACAGCCCTGTGCCGCGATCGCCGACATCGATTGAACCGTCACGGATCGTGATCTCGAGCTGAAGCTCCGGTTCGGCCGGCTCGGCCGCATCGGTACCGTCCGCTGGCAGGTTCAGCTCGAGTATCGAGACCTGCGAGAACACTGCGGTGATCAGCAAGAACGGCACGAGAATGACCATAAGATTCATAAACGCTGTGATGTTGAGCTCTACGGTCTCTCTATGTCGG
>JABAHR010005725.1_pt2 | contig 22892 bp, 26 predicted proteins | sample 7062101 | NCBI WGS metagenome assembly JABAHR01 (sample SAMN14534553, study PRJNA622989) | marine sediment metagenome | biome: marine biome [ENVO:00000428]; feature: marine pelagic biome [ENVO:01000023]; material: deep marine sediment [ENVO:00002113] | place: India: Gulf of Kutch | collected...
GAGATCAGCCCGAGAATGACCAAATTGATCCAGATCCAGCGCTTCTTAAAGGTCACCCGCATGCACACCGTAAAAACCAGAGCAAAGGTCAGTAGATCAAGGAAATACGGTGCGGCAATTGTCACCCAGGAGATGCTCCCAGAGTAGGCCACATAACCAAATACAATTTGCTGATCGTACCGTCCGGGCAGCACCCACAGCTTGGTAACCTGCGCCCCTTCCAGGATGGCTGACAAGGCATGCGCACCCTCATGCCGAACCGTGCCAAAGATCAGGTACAGCGGGAACGCCAGCAGCCAGAGCCAATCTTTTTTTCTCACAAACACCCTTACTTACCAGTCGTTGGTTGAAATTTAACCGGGTCGACTTCCACCAAACTGACCGTCTAGAAGATAAATGTGATTATAAATGAATTTGATCGAAACAAAGCTTCAAATCGATCTATTTGCGGTCGTATTATCCTTTTCTCGTTCCTCTTGTGTTGAATGTTCACGCAGACCGTGATATGCTTCTGATTCGATGACCAGTTTGATGAGAATCACTCACAGGAAAGATAATATGACCAAGAAATTTTTACCGCTGCTGATTTTAACCATCATTCTATCAGGCTGCGCGAGCCCAGCATTACCCGCCACCGATACAAGCACCCCACCGGCTCCGGTGGAAACAAAGATTGATGAAATGCAAACATTGGCCATCACCCAACAGCCAATTCAAATTACCCCTCTGGACAGTCCACAAATGACCCCACCTGCTTCTCGCCCGATATCAGACTTTTTAAATGACTTGATCGAACAGTCCAAACAAGATTTGGCCCAGCGGCTCTCAGTTACTACTGATGCATTAACGCTCGTGGATGCCCGGGAAGTGACATGGCCAAATTCCAGCCTGGGATGTCCCCAGCCCGGGATGATGTATACAGAGGTCCTCACACCCGGATTCCTGATCGTACTGAGCGACGGAAACTGGCATTACGAATATCATGCCGGTCAGGATGGAGAGGTGTTTTACTGCCAGACTCCCTCCTCACCCCTCCCCGGAGAACCAGTAGACCGCTAAAGAATTTCTGTGAATTTTTGATTAAACTTTCTATATCTCCAAGCCATTCTCATAAATCCCCTGATTATGGTCCCTTCAAAATACTGGTATAATCCCAGAACAAATGAGCGAGTATTTTTCGAATAAAAACTAAAATATCACATTTTAAAACTCAAAGAAGGATCATAAGATGGCCAAGGCGAGAACGGTATATGTATGCCAGAACTGCGGGCGTCAGTCGCCCAAGGAGATGGGATTATGCCCGGGGTGCGGCGAGTACAACACCATGGTGCAGGAGATTATCCAGCCTGCTTCCAAAAAGAGAACGCCGCGCGGCCTACAAACCACCTCTCAGCCCCGGCGGCTGACCGAAATCAGCAACCAGGCCGAGTCGCGCCTGCCGCTTTCCATTGGAGAATTTTCCCGCGTGCTGGGCGGCGGGGTGGTGCCCGGTTCGGTGGTGCTGATCGGCGGCGATCCTGGAATCGGAAAATCTACCCTTTTATTACAAACCGCCATGGGGATCGCCCGCAGCAGTCATGTCTTATACGTCTCGGGGGAAGAGTCCGAGAATCAGATCAAAATGCGCGCTCAGCGCTTGCTGGCCCAGAAAGGCACCCCCAGCGAACTGCCCGAAAACCTTTATCTGGTGACTGAGACCAACCTTGAAGCAATGCTCAACCACGTTCAGAACGTGACCGCCCCACTGATGGTGGTTGATTCGATCCAGACCACCTACACCGCTGACCTGGATTCTTCTGCCGGGTCCGTCTCGCAGGTGCGAGAGTGCGCCTCCCGGCTGAGAGAACTGGCCAAAAACAGCGGGATCGCGGTTTTCCTGATCGGGCATGTCACAAAAGAGGGGACCATTGCCGGGCCGCGGGTGCTGGAGCATATTGTCGATACCGTGCTCTACCTGGAAGGCGACCGGTTTGGCGCATACCGCCTCCTGCGTTCGGTCAAGAACCGCTTTGGAGCCACATCGGAAGTCGGGGTGTTCGAGATGCAGGAGCGCGGCATGGTAGAAGTGCCCAACCCCTCGGAAGCCTTCCTGGCTGAGCGCATGGTGAATGCCCCCGGCTCATCGATCGCCGTGACCATGGAGGGCACCCGCCCGCTGTTGGTCGAGGTACAGGGCCTAACCAGCCCGACTTCGTTTGGCAATGCCCGACGTACAGCCAACGGAATCGACTTCAATCGGCTGTTGCTGATTTCTGCCGTGCTCACCCGCCGGATGGGATTCCGCCTAGGCGAGCAAGATGTCTTTGTCAACGTGGTGGGCGGGTTGAAGATCGGCGAACCGGCGGCCGACCTGGCGATTGCGGCCGCGATCGCCTCCTCAATTAAAGACCAGGCGGTGAGAGCGGACACAGTGATGATCGGGGAAATCGGGCTTTCCGGAGAACTGCGTACCGTTTCCCAGCTGACCAACCGCCTGCGCGAAGCCAGCAAACTGGGCTTTAAACGCGCCGTGATCCCGCGCCTGGTGCGGAAAAGCGAACCCTATCCCAGCGGGATCGAGGTGATCGAAGTCCGTACTTTGCGCCAGGCCCTCGACCAGGGGCTGGTCGAAGCCTAGTTAAATGGTAAGAACACCACCCGGCAATCGACTGGAGTACAATCCTTGTTATTTCTGTCCGCAAACGTCCCTCAGTTTTATTGTATAATCTAGGAAAATCGGTAAGTTTAGAACTTGCCCTTTCAGACCACTAATGAGAACAAACCATTTTAGAGAGGAGCAAAAATGGCACAAATCGGAAAGAATGTAAAAATGATCCTGGAATCCAAGCCTGCGGATGTCTGGTCCGTCTCACCTGACACCCCCGTTTTTAATGCATTGGAATTAATGGCAGAAAAAGGGATTGGCGCGGTGCTCGTCATGGAAGACGAAGAAGTTGTCGGGATCATGTCCGAACGTGATTATGCCCGTAAGATCGTCCTCAAAGGGAAAACCTCAAAAACCACCCCGGTTTCAGAGATCATGACTGAAAATGTGATCTGTGTCGAATCTTCCCAACCGATTGAAGAAATCATGGCGCTGATGGTTGGCAAGCGCATCCGTCACCTCCCGGTGCTGGAGGACGGCAAGCTGGTCGGGATTATTTCCATTGGTGATGTCGTGCATTCGCTAATTTCCGAACAGCAACTCCTCATTAAGCAGCTTGAATCTTACATCAGGGGATACTGACAGGTTATATACGATCACATCGTTTAATCTGATCATCCCCTTTAATTTCAAAAAAAACACTCACAAAAAACCCTTCCAGCAGGTATCTAGCTGAAAGGAGGATATAGAATGGACTCTACCCTTCTCCTGCAAAAAGTGGATCATCTCCTCTTTGGAGTTCCTGACCTTGCCACCGGGATCGAAGAAATCGAGCGGTTACTGGGTATTCGCGCTGAGATCGGCGGGAAGCATGTCGGACTTGGCACGCACAACGCCCTCTTATCACTTGGAAAGCAGTGTTACCTGGAGATTATCGCACCCGATCCAGAACAGAAAGAGTTCAGGCGCCCTCGTCTCTTTGACCTTGATGATCTCACTTCCCCGCGCTTGCTCACCTGGGTAGCCAAAGGTGACGACTTGGAGCAGCTCTCCGCCCTAGAGTTGGGCAGTGGAGAAGGGCTCGGCGAAGTCCTTTCCGGCAGTCGGCTTACTCCTGATGGCTCCCGTTTGACCTGGCGCTTCACGGACCCATTTGCATTCATCGCAGACGGTTTGGTGCCATTTTTCATTGATTGGGGAGAATCTCCACATCCTGCCAGTTCTGCCGTGCCAGGGGCTGTTCTGCTGGACCTGCGCGCCGAACATCCCGAGCCGGAAGATGTTCAAGGAATATATCACCAGCTTGATCTGCCAGTCTCCCTATCGAAAGGCCCGGAACCAGCTCTGGTGGCCACCATTGAAAGTCCGAACGGCAGGGTTGAACTGCGGTAAGAAGTGATGACTGCGGACCAAAAGCATCTGCGCCATAAATAGTGAGTTTGTCCCAAATTTGTGATACAAAAGCATAATCATGACACCCAAACCCCAAACTGCAAACCTGAAGGAAGTTGCTGGCCTGTTCTTGAAGTTGGGAACAACCGCATTTGGCGGGCCCGCCGCACATATCGCCATGATGCACCACGAGGTGGTCGAAAAGCGCAAATGGGTCACAGACGAACAATTCCTGGACTTGATGGGGGCGGCCAACCTGATCCCCGGTCCTAATTCTACCGAGATGGCCATCCATTTGAGCCTGCGACGCGCCGGTAGATGGGGATTGATTTTAGGCGGACTCAGCTTCATCACGCCTGCAATGCTCATCGTTGGAGGATTCGCATGGATGTACGTCCAGTTCGGAACGCTTCCTCAAGCAGAAGCGCTGCTATACGGCATCAAACCTGTGATGATTGCCATCATCCTGATGGCATTGGTAAAGCTCGGCAAAAAAGCGGTTAAAAGCAAGACGCTTGCCGTGATTGGGGTGGGAACAATCATTCTCGCGCTGTTCAATCTTAACCCTCTGTTGATTTTGGTTCTGGCGGGTGTGGTTGTCATGTTCATCCACATTATTGAACACAAATCTCGGGGAGGGATTAACTCCTTCGGCTGGCTGATGCCGGTTGCCGGGACAAGTGTGTTCCAATTGGGTGAACATCCAATTCGCTTGAACACCCTCTTCCTGACTTTTTTAAAAATTGGCTCCGTGCTGTACGGCAGCGGATATGTGTTAATCGCTTTTCTTAATTCGGATTTTGTCATCAATACCGGATGGCTGACCGAACAGCAGCTGGTAGACGCGATCGCTATCGGGCAGGTTACTCCCGGGCCGGTTTTCACAACCGCCACTTTTATCGGCTACCTGTTGGGTGGCGTTCCCGGGGCATTGGCCGCGACGGCAGGAATATTTCTCCCCTCTTTTATCTTTGTCGCGCTATCCAGCCGGCTGATTCCGCGCATGCGTGACTCTTCGAACATCGGGGCATTGTTGGATGGGGTAAATGTGGCCGCGCTGGGGCTGATGGTTTCCGTCACCTGGCAGTTAGGGAAGGCCTCCCTGGTTGATCTGATTTCGGTCGGGATCGGTTTGTTGAGCTTCGGACTGTTGGTGAATTGGAAAGTGAATCCCACCTATCTGATTATCGCAGGGGGGGTTGTCGGATTAGCCAGCCAATTTCTTTAGTGATGCTTACCCGCGCACAACAACCAGTTTCACACTTGGCCGGGCCTTATTTTGATCTCCTTCACTGCCGGGATAGGGCGAAATACCCAGCAGTTTCAGGAACAAACCATTGCCGAGGTCTGCTGCGTTTTGATCGCTTTCGAAAAGTTCTCCAAGAGTCAGCATCACCAACCCGCCATTGACATTGACACGCACCCTGGCCTGCCCGGCCCAGACACATTCAGCATTGACCGGGCAGCGGTAATCCTGTAAAAATTCGTCCACCATCACCCTGAACAACCCGTTTTCAATGACAGCGATATCTCCTGCGTAAATCTCAAAGGGTTCATCAAGCTGATGGCTGGTGACCTTGTTGAAATAATTACGGGTGATTTCCTCCGATTGCACGCAGACCGTGAATAAGGAAAAAATCACGATAAACATGAGCAGAAAGTAAATTCGGGGGGTCATCTTCTCTCTCCAGTTTTGGTGGTTGTAAAACTAAAACGAAAAAATTTCCTTCCGGGTTCCCGGCGAAGACAAGGTCACTGGTAGGTCTATTACGGAGAAAAAAAGATGAATCTACAAACAAAAAGGATCAGGGAAAATACCCTGACCCTTTTAAGGTGCTGTTCTCAGGATCGATGAATAATGCTTACGGCTGTGAAGATGAGTTCACTGGGCGAGCGCCTAAAGTCATCTCAAGAGAGATGGTCTCTCCTGCACGAAAGACTTCCAGCTCCACAACATCGCCCGGGGAGGTATTGATGAACAGGTAGCTGAGCATTTCGCTGAAGTTTAATACTTCCTCACCATCGATGGCCAGAATCACATCATCGACTTCAACCCCTGCCTCATCAGCAGGACCGTCCGGTACCACCGTGGTCACTAAAGCACCAACTGCTCTCTCCAGCCCCAGTTCTTCTGCTGCCTCAAGCGGAATATCGGCAAAGCTGGAGATACCGAGATAAGGATAAGAATAGGAACCTTCAGATATCAGGCTGGGAACCACCCGCTTAACGATATTGATTGATACTGCAAACCCGATGCCGGAATTAACTGGCGTAAAATCTGCAGTCGTGGTGTTGGTGCGGATGGCACGATTAACGCCGATCACTTCCCCATTCAGGTCAAGCAGCGGGCCGCCAGAGTTGCCGGGATTAATGGCAGCATCTGTCTGGATGATGTCTCCGGCAGAAAATGCTTGCCCGCTGGTGGCAAAATTGAGTGAATCAAGCGTTCTGCCAATGCTCGAAATAATTCCAGTGGTCATTGTGCCATTCAAGCCAAACGGGTTGCCGATAGCAATCACCGTTTGCCCGACACGCAGTTGATCCGAATCACCCAGGGAAATCGGCGTAAGCTCCTCGGGAGGGAGGTCCACTTTGATCACTGCTAGGTCGGAATCAGTATCCGTCCCAATCAGTTCGCTGCGAACTTTTATCCCGGAAGTAAACGCAACTTGAATTTCATCGGCACCCTCTACGACATGATAATTGGTGACGATATGTCCTTCCTCATCAATCACAAACCCGGAACCGGTTCCCCCGCCTGTTACCACATCTCCAGTTCTCTGGAGGGTTGTAATCGCCACGACTCCCGGGCTGACATCTTCGTATAGTGCCACCAGAGCATCATTTTGGGCAATGATATCCACTGCAGTATAAGTGGTTGGTTCTTCAACGAGGGTTTCAATTTCTTCCACAACGGAACTGACTTCTGTGGACACTTGATTGGCAGTATCCTGATCGAGGATATTTTCAGCCTGCAGCGCACTCAGGCAGGCGAGCGATACAATCGATAGGGTAACCACAATCAGGACTAAGCTCTTGAATTGATTTTTTGTAACTTTCATAAATCGGTAAACTCCTTCTAGAAAAGGTGGATTAGGTCAATTTCGCTAACTGTTCGTAGAGTTCGCGCTGGCGGTCGGAAAGATTTTTTGGAATCTCGACCTGGACCGTCACATACAGATCTCCATAATGATCTGGTGTTCTTAATTTCGGCATTCCCTTCCCCTTCAGCCTGAAAGTTTGGCCGGGCTGTGTTCCCGGCGGGATGCTCAGCGTCACGCTGCCGGTAAGCGTAGGGACAGTTACCTTGCCGCCCAATACGGCGGAGATGATATCCAAATAAATTTCTGTATGCAGATTATCACCCTGGCGGTCAAAGCCCGGATGTGGGGAGACTTTGATCTTTAAATAAACATCGGCCGGTTTGCCGTCTCGTCCTGTCGGGCCTGCCCCAGAAAGCCGCAGCTTGGTGCCTGTTTTTGCTCCTTTAGGAATCTTGACATCAAACGTACGTTCCCCGATCCTCACCTGGCGGGTGCTGCCCTGGTAAGCCTCAAGCAGCCCAATCACCATTTCACTGGTGTACTGGCGCGGTTGTGTCGCCTGGGTCCTGCCCTGACCTCGGAGCAATTCCTCTAACCCTGAACTGCCTCCCATACCCCCAAAGATCTGGCTGAAGAAATCTGAAAATCCCCCTGCACCGCCGAATAAACTTCCCAGGTCGCCGTCAAATTCAACCCGCATACCGCCAGGCTGCCCGCCCTGACCGGGTTGACCGTAATTCCAGCGGTCCCAATCAAAGCCGCCTCTTCCACCTGTTTGCTGCCAGTTGGAATACGCAGAACCCAACCTATCGTAATGAGAGCGTTTGTCATCATCGCTCAATACCTGGTATGCCTCATTTATTTCTTTAAATCTCTCTTCAGCCTGAGCATCGCCAGGATTCCGGTCAGGATGATATTGCATGGCTAGCTTCCGGTAGGCTTTTTTGATTTCATCCTTAGAAGCATTTTCGTCAATGCCTAAAATCTGATAATAATCTTTATAATCCATTTCTTTGTCTTTTCTTTTAAGACTGGCCCGCAGAGTCCACCTGCGATCCAAGATGATGATATTTTAATGTATCGGTCAGAATGCCCCTGCACCGGTTAAATTGTATGACTCTCTGTTTTCACTCGTCAAGATATCAAGAGCGAAATTTACATGATTCTTACATGTTTTATATAAAATTCTTAATCAGTAAATAAACCACTTACTATTAGACTCAAAAACCTGGCGAGTCCTTACAACAGTTAATTTCAGATAAACTGTTTTTGAGATATGATATAGATAATCACATCAACTAAAGCCATCGGAGGAAGTATGAACTTCAAAAATTTTTTAAATTTTGAACGCATGGTCACTCCAGTAATCATCAAGATCCTGTTTTTTATTGGACTGATCCTGGTCGCGATCACCAGCATTGGGATTTTCTTTAGCGGCATCATTGGCGGGTTTGGCGACGGAGGGTTCCTAAGTATATTGGTTGGACTCATTGGAGGTCCTCTCACCTTCATCCTGGGCGCATTGATGGTGAGAATTTATTCAGAACTGCTAATCCTTTTATTCAGAATGAATGAATCCCTGACGGATATCAAAGAGCTTTTGAAAAAAGAATAATCTATATAAATTTCTCGGAAACTTAGATCCAATTCGAATGATGAATCGGTAAAATCAGTTCATCGTTTGATACTTCTTTTAATATCATTCTGGCAAGTGAAATGATTGACCAAAAGGGATTAGTATTTATTTATTCTTGCTCCGGTAAAGATCGGCATCTGCACTGGCAATCAACGATTGGGAATCTCCGGCCTCGTCAGGGAAACTGGCGATTCCAACTGAAACAGAAACCCTTTGAGGATTTCCGCTCTTTGTCCAGGGCATTTCACATTGCTTGAGCGTTTCATGGATTTTGGCAACCAGGGAGTGTGCTTGGGTCTTCCTCGTCTCAGGCAAAATCATGGCGAACTCATCACCCCCATAACGCGCCAGGAAATCTGTATCGCGAATTGAATTGAGCAGGCAGTCTGCGACTTTTTGCAGAGTCAGATCACCAGTAGGATGACCAAAATTATCATTGACCTCTTTGAACCCATCCAAATCAAGGAACAGGAGGACAAATGGGTGGTGATAGCGGTTCGAACGGCGGATCTCATCTTCAAGCTGCTCATTAAATGCCCGGCGGTTTGCGAGTGCTGTTAGGGGGTCTGTGGTCGCCTGGTGCTTGACCAAGTCGTGCAGACGGGCATTCATGATGGCAATCGCGGCCTGGTCTCCAAGCAAACCGAGCACTCTCAAGCGGTCTTCCGTGAACTTCTGGCGGGTTTTATATGCAATATTCATCACGCCAACCAGTTGAGGACCAGCTTTCAGGGGCAGGCCAATGATGGAACCTTTCCACCCTTCCTTAACCCATTCCGTTTTTTTGTATAAAGGGTGGGTATCGACTCTTTCAACCGCAATGATTTTTCCTTCTGAAGCGACGGTAGCCGTGAGGCCGCCCGGTCGAACATTTTTCCACACCGGTCCCTTTTTTCCATTTGCCCACTTCGAGGCTGCATAGAAAAACTCTCCATCCTGATAGGTAAAAATGTGAGCGTCCAAAGCATAGGGAGAAAGCTGCAAAGCGCTCTCCAAAATCGCATTATAGACCCGTTCTTTTTCTAAGCTGGCGGTCAGGTTCAAACTAGCCTGGCGAATAATCTCCAATTCAATCGCCCGCTGTTTGGCTTCGCTGAGCAGCCGCGCCCGTTCCAGCGAAATCCCGGCATGCTTGGCAAGCACCTGGATATTGATAATCTCCTCATCGGTAAACGCCCGATCCTGTGCAACTTCAAACAGCTCGATGAGGCCGATCGTTTGGTCATGTGCAACCAGCGGCACCATCAGCATAGATTTGGCACCCATCCCTTTCATGAAGATTCGCTCGCCCTCATCCAAGGTGGGATCGTTCAGACGCAACTGAACCGGATTTGCAGCTCTCAGCACGTTTTGTGTCACAGGATAGTCTGAAGCTCGGTAAGATAGATAGGGGATTTGCAAATGCTCTTCCTGCCCGCGCAGATATTCCGCCCACAGCGAAATTCTATCCTCCTCGGCATCCCAACGCGAAACTGCACAAACATCAGCCTTTGAAAACCGTACAATTTGGCGGGCTGCTTCCTCTGCCACCTGACGCAGTTCAAGAGGTGCTGAAATTGCTGCAACCGCATCCAGCAGTGCATTGGCATTTCCTGGAGAGATGGTATCTTTTTTTGGAAAGGAAGACTTTTGCGCGAAGATTTCCTCAGCCTCATTAAGCGGCCTGGTAACTTCTTCAGGTGTTTTCTTCTGCGCGGCCATGTAATTTCTCGATGGTTTCTTTAATTATTTGAGGGACGTTCCTCACCTAAATGCAACTTTCTCAATTCTGCTGCGTATATTAAATGAGTACATGGAACGAATCCTCTGTGTCACATTATGATACATAAAAACATTTTACCGATACTATCGGATTCATAACACATTCATAACATTTGGAGGTTGACAAAATGAGTGAAGAAAAACAAGAGTATGGAAACCTGAAAGACGAATTCCGATCCCTGGGAGAAAATCTGAAAGATATGATCAATGCCGCCTGGGAAAGTGACGAACGCAAAACACTTCAGGGAGAACTGGAAGAAGGAATGCAGGAGTTGGGCAATGTACTCAATGAATTTGCTGCTAATTTTCAGGCTGGCGAAGTAGGACAATCAATCCGCCATGAAGTGGATGAAATCAGCGAACGTGTCCGCAGCGGAGAGTTGGAAGATAAAGCCCGCCAGGAAATTCTGAAAGCGTTGAAAATCATCAACGGCGAATTGGAAAAAGCTTCCCAAAAGTTTTCTGAAGCGGAGACGGACGCAGAAGCCAATCCCGAATAGCGCAGAAATCCAGCGGGTATGATCTGATCGTTCTCGACTGGATGACACACGCGGTTCCCATCAATAGAACTGCCGTCAAACAATTGGCGGTTTTTTTTGGATTCGATTGACTCCCGATCTTGTTCCTCAGTTTCCAGGTTCTTAATTGCCCGCATAGTGGAATTAAAGTTGCACATCAAATTTTTGTTTGTGTTAATACCAACCTGGGAGTGACCAAACTTGTAGAGTAGCACAGTTCCGACGATCGAGTAGGCGGCACGCTAGCCGCCGTATCGAAATCCTGTGGTCTCGATACGCGCCAGAAAAAGCACCTGGCGCACTCGACCACCAGTTTATTTTGAGAATTTTACCCAAATAAATGGCCGATCCTCACTACCGCCGAACTCGTTTCAATTCTGTGAATCTGGTAAAATGACTGCAGAGTCTAATTAATCATTTGTGAAACGGAAGAACAGGAGTGCAGAATGGTTGAACATAATCACCAAATTGCTGATGAACAAGAACGGATGAAAGCATTAATTGAAAATATCAGCGCATACATCGAGCAGTATCATGGCGGTTGGGTCAAGCTGGTTTCTTTTGAGGGCGATACCGTCGAAGTCCTCCTTGGCGGCGCCTGCGATGGCTGCCCCCTGACAGAAACCACCCTGCAGGGATGGGTCGCGGGAACCGTACGGCAATTCTTCCCAGAGGTAAAAACGATCAAGACTGCCTAACTGGTAATATCGCAAACAGAACACCTCACCAGGCTATGGTGAGGTGTTATCATTTTTATTCACTTTAGCTTGGGGGGAAATTATGCCAGATTTAGCATTCCGAGCAAATCACCAATCTCATAGATTACCGGGCAGTCAGCATCCGGGAAGACGCGCTCCCGGTCAATCAGCACTGGATTAAGTCCCGCGTTTCTCGCTCCGACGATATCAGCATAGTAGTTATCACCGATATAGACGCTTTGCTGGGGAAGGGCGCGGGCAGTTCCCAGGCTGTAATAAAAGATTTCTGGGTCCGGCTTCCATACCCCTACCTGGCCTGCAGAGATATAGAAATCGAGATAATCTGCCAAACCCACTTTGCCCAGGTATTCATCAGCAGGGTTTGTACGGTTGGTCAGCAATCCGACGGTCAATCCCGCATCTTTCAGCTTGACCAGTGTGGGGATCACATCCTCTGGAATGGTATCTTCGGGGCGGTAATTTTCTGCCATGTGAGCATGAAGGAGCGGGGAGAGTTTTTTAACCTGCTCTGCCGGCGCCCCTAAAGATTCTAATGTGCGGCGGGCATAATTCTCCCAAAAGGCGGTTTCACCTCTGCCATACGTCTCCTGGTCCATCATCAGGTATTCGGAACTAGCCCAATAACGGTGCGCCCACTGCCTGGTGGCAATAAAACATTCCGGGCTGCATTCGACTCCCAATGAAGTAGCGTACTCCAGCATAAATTGGTCTCCGCCGGGTACGCTCTCGCGCAGAGTACCATCCAAATCAAATATGATCGTGGTAGGGGGTGTTTCTTTCCAGTCTTGTTGTTCCATTAATAATTATCCACCAATAAAAGACATTTCCACCTTAGGCAAATCTACCGTCTCCTCGGAACGCAGTTCCGAATAGCGGTCGGTCCGGTTCTTCCAAAGGTTGGTGATCGCTTGAGTGATCTCAACATCGCTGGCACCAGACCGCAGCAATTCTTTCAAATCAAAACCCTCAGCCGTGAACAAACAGGTATAAAGCGAACCATTCGCCGAGAGGCGCGCCCGGGTACAACCTCGGCAAAACGGCATGGTCACGGAAGCAATCACCCCAATTTCGTTTCCAGTATCACGATAGCGGAAGCGATTAGCAACCTCGCCTGGATAGTTGGGAGGGATAGCTTCAATGGGCATTTCCTGGTTGACCATCTGTAAAATTTCTTTGGCAGGCACAACATCATCCATCCGCCAGCCGTTGCTGCTGCCAACATCCATGAACTCAATATAACGCAGGATGGTCTCCGGCCGGTTGAAAAAACGCGCCATCGGCAGGATGCTGTGCTCGTTGACTCCGCGTTTGACCACCATATTAATTTTCAAAGGGGTAAAACCTTCATCAATGGCAGCATCAATCCAGTTAATCACGCGGGAAACTGGCACATGCATATCGTTCATCTGCATGAAAGTCTCGTCATCGAGGGCATCCAGGCTGACCGTCATCCTGCGCACCCCGGCAGCTTTGATGCTCGCAATGCGCTCCGTTGGGAAAGAACCGTTGGTCGTAATCGCCATATCTTCAATTCCAGGGACCTCGGCAAGCATGGCAACCAGGGTTTCTAATTCTCGGCGCATAAATGGTTCTCCACCCGTCAGGCGCAGCTTACGGGTCCCGAGAGAGGCAAAAATATTCACCAGGCGGGTGATTTCTTCATAGGTCAGCACTGCATCTTGCGGCAAAAACCGATATCCGCGACCAAAGATTTCCTTTGGCATGCAATAGGTGCACCGAAAGTTACACCGGTCGGTGATCGAGATCCGCAGGTCGCGCAAAGCCCGGCCGAGGGTATCTTTTAACGATTCTGTGTGTAATGTGTTCTGTTCGTTCATAAGACAAAATCGGAGGATGCTGTCTGGGGCATCCTCCTCCGTTGGTAGGCATATTATATCAGAATCGAAACTAAAAAATATTACAAGACTATAAGATCGCTGAGATAAATCTTCCTTTTCTAAGCGTGCTCTGGCAGGTCAAGTGAAGCGGATGATCAGCGGTACAATCACTGCCGTGATACCCAGACTGGCAATCACTCCGATGAACAATGTGTAGCGTTTGTTATAGTTGCCCAGCAGTGAGGGATTGTAATATTTTTCTACCTGGTTATCCTCGTACATCTGGATCAGACCGTTGAGCAGGGTATTCCGGGTTTGTTTACCAACCCTAAGACCAAAAACAGAAATGGCATTGACCAACAGCAGCAAGAGAGTGAACACGACCAGCAGGATATCCTCGCTGGTGGAGTCCCGGTTGTAGGTGTCAGCGGCGCTGCCTGCGATCCCTGAATTGATACCCAAAACAATCAGATTAAAAGCGATTGCGGTAATTACAAAAATTGTATCCGTGCGCGCGCCTTGCGTCAGTTCATTGGTAATATGATCATGAACTTGCTTCAACATTTTATAGCTCCTTTTGAATGCAGTTGATCTCGTTATTATGGACCCGTCACATCCATCTTAGCAGGTTTTTCAGGTCAAATGCAATAGGAGTATGCCCCTTTGGTTTCTTCCCCTTCTCTCTTTATTAAACAAATCTCTGTTGGCCTAAAAAATTAGAAATTCGATTCTATTCCGAAGAAAATGAATAGGGTAGCAGTTAAACCCATTCATCGTGCGCTGAGGTCAGATCTCCCCCGGCATCCCCTGTATTGACCGTCCCGGCTGGTTCAACCAGCAGCACAGCACATTCTTCCGCAGCCACTGGTCTATGCTCGACCCCCTTCGGAATTACACACATCTCCCCTTCTTTCAGGTGAAGTGCCCGGTCACGCAGCTGCATCTCAAATGATCCCTGGAGGACGATAAAAACCTCATCAGTTTCCGGGTGGCTGTGCCAGACAAATTTCCCTTCAATTTTTGCCAATTTGAAGTGCACATCATTCATCTGGGCAATGATCTTGGGCGACCACTGCTGCTGGAAGTGGGCAAGCTTTTCGGAAAATGAAACTTTTTCTACCGGCATCTCGCGCCTCCATTTGGGGACGATTACTTAAATCGTTCTAGTATTTCAATCAGGCGGCCAAGCTCCATCATCAAATAGCCAGAACGGGTTTGGCTGAGAAGCGCATGCATCTGTCGAAAGTACCACAATGTTCCTTCACGGCCGCCTTTAAATTTTTGCCAGGCCTGCGGGCCGTGTTCGATCAATGAACGCTGCAAATTGCGGGCGTTATAGACCTTATCCGCCTGCATGATGCGGATGGTTTCGGGTAATGCCGTTCTCAGCACTTCAAGGTGTTGTTCTTTGCGTTTCCTCCATGGGGGCTTTGGCGACGCCAGGGTGTCCGAACATTCCCGTACAATCTGCTCTATTTTGGCCCCAAACTTCTCACGAATAGTGGCAAGCATCTGTTCACCGCCCTGATCTTCTGCGGCGTCATGCAGGAGGGCGCCAATCGCTTCATCTTCAGAACCCCCATCCTCCAAAACCAGGGCAGTGACTCCCAACACATGGGCCAGATAAGGCGCACCAGAATGCTTGCGTTTTTGCTGCGCGTGGGTGCGGTTGGCAAAGATCAATGCCTCATCAAATCTGGAACTGAGGGTGGTTTTGTTGTTTTTTTGGTCTGACATAAATTTCACTCCCTAATCAACGATGTGAGAAGCCATTTCTTCCCTTAAAGTACCTGGCAAACGGACTGGCTTCCCGGTTTGTAAGTCAATAAATACCCAAAGGACATTCGCCTGGGCAATCAACTGCTGGTCAGACTGGCGCCGGATGATAAAATGCCGCGTCGCACGCACAGCACGCGCATCCGATAAATAGGTGGTGATCTCCAGCGTATCACCCAAAACAGCAGGCTGTTTATATTCGATACGGGTTCTCCGAGCCACCGAGCCATACCCTTCTTGCAGGTAGGTTGCCATCGAAATACCAAACTGGGATGCGGCCTGGATCCCGCTTTCCTCCAAATAGGTAAAGTATTTGGCGTTATTGACATGCTGGGCAGGATCAACGTCCTCCCAGGCTACATCACGCTGGATGGTGACCGCACCCGGAGGGGGCGGGGGCAGGGCTGGGAAAGGCTGGCGCACACCGCGTTCAGATGGAACCCCTTCGGGGAAAAATGCTTGCTTCATTTCCTCTGGAATGCTGACCGGGCGCAGCCTTTCCCGGTCGAGCAAGACCCAATCGGTCGATCCGCGTGCCAGCACAGTCTCATCACCCTTACGGCGAATTTCATACATCCGGCGGGATCGCACACGGCGAAAATCATCCACCCAAGTCTTGACAACCGCAATATCACCATACCGCAGTGGGCTGAGATATTCCACTTCAGTATCCCGAATCAGCCAGATCACACCCTGCCGCTGGTACTCTTCTTCCGGATACCCAGCGGCGGCGGAGGCGGCAAAAGCGGCCTCCTGCATGTAGCGGACATAATTACTGTTATTGACATGACCGTAAGCATCGCACTCATAAAAGCGGACTCGGAACTCGCTGGAATGGGTCAACGGCATGAGGATTAGTAGCCCCTTTCTGGTACAACCTTGTTGGGCAGCGGCTTTTCCTGGGCAGCCAGGTTCAAGATGTTGGCCAGGTGCTCCATCTGGAGCAAATCCACCTCCATCGAACCGCCGCCGCGGTGCGGGCTCATGACGACATTCTCCAATTCGTGAAAAGGGAAATCGGCCGGAGGTGTGTTCGCCCGGCTCTCCTCATCAGGCGGATAATGGTACCAGACATCCAATCCTGCTGAGTGCAGCTTGCCACCTTTGAGGGCGTGATACAGTGCTTCCTGATCGACAATCGGTCCGCGCCCAACATTCACCAAAATAGCATTCTCCGGCAGCAAATCCAGTTCGGTTTTACCGATCAGGGAATGGGTCTCCTCTGTGAGCGGCAGGGTGATGATGAGCACATTGGCTCCCGGCAATAATTGATGTAGGTNNTTGCGCCGGGTGGCTAACACCCGCATCCCCATCGCCCGGCAGACTTTTCCCACATGCCTTCCAATACTGCCGTACCCTAAAATAAGCGCGGTTTTTCCGTGCAGCATCAGGGAGGGATTCGGGTAGAGATGCCGCGGACGCCAGTCGTGTTCCCGGAAGCGCCTTTCGACCGGCAAAAACAGCTTGGCTGCCGTTAGCAGCAGCATCAGGGCGCTCTCGGCAGTTGTTACAGCGTTGTAATGCAAATTGTGAACGGCCAGGTGCGGGTAATCCTGGAGCAGTTCCCCTGTGGTAACGGAAAGGCCAGCCCAGGGAATAATCAGGGTGTGCAGTGCCGGGCTGGCATCCAGTTGTTCGGCGGTTGGCCTCCCGCTGACCAAAATTTGATAATCCGCCGGCCGGGGAAGTTCCTTTCCCGTAATCAACTGGATAGTTGTGTCAAGGCGTGCATACAGCAGGTCCCAGGCGGCTTGTTCCTCCTGGTGAGGGTTAGAAGGGGGGTCTACCGGATAATAAACTTTGAGCATCAGCCCTTACCTGTTCAACTGCACCCGCCGAAAAGTTTCCCCGTATTCAAAAGAAACATGCTCAGCAGCGTCTCGTCCTCGCTGCCGGATGCGCTCTGGGAGTTCTTCCAGGTTTGCAATCTGGCTCTTGTGCGCTGACAGGGCTTTAATTTTGAGATCAATGGTCGATGATATATCCACCGTGTAATTGGGCTGGTCGCTGAAAATGAGAAAAACATCCAACACCTTATGGGGATCCAGTCCTTCCAATTCGTGCTGCGGGTAATTGAGACGGTCGCGTGCCAGGGGAAACGTGGCATCCAGAGATGCATCCCCCACCGTGCGGTGGTCCCGGTGGTTGAGATAACGGCCGCCGACAATCCGTGACGTCGGGTCATGGGTGACTAGCACATCCGGTTTGAAGGTCCGGATCTGCCGGACAAGCAGTTCGCGTAGCACATCGTTGTTCTCAATTTCTCCATCGGGTAACCCAAGAAATACCAGTTGGGAGACACCCACAGCGTCGGCAGCCTTTCGCTGTTCTTCCTCGCGCAGGGCAACCAGCTTTTCACGGGTCATCTCTTTTTCTGCGCTGCCTTTGCTGCCATCGGTAACAATCACATAGGTAACTTCCGCACCCTGAGAGGCCCAAAGGGCTGACGTGCCTGCAGCACCAAATTCAGGATCATCGGGATGGGCGACGATGACAAGCACTCGGTCTGGTGTTGGAAAATTATTGGACATCCTTCCTCCCATTTTTTAAATTGAAAACTATTGTTCCTGTTTTGGAAGATGTTCCGCCAATTATACCGAATTTGGTTCAGGTTGGGGAAAGGGGCAGGAAGCAGGACCCAGAGAACTTGACTTCTTATCCATGATACAAAACAGGGCTGCCATCTGGCAACCCTGATCTTGTTGATGGGGGATATATGCACGAAGCAACTCTAAACGCCTTTAGCGATGAATCAGTCTTCTTTGGCATCCATTTCGTCAAACTCGGCATCCATTTTAGCTTCCCAATCTTCCTTTGGCTCATTGGCATCCACCTCAACGACCTCAGCTTCATCTCCCGAACTGATGTTGACAACCACTTTAGAGGACTTCTTCTTGCCACGGAAGATAAGCGGCCTGACGAGCATCCATAAGCCGATAAACACCAGCAGCAGCGGCCAGTAATCGCCAAGCAGAGGGGACTGGCCAAAAGTGGCCCGGAAGATGGAGCCGAAGATCAGGAACATCACCAAGCCGGTCATCATCGGTGGGCCGCCTTCTTGAAGGGCCTTACTAAAATTGCCCCGGAACAGATTCGCCAGGAAAATCCCGATGCCGACAAACACGATGATCAGCGCCCAGGCATATGCCCAGCTCTGGTAATCTCCTGTTTCGTTCTGGTAGTACAGAATCAGGCCAATCCCGCTGATGATCGAACCCGGGATCATCAGTTCAAAAACGCCGCTGATCAGGCCGGCAATGACAAAAATCAACCCTGGCCCAATCACCCAGATCGGCCAGCCAGCAAACTGCTGCATCCAATCATCAATTTGCGGCACGAATTGGACGGCCAAAAACCAGGCGCCAAGCAAGATGAGCAGCAATCCAAATGTAAAACTACCTCTGCGTTTCATTTTTTTCTCCTTTAAATCCAAACATGAGATCAGATCTTACATTACTCTATACGTAAAATACGGCAAAAGGTTGTAATTTTTGGGAAGGAAAGGCGACCTGCTTTACCGTGGGGGATAAAGTATCTTATTCTATAAGTAACTACTCTGTAATATCACAACATACCGTAACCAGAACAAACGAGAAGCAGCTTAAGTATTGCTCTGGTTTGACTTATTCCTCTAGTCAATAATCTTGCTGCCGCCCTGCGTATCCGCCAAATGGCAAGCGGCAAAGTGCCCGGGCGTGATCTCCCTGAACTCCGGCTCGACCTTTTTACACTCTTCCACGGCGATCGGGCAGCGCGTGTGGAACACACATCCCGAAGGCTGGTTAGCCGGGCTGGGCGGGTCGCCCTTGAGAATGAAGCGCGATCGTTCCCGCTCGGCCTTGGGGTTGGGCAGCGGTACGGCAGAATTAAGTGACTGAGTATAAGGATGTAAGGGATCATCAAACAGGGTGTTGCGTTCGGCAAGTTCCATGATTTTGCCGAGATACATGACGATGATCCGGTGGGAGATGTGCTTTACCATGCTCAGGTCATGGGCAATAAACAGGTAGGCGACCCCTAATTGCTCCTGCAGGTCCTGCATCAGGTTGACCACCTGGGCCTGGATGGAGACATCCAGCGCCGAGATAGGCTCATCGCAAACAATAAAGTTGGGAGAGAGCGAAAGGGCGCGCGCAATCATGATCCGCTGGCGCTGACCGCCAGAAAACTCATGCGGAAAGCGGCTGACATAGGCCGGATCCATCCCGACCAGTTCCAGCAACTCGGTGACTTTGTCCTTTAATTCTCTGCTGCCTGACTGCATAACGCCGTGGATCACCAGCGGTTCGCCGATGATTTTCCCTACCGGGTGCCGGGGGTTGAGTGAGGCGTAAGGGTCCTGGAAAATCATCTGCATTTTGGGCCGCAGGGTGCGCAGTTCTTCGGCGCTGATGGCGGTCAGTTCCTGGTCTTCGAAAAACACCTGACCCGCAGTGGGTTTGTGCAGCTGGAGGATCGCCCGCCCTGCAGTGGACTTCCCGCAACCGCTCTCCCCAACCAGGCCCATCGTTTCGCCTTCTTTGATGTCAAATGAAATTCCATCAACGGCCTTGACCAACCGCACCCGGCGCCCCAAAAAACCGGCCATGATCGTAAAATGTTTTTTAAGTCCGTTTACTCTAAGTAATGTGTTGTTTTCAGGCATCGCGCGGCCCTCCTTCTTCGATATCGTAGAAGCAGGCGGTCTGGTGATCTTCCCCGGTGGTAATCAGCGGGGGGATTTCCTCCCAGCAGCGGTCAAAGGCATACTCACAGCGCCAGGCAAAGGGGCAGTGACGCAAAGGGATCAGCAAATCAGGGGGTGTTCCCTGGATGCTGACCAACCGTTTCGACTGTCTTGAATCCAGGCGGGGCAGTGCACCGAGTAAACCGATCGTGTAGGGGTGCTGGGGATGGTTGTAGAGGTCATCCACAGGTGCAATTTCCACCGGGCGCCCGCCGTACATCACCAGCACCCGGTCTGCAATCCCTGCGACCACTCCCAGGTCATGGGTGATCCAGATGGCAGCCACGTCCAGGGCTTCGCGCAGTTCCTTGAAGAGTTCCACGATCTGCGCCTGAACGGTGACATCCAGGGCGGTGGTAGGCTCGTCTGCGATGATGATCTTGGGGGTGCAGGCGATGGCAATGGCAATCATCACCCGCTGGCGCATCCCGCCGGAAAATTGAAAGGGATATGAGTTGTAGCGCAGTTCCGGGTCCGGGATGCCGACCTGTCCGAGGAGTTCGATGGCGCGCTGGCGGGCTTCCTCTTTGGTCATGTTCTTGTGTCGGGTGAGCGTTTCTGCGATCTGTTCCCCAATCTTGATAATCGGGTTGAGCGTGGAGATAGGGTCTTGAAAAATAAACCCAATCTGACCGCCGCGCACATCACGCAGCTCTTCAGGGGAAAGTTCGAGCAGGTTTTGCTCGCCGTTTTCGCCGTTGAAGATGGCGGTTCCGCCTTCTATTTTCCCGGGAGGCATTGGGATCAATCCCAGCAGCGACATCATGGTAACGGATTTGCCGGAACCGCTTTCCCCGACGATCGCCAGGGTTTCGCCTTCTTTCAAATCGAAAGTGACCCCATTGACGGCATTCACCACACCATCCAGGGTGTAGAACTTGGTGACGAGGTTGTTCACTTCTAAGATCTTAGTCATGGCTCATCACCTCACTTTCTGGACCGTCGCAGGCGGGGATCGAGGACATCTCTCAGCCAATCTCCCAGCAGGTTCATCCCCAGCGAGGTGAACATGATCGCCAGCCCTGGGAAGGAAGCAATCCAGGGATAGCTGGTCATGTACTTGCGCCCGGCAGCCAGCATATTGCCCCAGGTGGGGAATTCGTTGGGGGGCACGCTCAATCCCAGGAACCCCAGCCCGGCTTCGTAAAAGATCATCGCCGACATCTCGAAGGTCGCCAGAGTGATCAGCGGGCCGATCAGGTTGGGGATAATGTGCGAAAAGATGATGCGCGGCCAGCGCGCCCCAGCGCTGATCGCTGATTCGACATACCCTGAGCGGCGGATACGGAGCACTTCTCCTCGGGTGACGCGGGCAAAAATGGGGGCATCCGTGATGCCGAAAATGAGGATCACGTTCAGCAGGCTGCGGCCGAGCACGGCGGCGATGAAGACCACAAACAGCAAATAGGGGAGCGACAAGATCAGGTTGACGCCGCCCATGATGGCTTCATCGATACGTCCTCCCGCATATCCGGCGATGGCCCCGATAATCAACCCCAATGTGCCGGCAATCAGCACGCCAAACAACCCGACCATCAGGGAGACGCGCGCCCCGTAAATCACACGGCTGAAGATGTCCTTTCCCAGGCTGTCGGTGCCGAAGGGATGCTCCCAGTCTCCACCTTCCTGCCAGGCAGGGGGTAATTTACTGGACCGCAAATCTTGGTCGAACGGGCTCTGGCTGGTAATCACAGGGGCAAAAATGGCTGAAAAGACGACAATCGAGAAAACCGCCAGGCCGATCATCCCGCCGCGGTCGCGCCACAGGAAGCGCCCAAAATACGCCAGGCGGTCCATGAAGGTTCTTTCGGTTTTTAATAAGCTGTCAATGGTTTCAGGAGTAGCAGTGTTATCGGCCATAGCGAATCCTTGGATCAATAATGGAATAAGCTAAATCGGTAAGTAAATTGAGCGCCAGGACCACCACGCTGGTAAAGACAGCAATGGCCTGGATGAGAGGGAAATCCCGCCAGCCGATGGACTGCTCCAGCAGCCCGCCCATACCCGGCCAGGAGAAAATGGCCTCAATGTAGATTGAACCGCCCAGCATATAGCCAAATTGGACACCGATCACGCTGATCAGCGGGATGGCCACGTTGCGAAAAACGTGCTTGGTATAGATGGTGTTGGGCTCAAGCCCTTTGCTATGGGCGGTGCGGATGAAATCTTCCCCGCGGATTTCCAGGACGGCCGAGCGTGTCAGGCGCACCAGCTGTCCCATCACGGGAAGGCCGAGGACAAAAGCGGGCATGACCACCGAGTTCCATTCGTCCCGCCCGAAGGTGGGGAACCAGCCCAGGCCGACCCCCAGATAGATGATCATCATCAGTCCAAGCCAAAAGTTGGGTACGCTCTGTCCCATCAGGGCGATAAAGCGGCCGATGGAGTCCACCACGCTGCCCGGCGTAAATCCGCCCACCAGACCGATGGGAATGCCAACCAGGATTGCCATCAGCAAACCGGTGGAAGCGAGCTGCACGGTGGCAGGCAGGCGTTCCAGGACCAGGGGCATGGCTGGAGTTTTGAAGTGCAGCGAATCTCCGAAGTCTCCTTGTACGGCATCCTTCAGGAACCCGGAGAACTGGACGAGCACGGGATCATTGAAGCCCATTTTTTCGCGGAAGGCTTCGATTTGTTCCGGAGAGGATTCGCGCGGCATCATCAGGGCGGCAGGGTCTCCGGTAATACGCACCATGAAAAACACGAGAAGCACCACTCCGAATAAGAGCAGCAGCGATTGGCCGATTTTGGATAATAGATATCTTGACATAGGCTCCTCCTCTCAGCATAAGATGGAAGCGATTTAAAAAGGCTGCTGAGATACATCTGACAGTTTTGCAGCAGGATGGTCATTCAGTTCAGACGATCCTATTTCCGGGTAATAAGACTATTATAACG
>JABAHR010005306.1_pt1 | contig 22876 bp, 28 predicted proteins | sample 7062101 | NCBI WGS metagenome assembly JABAHR01 (sample SAMN14534553, study PRJNA622989) | marine sediment metagenome | biome: marine biome [ENVO:00000428]; feature: marine pelagic biome [ENVO:01000023]; material: deep marine sediment [ENVO:00002113] | place: India: Gulf of Kutch | collected...
TCCGTAATAATAATTGCCACATTTTGACCCGTATGTTCTTTAATTCCCTTTGCCAGTTTATCAGCCGACTCATCAGAATCGATCGGAAGCAATGTGACCATATCACCGCCTGAGACATTTGAAGCATCCACTCCGGCATTAGCAGAGATAATCCCTCCACGCGTTTCCACAATCAGCCTTCCCTTCTCAGGCTTTCTTTGATCCATTTTGATAATCTTAGTAGTCTCACTAAGTATCACCTCAATTAGTCTTGGATCTTTACTCACTTCTATTGATAACGTATGTGCATACCGAGAAGGTTGGACATTGTTCAAATCTACAATTCTGTCCTCTGCTTTTGATATGATTTTCTGGGCAAATACAAGAATATCACCATCTTCTAAAATAAGATTACTTTTTGATAGAGCTTCTAAAGTTAGCCCGACCAGATCGTCTCCGGGTTTAATCTCCGGAATTCCTGTTATTGGGATTAATGAAATTGTGTCTGCCATATTATGTTATAAGACTATAGTTTACTATCCGATGTGGCTAAGATAATAGTCAACTATCAAACTATTTCAAGATGTTTTGCTTATTAATTAACATTTAAATTCGAAGAAATTTAAATCTCGTCTATATTTATTGGACTTTATAGACTATTCTTCAGATAGGAAGATATTTCAAGTGAAAGCCATTAAACTAATTGAGACTATTGAAAAGCTACTAAAATTAGCTGATAAAGAATTCTACTATAATGACCATAACTTCCAGCTCAGATTTGCATCACAAGATTCAACTTATGTTGTAGGCTCAAAAGAGAACGGAACTATTTATCTTTCCGTTTATTTTGGCATGGAGATGGATTTTAAATTTTATTTAGAGAGAGACGGCACAGTTCGGTTAGATGAGGGAAGCTCTGCCAACCTAGTGGAGTATTATGGCCCGGAGTATGTAATAACTCTCATAAACAATGCAGGTGAGGCACTCTTACTTTTTGGCAAAGAGGCAATTCAAGCGGGCAACTATGAATTTAAGACCATGGAACAAGTTACAAAAGAATTTAGACAAATTAGAAACCCAGTTAAAGAAGAACCTAAAAAACATTAGCTACTATTTGACTTCTTATTTCCACTTAATGTTACAGCCTATACTTGGTATCTGATCTTCACCTACCGGCTCTCCGCTTAATATCTTATCAAGAGCCTCTCTGATATGCCCTCCAGTAACAGGTTTTCCATTACCGGGTCTAGAATGATCCATCTGTCCTCTGTAAACACATAACATTGAAGCATCGAATATATAGAAATCAGGTGTACATGCTGCATCATAAGCTTTAGCTACTTCTTGTGTTTCATCAAACAAATATGGAAAGGGATAACCCAAACGTTCTGCATCCTCTTTCATTTTATCAGGATGATCTGCGGGATAATTTTCAATATCATTTGAGTTTATAGCAATAAAGGAAATACCGTGAACAATATAATCATTAGCCAACTCTACCAGTCCAACCTGCACATGCTTAACGTAAGGACAGTGATTGCATATAAACATTATCACTGTTGCTTTATCTGATTTTAAGTCGTTTAAATGATAGTGGGTCTCATTAATCACGCACCAGAGTTTGAATTCTGGTGCTTTTGTTCCCAGAGGAAGCATTGTCGAAGGGGTCAAAGCCATTATTAATTCTCCTTATTTTTTAGTTATTACCCATCTGAAAAATTTATTTTCTTATGTGACCCATCACAAAACGGTTTATTCTCCGATGCCCCGCATCTGCATAGATAGTAAGGGTTATCACCAGATAGATTCATTTCATCATCTATATTCAGCTGAATATCTCCAGAAACTTCGTAAGGACCGTTTGCATATACTTTTATTTCGCTTAAGCTTGAGTCCGCTTCACCATCATGTTCAGATTTATTGATCTTGCTTTCAAAACCAACCCTCTTATGCGCACCATCACAAAAAGGTTTATTCTCTGATNNCTGCAAAGAGCCATTCTTCTTTTTATCTCAAGCTCTTCTCCATTGGTACCAGTTAGTTTTTCAAGTTCCTCAACACCTAGAGGACCATCATCAAACACATTAATGCAGCACTTGCTCATATCAACCTCCGTATTATCTGTTAGTGACCAATATTAATTCTACATAGCACTTATTAGTTTTAAAAATCTATTGGGAAAATCGTTTAAAAAGTTTAAACTTCAAATTACGTCTAAACATTTCCATTGGAGGGAAATACAATATGAGTAATGATCAACTAAACCAACAAAAGTCTGAGCAGTTTGCCGAGAAAATGCTTTCCATACTGAATCATGGGGCATTGAATTTGATGATATCGATTGGTTACAGAACTGGTTTATTAGATGAAATGAGTAAATTGCACCCGTCTACTAGTCATCGGATCGCAGAGGCCTCAAACCTAAACGAGCGATATGTCAGAGAATGGCTAGGGGCTATGGTAACAGGTGACATAATTGACTACGACCCTGAAAACAAAACTTATTCCTTGCCAAAAGAGCACGCAGTATGGCTAACTAGAGAGGCTGTCCCGAACAATATTGCAGTCACAGCTCAGTGGCTTGCAGTACTTGGTTCTGTTGAGGATAAGATAGTTGATTGTTTTAAAGAAGGTGGCGGCGTTCCCTATGAGGCATTTGAGCGCTTCCATGAGGTAATGTCAGATGAAAGCCATCAAACAGTTATTGTTCCTTTAATAGATCAGACCCTGCCTTTAATACCCGGCATAAAAGAAAAATTGGAAGAAGGTATTGAAGTTCTCGATGTAGGGTGTGGAAGCGGGTTTGCTCTAGTGCATATGGCAAAGGAGTTCCCCAAAAGCAAGTTTACCGGCTATGATATTTCACAAGAAGCTGTCTCTAGAGGTAACACTCTCGCAGAAGTGCAAGGATTATCAAATGTAAACTTGATTGCAAAAGATGTAGCACAAATAGATGATATAGAGAAATTTGATCTTATTACCACTTTTGATGCAGTTCACGATCAGGCTGATCCAGATACAGTTCTTTCTAATATAAACAGGGCCCTAAAGGACGATGGCGTCTATTTAATGCAGGATATTGCCGGATCAAGCCACGTCCACAACAACCTGGATCACCCACTAGCTCCACTTTTATACACAACCTCGTGTATGCACTGTATGACAGTATCTCTTTCACAGAATGGAAAAGGACTTGGAGCAATGTGGGGGAAGGAACTTGCTACAGAGATGTTAGAAGCTGCAGGATTTTCCCAAGTCGATATAAAAGAACAGGAACATGATCCGATCAATTACTATTATATTGTGAGAAAATAGATTTACTTGTCGTCAAATCTTGGGAAAAGGCTATCGCCTTTGACAACGGTTTGTCCAGATTGGACAACTCCCCATTCTTTGGCATGAATAAGGTGTTTTGAATCTAGAGAATCAGTGGATCCTAGCCTAGACCACATTTTCTCTGCAGATATGGGCATGAAAGGATAAATCAATATGGTTACAGCACCAATTGCCTGAGCGATTGTCCAAAGAACAGTTGCTAGTCTCTCTGTGTTGCCCTCTTTAGCTAATGTCCAAGGGACAGATTCATCTACATATTTATTTACTTCTGCAATATAGTGCCAAAGCGAAACTAATGCCTTGTGAAAGGCGATCTCATCCATCTCCTTCTCAAATGTACTAACTGCTGAGAAAGCTTTTTCTCTTATAGCTTCATCATCTGCGCTAAAGGCTGTAGGCTCGGGAACCTTTGCATCAAAATATTTCTCTATCATGCCTAAAGTACGGCTGACCAAGTTGCCAAGACCATTTGCAAGCTCGCCATTTACTCTTGCCACAATTGCGCTTTTGGAGAAGTCTCCGTCTTGGCCAAAGGGAATTTCTCTTAAAAGGAAATATCTAAAAACATCCGCTCCAAATTCATCTACAACCTGATAAGGATCAACAACATTTCCGAGAGATTTAGACATCTTCTCTCCTTCTACTGTCCACCACCCATGAGCGAAAACTGTTTTAGGCAATGGAAGCCCAGCAGACATTAGAAATGCTGGCCAATAAACAGCGTGGAACCTTAATATATCCTTACCAACAAGATGCACATCTGCTGGCCAATTCTCCTCAAACATTTTCTCATCTGATGGGAACCCAACGCCAGTTATATAGTTTGTTAGAGCATCAAACCAAACATATATGACATGCTTAGGATTACCCGGAACAGGTATACCCCAACTGAAGGTTGTACGGCTTATACTTAGATCCCGAAGCCCTCCCTCAACAAACCTGGCAACTTCATTTAACCTGTATGAGGGCTGCACAAACTCTGGATGTTTTTCGTAGTGTTCTAGGAGCGGTTCCTGATATTTTGAGAGTCTAAAGAAATAGCTTTCTTCCTTTACCTTCTCAATTACAGGTCGTTTATCCTCGGGCATGTTTTGAATTTCTTCAAGCTGAGTCTCGGTTATAAAAGCCTCTTCCCTAACATCATACCAACCTTCATATTCGCTAAGATATATATCACCTGCTGCCTCTACTCTTTTGAATATCTCCTCAACAGAAATCCTGTGTCTTTCTTCTGTAGTCCTGATAAAATCATCATTTGTAATGTTTAGAGCTCCTGAGAGATCCTGAAATCTTTTTACAACCCTATTTGCAAGCTCAATCGGCTTCTCTCCATTTGCCTCAGCTGTTCTTTCAATCTTCTGCCCATGCTCATCTGTTCCAGTGAGAAAAAACACTTTGTTGCCTTTTAGTCTATTGAAGCGCGCTATTACATCGGTTGCGATAGTGGTGTAAGCATGCCCTATATGAGGTACATCATTCACATAATAGATAGGGGTTGTTACATAAAAAGATTTAGACATAAAAAATTATCTCCGCAATATTTTCTTTTGGGATATGATAATACCTAACTCGCTAGTCTTATAAAAAGATTCTCAAATGAAAGTTGCTTATTTGCATTTAGATTATATATATCATTCCAAGTTTTCTCTAAAGCGCTCAGTTTATCAGTGATATTATCCAGATCCCAATTATTAGCAATCTCTGTGCTAGGTCCAATTAAGTCTATGTTGGTAAATTGGTCTTCATCAGATCCGGTTTTAATCAAAATTAGGTCTCTTAACCAAAGTGAGATAAATTCAAGAGTTAGACCCATTTTCTCAGTATCTTCAGGTGTTGATGCAATAGGCATATACTCAGCAAGCCCTATTATTCTTACTCCAGAGTTAGGCTTAAGGTTAATCAGATATTCTATGAGTTCTTTCCTCCACTCTATTAATTCCTCATCAATCATAAGTGCTTTTCCAAGACTACCACCGGAGAGCTTTGAGCAGATAAGTGCCTGCTCTGCCGTTAAATCCTCCCTTCTTGTGAGCTCTTCATAAATAAGATCCTTGGATAGGGCGTTGAATTTAATCATCTGACACCTTGAACGAATTGTCGGCAATAAGCTATCAGGAGCAGACGTAATAAGTATTATCACTGAATTTGGCGGCGGCTCCTCTAGTGTCTTTAAAAAAGCATTTTGAGCGCCACTACTCATCCTCTCAGCTTCATCAACAATTACAACTTTGAACTTCCCCTCAAAGGATTTCAGAAACAACCTCTCTTCAACTCCCTCTCTAATCTGCTCAACCTTTATACTCTTCACACCTTCATATTGAACATAAATAACATCTGGGTGAATCCCCTTATCTACCTTACTACAAGATCCGCAACTACATTTTTCTCCTTCAGGAGCATCTATATTTATAGGTCTTCCAGACTGACAGTTTATAAGCTTAGCAAATTCAAGTGCGATTAATTTTTTTCCTATACCAGCAGGACCTGCTAACAGATATGAATGTGAGATCATGTTATCACGCGCAGCTCGTCTTAGTATATTTTTCTGAAAATCGTGACCTTTTATTTCATTATTTAGCATTTTATCATTCCGAAGAAATCAAATCTGACACTATGCCCCTTATTTCAGTATGGATTTCTAACATTTCTCTGTCAGCATTTATTTTCCTGATTCTATTTGGCTCTCTTTTAGCAATAAGCATATAACCTTTTCTTATCATTTCATGAAATTCCAAGGGTTCCTCGTCCATTTTTGTTATATCACCTCTAGTTTGAAGCCTGGTAAGACCAGTTTTTACTGGGAGGTTTAAAAGGAATGTAATATCTGGTATGAGATCAAGGGTAGAGGATCTAGCAATTTTGTTAACTAGTCTCTTATCCAACTTTCTACCATAACCCTGATATACAACTGTAGAATCAAAATATCTATCACATATAACTATCTCACCCGCATCTAACTTTGGGCGCATAAAATCTCTAACATGCTGTGCTCTATCTGCACAAAAAAGACAGAGTTCCGAAAATGGATCAAGTTTAAGATCCCTATTATCCAAAATTGCTTTTCTAATTAACTCGCCTAACTGGCCCCACCCTGGCTCTCTTGTTAGAGTAACTTTGTTGCCTTGTTGAGCAAGGTGCTCTGCCAAAAGCTTTGCTTGGGTGCTCTTACCACTTCCTTCAACACCTTCAAATGTTATAAACATATAAGGATTTACCCTCGGAAATATGAATAATGATTTTTGTGGACTACACTCAAATTATTAGAAAATCCTACCACATTACTACATTGGGGTAAAAGGTAAACCTAATTTTCAACTTGGAGTGCTTTTTTTAAACTAATAAGCTCTTTATCAGTTAAATCTCTCCATCTACCCCTTTCAAGATTACCAAGATTAAGAGGACCAACCGATATTCTACTAAGCGCTTTTACAGGGTGCATAAATTCTGCAAAAAATCGTTTAACAAGATGATTTCTGCCCTCATGAAATGAAACTATAACGGTGCTCGAAGATTTATCTGATTTGCTTATCTCTATAGAATCTGGTTTCGCATAGCCATCTTCTAACTCCATGCCTTCAGCCATCCGTTGACATTTTTCTTTGCTTATATTACCCCTCACTACAGCTCTATAAGTCTTAGTTAACTCAAAACTCGGATGAAGAATTCTATTTGCAAGCTCCCCGTCATTTGTACAGACTATCAAACCCTCAACATCGTAGTCTAGTCTGCCTACTGGATATACTCTTTGAGGTATGTCTGAGATTAATTCCTCAATGGTCTTTTTGTCATCTTGTCCTTCGCCAAGAGCCGTTATGTAGAGCTTCGGTTTATTTAGAATTATATACCTATTTCCCTCTGGTTTTATTACAACACCACGTACTTGAACTACGTCAGTCTCTGGGTCAATCGTACAACCAAGATTATTCTCAATCGTACCGTTTATAGAAACCACACCTTTTTTTATGAGTTCATCGGCGCCCCTTCTAGATGAGACACCGCAGATTGATAGATATTTATTTAGTCTTATTTTCAACTACAAACTCGGGTACACCTTGGCTGGTGTTGATTTTATCTTGCAAACAGAGCATCTTGGCTGGCCCAAAAAGTTACATTCTGACCTCTTATGCCAAACTTCACATATCCACCACCCTTATCTTGCAAAAATGCTTTCTCATTACCAGATAATTTTATACATTTCTTATCGTCAGTAATTATCTGCTCTGCCATCTCAATTTTATTTTCACCAACAAACTGATAGTACTTCTCTATATCAATCCTCTTATAACAAGCTGGGTAGCCTGCTTCAGTAAAACACTCTCTATGTTTAAACTTGCAACTTCCTTTACCAGCATGAGCAAGATTTAAAGGTAATAGGAATAACACTAAAAAAATAGAACTTAAAGATAGACTCATTATAACTCTTGATAGTTTCATAATTACAACTCCTTAGTCTTTTGATATATCTAGCTTACTGGAGCCCCATAGTTTGTTTTGTGTAACCTGCTGGAGGCTCTAGCTCTGCAGCATTTACAGTTGTTTTCTTAGTGGACACAAGTTGGGATTCACTATCTACCGTGCCATTATCATAATCAATAGATTGAACTGGGAATCCATTTAGTTTTCTAAGCTGAACAAACACGTTGTTTTCAAACTGCAATTGGTTCCCCATGAACCCTCCGCTTTTAGAGAAAGATTTCGCCATTTGATCCATGAAGCTAGCCATCTCCAGCATTACCGTTTTCATCTCTTCACCACCCTCAATACTACTCCAGTCGGCAACACAATGTTGACTAGTTTTTACGTCTCCCTTGTAAACATCATACAAAGTGCAGCTGTAAGAACTCACTTTTGTTGAGCCTGACTTCTTAATCACCGGCTCAACTATCTCACTATCTCCAATCCCAGGCATTCTTCCCTTCATCATTTTCTCCATCATTGCCCTCTCTTCAGGAGTTGCATCTTTCATAGCTTCTTCAAATTGCGCCATAGCTTCTGACATAACACCGACGAGTTCCTTCAATGTGGCCTCATCCAATACAACGTAGGATTTATCGTCATGGTTTACCATTATCATTTCTTTCTGGTCACCACGGTATATCATGGCACCATCTAATTTTTGACCATTCTCATAAAAATCCATTTTGAAATTATTACCTTTCACCATTCCTTTTGTTTTGTGAGTGGCTTCAGGATTTATTTGTTTTTGATCTATTTCAAAAATAACGTCAGCATACGAGCATACTGAAAAACTTAAAGCAAGAACCAATGCTGAGATAATCTTGGACATAATTTCCTCCACATCTTTTTTTGATTAAGTCTAACATATAAATTAATCAAATCTGTAGTAATAAAATCGCTCAATTAGAGCTATTTTTAACCTTGACAATTTTTACATTCCACATAACATAATGCTGTGCTTTACGACTATATACCTATTCTATTAATTCTAATATTCGCAATTGGACTTGCCTTCATTATGCTTGGGCTCTCTGCTAATTTAGGCCCCAAAAGACAAGCCAAGGGGAAGCTAGATCCGTATGAATCCGGAATAGCTGCAACTGGTGATACCAGAGGGAAATTTTCTATTAAATACTATTTAGTAGGAGCACTATTTATACTTTTTGATGTAGAGGCAGTATTTCTATTTGCCTGGGCTGTAGTGTTTAAAGATTTAGGAATGTTAGCTTTTATTGAGATTATAGTATTTCTGATAGTTATCATGGCAGGATACTTTTATGTTGTTAAAAAAGGAGCATTAGATTGGGAGTAAATGCAGATCCCCTTCTGGGTGGAGAAGGGTTTTTAACCACTACAATTGAGGCTTTTGCCAACTGGGGAAGAAAGAATAGCCTTTGGCCAATGCCCTTTGGTACCGCATGCTGTGCTATAGAAATGATGGGTGTATTTGCCTCCAGATACGATCTCTCACGCTTTGGGGCAGAGGTTGCAAGATTCTCACCAAGGCAAGCAGATCTAATGATAGTTTCAGGAACAATCACATATAAAATGGCATCTGTTTGTAGAAGAATCTATGATCAAATGCCTGAGCCAAAATGGGTAATAGCAATGGGCTCATGCACTTGTGGTGGTGGACCTTTTGATAGCTATGCGGTTGTGCAGGGAATAGATGAGTTCTTACCTGTCGATGTTTATGTGGGTGGCTGTCCCCCAAGACCTGAAGCACTTATTGATGCAGTAATGAAAATTCAGAAAAAAATTGAAATGAAAGGGGCCCCTGTAGTATGAGCTTTGATATTGAGCAGGCGGTCAGCTTGTTAAAAACCGAATTTCCAAACGATATCCAAGAAATAAAAGAGTATAGAAACGAAACTACTCTAGTTGTTAACAGCTATAGTATTTCAGCGATTTGCGGATACCTAAAAAACACCCTTGAATTCACATTCCTGGCTGATTTAACCGCCGTAGACTATCTTGAAGTAAAGTCCCCTAGATATGAAGTTGTGTATCACGTCCATAGATTTGGCCCTGATTACGAGGAAAATATACGAATAAGACTCAAGGCAGTACTTGAGAGTGATAATCCTAAAATAGATTCTGTTGTATCTATTTGGAGCACAGCAGATTGGTTAGAAAGAGAAGTGTATGATATGTTCGGTATTGAGTTTATTGGCCATCCTGACCTAAGAAGAATATTATTGCCTGAGGATTATGAGCCCTTCCCGCTCAGAAAAGATTTTGATGTAAGAAATCGCGAAGCATCCAAAAAATCATTCGAGAAAGCTCTTGAGAAAGGTGAGTAATGGAAAGAGTTGAATTCATAAGTGAAGAACCTTTTGTAGTCAATGATGACGGCACACGTACTGAGACCATGATGCTCAATATGGGACCTCAGCACCCTGCCACACATGGTGTTTTGAGGATTGTGCTTCATCTGGACGGCGAGATGGTTGTAAAGGCAGTTCCCTACATTGGTTACCTTCACAGAGGAATTGAAAAGCTTTGTGAGAATATCACTTATCAACAATGTCTTCCCTATACAGACAGAATGGACTACCTCGCATCCATCTGTAATAACATAGGCTATATACTTGCTTGTGAAAAACTCCTTGGAATAGAAGATGAGATACCAGAGAGGGCAAAGGTTGCTGAAGTGATACTATTTGAGCTTGGTAGAATCGAGTCTCACTTAGTTGGTATCGGAACAAATGCTCTCGACCTAGGAGCGATGAGTGCATTTCTATACTGCTTTAAAGAAAGAGAGAGAATATATGAAATTCTGGAGACTGTTTGTGGAGCAAGGCTAACTACTTCTTATCCAAGGGTCGGGGGATTGCCCCTAGATTTGCCAGATGATTTTGAAGAAGTTGTTAGAAATTTCCTCAAAGCGTTTCCTACAACAATGAATGAAGTCGATAGCCTTCTTACAAGAAATAAGATATGGATTGAAAGAACAAAGGGTGTTGCCGTTATAAGCGCCGAAGATGCTGTAGATCTTGGGCTTTCAGGTCCAGCGCTAAGAGGAAGCGGTGTCCCATATGATGTAAGAAAAGCTGCTCCATATTTAGGATATGAAAACTATGATTTTGAAGTACCGGTAGCTAACGAAGGAGATGCATACTCTCGTTTTCTTTGCAGATTTGAGGAGATGCGTCAAAGCCTGAAGATAATTGAGCAAGCCTTAGACAACTTGCCAGATGGACCATACATAGCAGACCTTCCGGATATTGTCCTTCCGGAGAAAGAGCTTACCTACACTAGAATGGAGTCTTTGATAAGACACTTCGTAATCGTTTATGAAGGATTTAAACCTCCTGCAGGTGAAGTGCAGCATGCGGTTGAGAACCCAAAGGGGGAGCTTTCCTATTACCTAATAAGCGATGGGTCAGGCAAACCTTACAGAATGCGCGTAAGAGGACCATCATTTGTTAACATGCAAGCGCTTTCAAAGATGGTTGAAGGAAGTCTTGTGGCTGATGTGATTGCTGCAATCGGAAGTTTGGATATTGTACTCGGCGAAATCGATCGCTAATCCCACTTAATATATTTATAAAGATGGAGGTTTTATAACCTCAGCACCGCTTGGTACTTTATAGTCAAAAAGTGCGTCGTCTACTTTTGCATTTACCTTTATATCCTCAAGCTTCATAACAGTCAGATTGCCGAAGGCATCGTATAAATAAAGTGTATTTACCATCATATCTTTTTTATCTACTGCTATAGTTACTTTATTATACTCTTCGTCACTCTTTGGAAATAGGTCTACCAAATAATTACCGTTTGGTTTTATATCTTCTGAGGTTGAGAAACTTGCCTTAAACAGCTCTTTTATATTACCAAGGCCTGAGAGAAGAGTTGTGGAGGACTGCGTATCAGATACTTGATTTAGAGGGGTTTCTATCACCTGGTCTTCCTCTTCATCATAGAACCAAAGAGTCTTACCATCAGATACGATCTGATCCATGTTGGGAGTGTTGTAATTCCATCTCATCTTGCCTGGCTTTTTAAACCATACTTCACCTTGAGCTTTTTGAACTTTATCTAAAGCCTTTACTTCTGACTCTTGAACAAATAGGGCATAAAAACTATCTATCTTTTCATATTTCTTTTGAATGCCATCTAGTACTGAATCTAAATTATCTCCTGCTTGAACTTGAGCTGAAAATATTAATAGCAAAACAAATATAGCTAAGAAATTTCTGATCATTATTGCCTCTCTTCTAATTGACTTCTGTCTATAAAAACTTCTCTTGGTTTACCAGCAACTTCTTGTGGGCCGACAACTCCTTCCTTCTCCATAATCTCAACAATCCGGGCTGCTCTGTTATAGCCTATCTTGAGCCTCCTCTGCAGCATTGATATTGATGCCTGCCCTGTCTCTGCAATAGTTACTAGTGCTTGATGATAGAGTTCATCCTTTTCGTCATCAAGGTCTTCCCCATCTTCTGTCTCAACTACATAGGTAATTTCCTCATTATAGTGAGGCTGCCCCTGAGATTTAACGTATTCTGTTATGCCTCCTCGCTCTTCGTCAGATATTAGAGCTCCTTGCACTCTCTTAAGGTTTGAGGTGCCAGGTTCTAAAAAGAGCATATCCCCTTTTCCTAACAAACTCTCTGCACCACCTGCATCAAGGATTATTCTTGAATCGATTTTAGAGAAAACTAAGAACGAAATCCTGGCCGGGAAGTTGGCCTTTATTAGACCAGCCACTACATCAGCAGATGGACGCTGGGTAGCAACAATTAAGTGTATCCCTGCTGCACGTGCTTTTTGAGAAAGTCTAGTGATAGACTCTTTTATTTCACTTCCTGAGACCATCATAAGATCTGCAAGCTCATCGAGGACTATTACGATAAATGGAAGATACTTTTCCCACTTATCCTCATCATCCCGCTTCATTATTTGTTTATTGTAACTCTCAATATCTCGAACACCTTCCTCAGAGAGAATCCTGTAGCGTTCATCCATCTCATGAACTGCCCATCTAAGAGCTGCAGCTGCTTTTTTAGGCTCAGTAACAACTGGATGCAGAAGGTGTGGTATATCTTCATATACAGAGAGCTCAAGCATCTTTGGATCAATCATAATAAATTTAAGCTCCCTTGGGCTTGCTTTGTAAAGCATGCTTGTGATTATTGCATTTAGAAGAACACTTTTTCCTGAACCAGTAGTTCCAGCAATCATAAGATGAGGCGCTTTTCTTAGATCCATATAAAAAGGAAGCCCAGCGATATCTTTACCTAAAGCTAGAGTTAAGAAAGATTCACTCTTTGCAAACTCTGGGTCCTCAAGCATCTCTCGTAATACTACAAGTTCACGTTTTGTGTTAGGAACTTCTATGCCTATAACATCTTTCCCAGGAATTGGTGCTATTATTCTGATACTTACAGCACTTAAACCCATAGCCAGATCATTCTCAAGTGAAGCAATTTTGTTGATTTTAATTCCTGGTGCGGGCTTGTATTCAAACATAGTAATTACAGGTCCGGGTCTGATCTCTGTAACCTTTCCTTTTACACCGAAATCTTCTAACTTCTCCTCGATCAACTTGGCTTTTTCAAACACTGCATTTTTATCTACCTGTATATTTGTCTCTAGTTTTGGGTCGAGCAGATCAGTTGACGGAAGCACATAATCATCATGCAGAACTTCCTTCTTGGGGAAAAATTCTTCAAGCCCATCTAGTTTCGGTGTTTCTACTACAATCTGAGGTTGATCAGCATCAGCTATTATATTGGCAGGAGCATCCTCAGTTATTATCTCATCTTCTAAATTTATAACCTCTTCATTGAGAATATCGTCAACTGGACTTTGTTTGCCATTAAGAGCACCATTTGCTTCCGAAATTAAAGGCTCTTCTATCTCAGGGGCTTTATGTTTAGCATAAGTCTCCTTTAAACCAAAGAATACTTCTCTACTCTTGAGCGCTATGAACTTTGATCCAGCATATAAAATTTGAGATATATACATTGCCCACTTTACCGTAACGTTAACTAACTCTGTTAAAGAAAGACTCGATATTATTATTAAACTCAGCAAAAACAATATGGTTACAATTAAATAAGAGCCTACAGTACCAGCAATACCATCTCTTAACATTGAAGCAACGGAATTTCCTATCCATCCACCTGCCGGGTTATAACCTAAGAACTCCCTACCAGCAAATGCCAATCCAAGGAATGTCATTATTGCAAATAGAAATATAAATGAAGAAATTGCCTTTCTGTAAAGTCGAGTACCGGCTCTATTCATGAAAACTACGATTGAGGAATAAAATAGTACTACTGGAACAACAAAAGCACAGACTCCGAAAGCCTGCCCAAGAATTTGGGCAATAAAATCACCGATCTGGCCCATAGCGCCTTGAACGTTCTGATCGGTGCCAGAGCTATAAAAAATAAGGCTTAGAGCTGAAAAAATACCGAGCGAGAACAATAAAGCCGCAATCAGCTCTCTTATTAGGTTATCAGACGAGTTTTTTTTAGAATTGCTTTTTCTTGCCATGGATTGTTAAAGCTAATTATACAATATTTCGCTTAAGTATTCAAAATTGTTAGGTTTAGTTCAAAAATAGATCTAAGATGTAAGTGGTCTTCAAAATTGATAATTTTACCCGCCACGAACAGCAACTAGCACTGAACCAGCAGCCTCAATTGCCAGATTCCAGGAATCAAAGGGAAAGACTCCCAAAATCAAGGTTCCTAGGCAAAGAACAAAAAGAACTATTGATGATGCTAGCTTAAATGAGGGGAAAATAGCTGTATCTTCTCTCATATAAGCGTAAACTAGAACTCTCAAGTAATAATAGGCAGAAATAACGCTGCTTAGAATACCAATCACTGCAAGCCAGTAAAACTCAGCTTGTACAGCTGATAGAAAAATGCGGTATTTTGCAAAAAAGCCTATTGTTGGAGGGATTCCTGCGAGTGAGAACATAAAAACCCCTAATGATAGAGCTATATAGGGTCTTTTTTTCCATAGCCCAGAGATATCTTCAAATGTCTCACATTCCTTTCCGTCTCTTGACAGGTAAGAGAGCACTGCAAAAGCTCCCAAATTCATAAACATATATGCAAAAAGATAATAAATCACACTACTTACGGCTATTTCTTGCCCGCCATACGCAGCAACTACACCAACAAGCGCATAACCAGCATGCGCTATGCTTGAATACGCAAGCATTCGCTTGATGCTCTTTTGAGCAATTGCAGCAATATTACCCACGAGCATTGTAAACACAGCAACAATCCAAAGTACCGGCATTATGGTTAACTGTATCTCTGTAAATCCTTCAAATATTACTCTTAGTAATATGGCAAAAGCTGCAGCTTTTACTCCTACAGACATAAAAGCCGTAACCGGCATAGGAGCCCCCTCATAAACATCAGGAACCCACTGGTGAAGCGGAAAAGCACCTATCTTAAATATAAAACCTATAAGCACCAGTGCACTTCCGGCAAGGAACAATGGATTTGAAGGGTCGAACTTACTTACGATTTCTGTTAGATACACAGACCCTGATGCTCCATATAAAAGAGCTATACCATAGAGAAGTATCGCTGAGGAAAATCCGCCTAAGATTAGATATTTAATCCCAGCCTCAGTGGATTTAACAGATTTTCTATTGAAAGCAGAAAGTATATATACAGATATAGACATTATTTCAAAACCAAGGAAAAGCGACATAAATTCCTTTGCAGAGCTTAAAATCATCATCCCTGAGGTAGAGAAAAGTATTAGCGCATAGAACTCATTTGAATATTTGCCAATATTTTTGAGATAGTCTTTGGAGAGAATAACTGCCAGAAAAGCACCAATAAGAAAAATAAGATTAAAATAAGCTGCAAACTGATCCAACGATAAGGCACCTGAAAAAGCCATTTCAGACACACCAAACCTTTTTAAGTTCAGCGCAAACCCCAAAGCCAAACCAAGGAGCGCAAAAACATAGAGGTTATTCTTAGCTGAACCTCTCAGAACCGGATCTAGAACTATAATTATAAGCCCCGCGACTATAAGCGAAATCTCTGGTCCGATAAGAAGCGTACTTTTAAAAACCTCACTTAAATCCATTAATTATTCCTCGAAAATCAGCAGTATTTGGAGTGAAAAAAAGTATTTTGAGTAGTTTAGTATGTTGGAGGTATAGTGGGTTGTCAAGTTGTGCGGGACGATTATCAATTCAATATATTCTAAGCTATTGAAAGTTGTATATTTTAAGAATTTGGAGTGGTGTCTAAATCACACTCTGGCTGTACGTATTCGGTTATCTCTTTGATGGTTGGATTATCTCCACAGAGCTTACAATCCGGATGCTTATTCACTTTTACTGAATCAAATGTCATCTTCAGTGCATTGAATATCAGAAGACGGTTCTCAAGTGTATCACCTATTTTTAATATCTCTTTTAAGGTTTCAACCGCCTGCATAGTACCAACAGTGCCAGCAACTGCACCTAATATCCCGGCTTCCTGACAGCTTGGCATCATACCCTCTGGCGGTATTTCAGGATATAAACAATGGTAGCATGCCCCACCATTGTGAGGTTTAAACACTGAAATCTGCCCTTCAAATTGAAAAATTGCCCCTGATATTAGAGTTTTCCTCTCAAAGTAGCATGCATCATTAACCAAATAGCGAGTTGGGAAGTTATCCGAGCCATCAACTATAATGTCATAGTTTCTGACTATATCACGAATGTTATCTTTTGTTATCAAGTCGTGATATGCAATTATCTCTACATCTGGATTAAGCTTCTCAAGCTTCTCTTGTGCAGAGTGTGTTTTAGGTTTTCCAATATCCTCTGTGTAGTGAAGAACCTGTCTTTGAAGATTAGAGATATCAACTTGGTCTGAGTCAGCAATACCTAAGGTTCCGACACCAGCTGCAGCCAAATAGAGTGCAATTGGTGAACCAAGCCCCCCTACTCCGACACAAAAGACTTTTGCATCCAATAGTTTTTTCTGGCCCTCGCCACCTACTTCGGGAAGCAGTATATGCCTGCTGTATCTGTAAATTTGATCTTCAGTTAATTGCAATGTTCAACCTTCCACAACTTCGATTTCTTCCTCATCAAATTGGGCATCAAAGTCCGGCAAGACCCATGCTCTTGCATCATTATATTTTCCAGCCATTATAGAAAAAATTATATAAATCCAATCGGGCCAACCACGTTGTCTATCAGTTTCAGATGCTTTTGAAGGGTGGTCAGGATGTGAGTGGTATATACCTAGTATTTCCATATTATTTTCTCTAGCCCACTCATCTGCTTCTTTAAATGAAACTGGATCCAGCTCGTAGCGGTCATGTGCTCTCTCAGTATTCAGATTGCCACACTCTCTGTAGTGCGTTATCTCTCCGCTCGTCCCTATCATTACTCCGCAAACTTCGTGCGGAAATCCTGCCTCGGCATGCTTGATCATCCCATCATATGCTGACTTATGTACTTTTACCACCATATACCTCCACTTAAGTATCTGTAACCGCCGTCAGGGAATACGGTAACAACAACGCCTTCATCGAGTTTCTTTGCACACTCAAGTGCTGCATAAGCAACAGCACCACCAGAGTGACCTACAAAAATACCTTCTTTTTTAAGAAGATCCTTCATCGTATCATATGCATCTTCAGTTGTAACACGAACGAGCTCGTCCGCCTTTGTATCATCATAAATCCCTGGGATAATAGACGTAGGCATATGCTTCATTCCCTCTAGTCCATGAAGAGGCTCAGCAGGCTCAATAGACAATGTTTGAATATCAGAGTTAAATTCCTTAAGCCTTCTACTAGTTCCCATAAATGTTCCGCTTGTTCCGAGCCCCGCAAGAAAATGTGTTACCCGTCCGCCAGTCTGCTCCCATATCTCCACAGCAGTTGTATCGTAATGAGCTTGAGGGTTTGCAGGATTATTGTACTGATCCGGCATGAAATATTTATCGGGATTTTCGGCTTTTAATTTCCTTGCAAGCCTTATAGCACCATCTGAGCCCTCAAGAGGATCAGAATATATAATCTTTGCTCCAAAGGCATTCAAAGTTTTTTTTCTCTCTACATTCACATTCATAGGTGTAACTAGCTCAACTGTGAAGCCAAGAGCAGCTCCAAACATTGCATAAGCAATCGCCGTATTCCCCGAGGAAGAGTCCATTAGAATTTTGTCGTGAGTAAGTTTGCCCGAGTTTATGCCATCAAGCATCATCCAGAGAGCTGGTCTGTCTTTCACAGACCCTCCAGGATTAAACCACTCTGCTTTTGCATATACCTCTACACTTGGGTTTATGCCCCGAGTCATATTAGTTAACTTGATAAGAGGGGTGTTTCCGACAAGTTCTATTACAGAATCAGCCCTTCTTAAACCATTTTCTGTCGATTTAGTTCTAGCTAGGGATACGTTCATTAACTACGCTCGATTACAAGTATATATATATCGCCCTCTTGCCGAAGCTCAAGAATCTTATGTCCATCTTGCTGAACACTCTTAGGAACATTAATTAAAGGCTCGCCTTCACGAAGTGTAACCTCAAGAACTTCACCCACGGACATAGTCTCTAACTTGAGCTTTGTCTTAACAAAAGTCATAGGACAAATATCTTTTGTTATGTCTATTTGACTATCTATTTTGTGGTCTGTCATTTTATAGCCTTCAATACCAATATTTACATTCCTAAGGGTACCATACACCCACATTTGCAACAAATATTAAGTATTTAATAAGGGTTTATAATATTTGAGAAAAAAAAACTGTAACTAAGATTCATCCTCTATTTCTATATCTATTACGTTAGATTCGTCAAGTGACGATTTCTTAGAGATATTTTTTTTAACATTCGCAGACAATCTGCCAAGCCAAAAAGCACCAGCAATTATGACTATTAGTAAGAGTAGCTTCATCATTTAATTTATATTATCCAGGTAAAGAGTTTAAGCCTGACCTTCTTTCCTCTGACTCATGTTAAGCCATGAAATAATTGATTCAAAAATTAACCGTCCCTGAGTACCTTGCAAGATTTCCTCTGCACATCGCTCTGGATGAGGCATCATACCTAGAACGTTACCAGCTTTATTTGTTATTCCTGCTATATTTTCCATGGACCCGTTGGGGTTTGACTCTGAAGTAAGCTCTCCATCCTCACTACAATATCTGAAAACAACTTGGGAATTGTTGTTTAGAGCCTCTAGCTCCTGTGGTGTACAATAATAATTCCCTTCAGCATGAGCTATAGGAATATCTAAAGTGTCTCCTATATTCATGTTTTCTGTAAAAAGATTATTTGTACTCTCAACTCTGACACTGATCCATTTACAAACAAACTTAAGAGAGGAGTTCTTAATAAGGGCTCCTGGGAGAAGTCCTGATTCTACAAGCACCTGAAACCCATTGCATATACCGATTACCGGATTCCCTGCTTGAGCAAATTTCTCAACTGATTTCATAATGGGAGAAAGGCTGGCTATTGAACCTGTTCGTAGATAGTCACCGTAAGAAAACCCTCCTGGGAGCACTATGCAGTCAAACCTATCGATATTGGTCTCATGGTGCCATAAGAATTCGCAATCCTGGCCAAAAACATGTTTTATCGCATGGTAACAATCATGATCACAGTTTGATCCGGGGAATACTACAATACCAAATTTGCAGCTATTACTCTTCGACATTTACCACAAAATCCTCAATAACTGGATTAGCTAAAAGCTTTGTGCACATATCCTCCACACGTTCTTTTACTTTCCCAGCATCGTCATCTGTTATTTTTAATTCAATCAATTTTCCAATCCTAGCGTCGTCAACCTTATCAAAACCAAGGTTATGAAGTGCTGTAAGTACAGTTTTGCCCTGAGGATCCAGCACAACTGATTTCAACTTAACTTCCACTTTAACTGTGTACTCTTTCATAGATTACGAATCTCCTTTGAGAATCGAAGTTAGTCTCTCAAGTTCTTCAATTGAATAGTAGTCAATTTCAATTTTACCTTTTCCCTGCTTATCGACAATCCTGACCTGTGTGCTTAGAGCATTTTTCAGATCATCTGTAACCTGACGCAAATATATATCTTCTTCGCCAGTATTGGATTCTTTTTTCTTTCTCTTTGATATCTTCTTAATAAGTTGCTCTGTGTTTCTTACAGATAATCTTTGTTTTTGAATTGCGTTCAGCGCTTCCCTAGCCTCAGCAAGTGATTCAATGCTGAGTATTGCCCTTGCATGTCCTGCTGTAATATCTCCTGAAATAAGAGCAGCCTTAGCCTCTTCCGGCAATCTTAATAATCTTAGTTGATTTGTAATAGTTGACCTTTCTTTACCAATCTGCCTAGATACATCTTCATGAGTCATCTCATACTCATCAATTAAGTGTTGATAAGCAATTGCCTCTTCTATGGGATTTAAATCCTCTCGTTGCAAATTCTCAATTAGTGCAAGTTCCATGACTTCTTTATCTGATGCTTCTTTTACAATTAAAGGAACTCTGGTAACACCGGCTCTCTGGGCAGCTCTCCACCTTCTCTCACCCGCTATGATTTCATATCCTCTCTCAAGTGTTCTAACGACAAGCGGCTGCAGTATACCTTTTTCTTTAATAGATGAAGCAAGTTCAGATATTGCCCGCTCATCAAATTCTTTTCTAGGCTGAGTTTGATTAGGTTTAACTTCATTAATTGAAGCAACAATATATCCTTGCTGCTTTTCTTCTTTCGGAATCAAGGCATCTAGCCCTCTTCCCAAATTAGACTTCTTCAACTGATCTACCTCCATTTCTGGCAATTAACTCTTGCGCAAGAGAAATGTAGCTCTTCGCTCCAATTGATTTAACATCGTATAGCAAGGCAGGTTTGCCATGACTGGGAGATTCTGCAAGCCTGACATTTCTATGTATTACCGTATCAAACACATCGCCGTTAAAATAGTTTCTAAGTTCATTTGCAACCATGTGACAAATATTATTCCTGGAATCGAACATTGTAAGCAAATACCCTTCTATTGCCAACTCAGGATTTAGTCTTTGCTTTATAAGCGAAATCGTTCTTTGCAATTGCCCTAGTCCCTCCATAGCATAGTACTCACATTGCACTGGGACCAAAACCGAATCTGAAGCTGCAAGCGCATTTACAGTAAGCAAACTAAGCGATGGAGGACAATCTATAAAAATATAATCATACTCATCACGCACTGCGTCAATTGCATCTTTCAGTCTCCACTCTCTTCTTTCCAAATGTATGAGTTCAACTTCTGCTCCGGTTAGCTCTGAATTTGCTGGTACTACAGTCAAATAGCCCCCCAGAGCTTCAGGATCTACCTTAACCGAGATATCATTAATATTTGCCTCACCTATAACTGCATTGTAAATAGTATTAGTAACTTCGTCTTTTTCTATACCAACGCCGCTAGAGGCATTTCCTTGTGGATCAAAATCTATAAAAAGAGTCTTCTTTTGAGCTACGGCTAATGAGGCTGCAAGGTTAATTACAGTTGTAGTCTTTCCAACTCCGCCTTTCTGATTTGCAACACATATGACCTTTCCCATCACATTGCTACCGCGAAAAAACACCTCGTCTATTTTTTGGATAATGTGTATAAAAAACTCTTATCGAAAGTAAGGATTTGCATTAAATAAAATCCCAAACTCTAACCCGACTACTATCATATTATCTACTATCACCAACCACTGCAAGACTAGGAATTTGTTTTTGATTGAGGGCTTGAAATATCTTCAATATATACGGGACATAATACCTGCCCTAGCAATAGTATTTCTAAGAAGATGGATCATGCGAGGTGATAAAAATTTAGTTGCAATTAACTTAGAATCTATGTATTATTGCAAAGTTCAAAAACAACTTTATTCAAAAGAAATATATACACAATCTGGTTGGACAGATTCTGGAGGAATTAATGGAAACGGATCGCTATACTATAATGCTGGTTTCAGCAGGGCACAAAGGTGCAACTTCATTTAGCATTAAAAAATCACATATAAGAATAGCATTTTGCAGTATCGTATTATTTGCTTTTCTTTCTATTCTCTCATTTGGCACAAGTTACGTGTATTACAAAGATTCAGCAAAAAAATCCCATTCAGTTAACAAGCTTATCAGCACTATTAACGTATTAAGCAATGATATGGATGAAACCAGAATGGTTGAGACACAGCTGAGGGAAAAACTTCAGGGTATTGAAGAGACTTTACTTGAGATGCAGGACATACTTCACAAGAAAGGTATTAAGAAAAAGTTATCAATCGGTGGTGAATTTATTCCAGCAGAGAAGCTTAGCCTGTCATATGTAGATTACATGAAAAATGATTTAGATAGCTTATTTAATACTATGAAAAGCGTTCCTGTAGGCATACCTATAGAAGGAAAAATCAATTCTGACTTTGGTTATAGAAATGACCCTTTTAAACGTAGAGCTGGTTTTCATTCTGGTATTGATATAGATGCAAATTACGGCCAGAAGGTAGTGGCAACAGCCGATGGTGTAGTAACTAAAGCTTCTTGGCACAGCAGCTATGGGAAAACAGTTGTTATAAAGCATGAGGATAGTTACGAAACCCTATTTGGTCACCTGTCTAAAATCACGGTTAAAGAGGGTGAATCAATTAAAGTTGGCGATGTGATTGGCAAAGCTGGATCCACTGGTAGATCCACTGGCACTCACCTTCATTATGAAGTAATAAAAGATGGAAAGAGAGTAAATCCAAAACAATTTTTATCACTAAAATAAATTGGGCATATTTGGGAAAGGTAAGGACAGTAAGGAAAGTAAAAAATTGCCAAAATCAAATTCAAACAATATCACAACTCTAATCGGTGATGGTTGTGAATTTGAGGGGAACATGTCCACCTCCACCTCTACAAGAATAGACGGAAAATTAAACGGGAAAATCACAGGTCAGAATACAATAATCGTTGGCGAGAACGGTATTGTAATGGGCGAGATAAGAGCTCAGGACGCTGTAGTCTATGGGAGAGTAGAGGGAGTTATCGAATCTAGCAGTTTGGAAATAAAAAGAAGTGGGATTGTAGTAGGAGATGTTTTCATAGAATCACTCATAGTAGAAGATGGCGGTGTTTATAATGGTAGATGTACTATGAATGAAGTTAC
>JABAHR010002206.1_pt1 | contig 22846 bp, 23 predicted proteins | sample 7062101 | NCBI WGS metagenome assembly JABAHR01 (sample SAMN14534553, study PRJNA622989) | marine sediment metagenome | biome: marine biome [ENVO:00000428]; feature: marine pelagic biome [ENVO:01000023]; material: deep marine sediment [ENVO:00002113] | place: India: Gulf of Kutch | collected...
TCCAGCCGGCCTTCTCCAGCGCCTTGCGGCTGGCATAGATCGGGCCGACGCCCATGATCTGCGGGTCCAGCCCGGCGGTGGCGTAGGAAGCGATGCGCGCGAGCGGCTCGATGCCGCGCTTCTCGGCCTCGGCCTCGCTCATCAGCAGGGTCGCGGCGGCGCCGTCGTTCAGGCCGCTCGCGTTGCCGGCGGTCACGGTGCCGTCCTTCGAGAAGGCCGGGCGCAGCTTCGCCATGTTCTCGATCGTGGCGCCGTGGCGGATGTACTCGTCCTTGTCGACCACGATGTCGCCCTTGCGGGTCTTGACGGTGAAGGGCACGATCTCGTCGTCGAACTTGCCGGCCTTCTGCGCGGCCTCGGCCTTGTTCTGCGAGGCGACGGCGAAGGCGTCCTGCTCCTCGCGGCTGATCTGCCACTGCTGGGCGACGTTCTCGGCCGTGTTGCCCATGTGGTAGCCGTTGAAGGCGTCCCACAGGCCGTCCTTGATCATGGTGTCGATGAACTTCATGTCGCCCATCTTCTGGCCCGCGCGCAGATGCGCGGCGTGGGGGGCGAGGCTCATGCTCTCCTGCCCGCCGGCGACCACGATGCCGGCATCGCCCAGCTGGATGTGCTGGGCGCCCAGCGCCACGGCGCGCAGGCCCGAGCCGCAGACCTGGTTGATGCCCCAGGCGGCGCTCTCCTTGGGCAGGCCGGCGTTGATGTGGGCCTGGCGGGCCGGGTTCTGGCCCTGACCCGCGGTCAGCACCTGGCCCAGGATGGTTTCCGAGACCTCGCCGGCCTCGACGCCCGCACGCTCGAGCACCGCGCCGATCGCGGCGGCGCCAAGCTGATGCGCAGGCGTATTGGCGAAAGATCCGTTGAAGCTGCCGACGGCGGTCCGGGCGGCAGATGCGATAACGACTTTGGTCATGGAAGCTCCTCGCTTGTACCAGTGCGGTCTGTTTCTGGTCAGTCAGTCGGGCGACCGCTTTATGCTGCGCCGCAACATGCGAATTTCACGCCGCGGTTCAACATTACATCTCGTCGCAGGGGGGACTCTAAGCATTGCCGCGCAGAAACGCCACCGCCGGTTCCCAGACGCGGGCATCGGACTGACTGCCGGCAACCATGCCGACATGACCCATCTCGGGCTGATGCAGCATGGCGCCGGGAAACTCGGCCGCCAGAGCCCCGGCGACCGCTGGCTGGGCGATCTTGTCCAGCCCGCCCGAGACGATCATCGCCGGCGGTGTCGCGCCCGCGCGGCGGGCCGGCCAGATGCCGCGGCCTGGGGCATTCTCGACATGCCAGTCGACAAGCAATGTCTCGGCCGCGGGCGCCGCCAGTGGCACGCCATCGGCCAGCCAGTCCTCAAGTGCGGCGAAGCGCTGCGCGGCGCGGCTGTCGGGGTCGAGCGCGGCGAACAGGCGGAACTTGCGCGCCGCCTGGATCGGGTCGAGCAACGCAAAAAGCTGTTGGAACACCGCCACCGGGACGACACCGAAGGCCTGGCCCAGCATCCGCACCGCCTGGCGCAACGCCGGAACGCCGTATTGGCGCGCCGAGGCCTGGACCGCCAGCATGCTGCCGGCCGAGGCGGCGAAATCCCACGGCGCACCGACCGTCACCAGCCGATCCACCGCCCCGCCGCCCAGCGCGAAGCCGGCACAGATCGTGCCGCCCATGCAATAGCCCAGCAGCGCCGGCGGCCTGCCCCCCAGCCCCTGCGCCAGCGCCGCCGCCGGAGTCAGGCGCTGGGCGATGTAGTCGTCGATGTCGAAATCCCGCTCCTGCCGCCCGGGGGCGCCCCAATCCAGCAGCAGCGGCCGCAGACCGCGCGCCGCCAGCAGGCGCAGCACCGAATTGCCCTCCATCAGATCGAGGACATAGGCCCGGTTGATCAGCGAGGGCACCACCAGCACCACCGGCCCGTCGGGCGCCGTCGCCTCGGGGCAGCGGCCGTAGTCCAGCACCCGGGTTTCGCCCAGCTGAAAGATCACCGGCGGTTCGGCCAGTTCCCGGCGATAGGGATGGGCCTGCCATTTCGCGATACCGTCGAGCATCAGGCGCAGCCTGTGCACCGCTTCGGCGGTCACGCTCAGCGGGTCGGGCGCCGGCCCCTGGTATGGGGCAAGCTCTGGGTGCCAGGGAAATTCCGGCGCCGAGGCGTTGGGCGCGGCGAGGATCGCCTGCAGATAGGCGTTGATCGCTGCACCCAGGTGATAGGCCAGCGGCTCGGGTTGCCCCAGCCGGTCACTCGGATGCATCGCCATCACCGTCGGGCGGGGGCCGGCGCAACCGCCCGTCGCGGGCGGTCAGGCTCAGATGCCGCTCCCACAGGTCGAGATAGCGTTCGGCCGCCGAGCGCGGCGGGGCGGCGGAGGTCTCGCGGGGGTCGGGTCGCGTCGTCATTCCGGATCGATTAGCACGTTAACGTGTGGTTCGCGCATGCAAAATATTATTGCGGTGCGCAAACGGGCGGTGCTATGCCTTCGGGCGCAAGCTTTGGGAGGAGCAGATGGCCCGAACCCGTCCGGAATCCGATGACGACGTGGTCATCATCAAGAAGTACGCGAACCGGCGCCTCTACAACACCCAGAAATCGGCGTACGTGACCCTCGAGGACCTGGCTCAGATGGTTCGCGAAGGCATCGATTTCGTGGTGCGCGACGCCAAGTCGGGCCAGGACATCACCCGTTCGGTGCTGACCCAGATCATCTTCGAAGAAGAAGCCAAGGGCCAGCAGATGCTGCCGGCGAATTTCCTGCGGCAGTTGATCCGGCTCTACGGCGACACGCTGCAAGGCGTGGTACCCGGCTATCTCGAGACCTCGATGTCGACCTTCCTGCGCAACCAGGAGGCAATTCGCGAGCAGATGACCAAGGCGATGGGTCAGAACCCCGCGATGGCCAATTTCGAGGCGATGGCACGCCATAACATGGAAATCTACGAAAGCGCGATGCGCATGTTCAACCCGTTCGGGGGGCGTGCCGGCGAGCGCGACGATGCCGCGCCGGCACCCGGCGGCGCAGCGAAGGACTCCGAACTGGCCGAGCTGAAGGATCAGCTCAAGGCAATGCAGGACAAGCTGTCGAAGCTCTCCGACGAGTGATCAGCCGAGGCGGCGCATCGCCTCCTCGCCAGTGGGCCGTTCCAGCTCGGTCGCCGGGCGGCCAAACATGTTCCCTTGCAGGCAGTCCATGCCAATTTCGATCGCCTTGCCGGCATCCGCCGGGGTTGCGATGAACTCGATCACGGTCAGCATCTCGAAATGCCGCGCGATATCGACCATTGCGCGCACCAGAACCTGCGAATCGAGGTCGCGGGACAGACCATCGCCGTAACTGCCGTCGATCTTCACGATGTCGAAGCGCTGATCGCGGAAGCACTGGAAACCGGTCGCGCCGGCGCCGAAATCGTCCAGGGCGATGCTGACGCCCAGATCGCGCAGCGAATGCAGGAAACGGCCGCAACTCGCCTCGGTCCAGACCGCGTCCTGCTCGTTCAACTCGACGATCAGCCGGAAACCGACATCCGGCATCTCGCGCACCTTGCGGGTCAGCAGCTCCAGCCAGTCGGGATCCCGAGTCGTCGGCCCGGCGACGTTCACGGCGATGCGCGCGTCGGGCCGCTCCGCCAGCCGGTCGAGCACCAGCGACAGCACCTTGCGGTCGAGCGCCGAGACAAGCGCCGCGTCCTGCACCGTGGGCAGGAACTGCCCCGGAGGCAACAGCACGCCGCCATCCGTGCGGATGCGTATCAGCGCTTCGTGGAAGGCGACCCTCGAGACCCCGCGCGCATCCACTACGGGCTGGAACGCGGCGGTCACCCGCCCCTCGGCCAGGGCCCGTTTGACCATGTCGGGAGTCAATGACGGGTTATGCGCAACGGGTTCGGCAGACTGCTCTTTCGAGGGCAGCCCAGATCCCGTGTCACAGTGTTTCATCGCGCATGGCCTCCGTCATGGGAAAGATTTGTCCGACCGTTAACGAACAAGGTTAAAAGACTATGAACAAGATGATAATCTTCTAAAATTATTCTAAATGTCAACGCCTTGGAGGGTGCCGATGGCCGAACGCTGCCCGTGGTGCGGGACCGATCCGCTCTATGTCGCCTATCACGACACGGAATGGGGCGTACCGGAATACGAGTCGCGCAGCCTTTGGGAGAAGCTTGTTCTCGATGGTTTCCAGGCCGGCCTGTCCTGGATCACCATCTTGCGCAAGCGCGAGGCCTTTCGGGCGGCCTTCGACGGGTTCGATCCGGCGCGCGTCGCGGCCTACGGCGCCGAGGATGAGGCGCGCCTGCTCGCCGATCCGGGCATCGTGCGGCATCGCGGCAAGATCCGCAGCGCGATCCGCTCGGCGCGCCTGTACCAGCAGATCGAGGACCGCGAAGGCTTCGCCGACTTCCTGTGGCGCTATGTCGACGGGCGGCCGATCCAGAACGCCTGGGCCAGGATGGAGGACGTCCCCGCGGCGACCGATCTGTCGACGCGCATCTCGAAGGACCTGAAGGCCGAGGGCTTCAATTTCTGCGGGCCGACCATCGTCTACGCCTTCATGCAGGCCACCGGCATGGTGAACGACCACCTTACAGGCTGCCCGCGCCATGCCGAGGTCGCCGCGATGGCGCGATGACGGGGGGCCTTGCCGGTCCCTGCCGGGTCAGGCGATCATCGCCGCGACCAGCAGCGCGACGGCGACAAGCACCGTCATCCGCAGCAACGCGCCCAGCCCGGCGCGCAGCGTCGCGGCCGTCGGATCGGGGCAGCCGCCGTTCACCCAGGGGTGCTCCTCGCGCCGGTCGCCATAGACCCGCGGCCCCGACAGGCGGCAGCCGAGCGCCCCGGCGAGCGCCGCCTCGGGCCAGCCGGCATTGGGCGACCGGTGCTGCCCGGCCTCGGCCCAAGCCAGCGCCAGCACCGAACGCGGCCGCCCCGAGACCATCGCGAAGCCCAGCGCGGTCAGCCGCGCGGGTAGCCAGTTGGCGACGTCGTCGAGCCTCGCGGCCGCCTTGCCGAAATCCTCGTACCTGGCGGTGCGATAGCCGATCATGCTGTCCATCGTGTTGATCGCCTTGTAGAGGATCAGGCCCGGCAGGCCGCCGACCACCCCCCAGAACAGCGGCGCGATCACGCCGTCCGAGGCGTTCTCGCCCAGGCTTTCGAGCGCCGCGCGGGCGATACCCGGGCCATCCAGCGCCGCCGGATCGCGCCCGACGATCATCGCGACGGCCCCGCGCGCGCCCTCGATGTCGCCCGCGTCCAGCGGCGCGGCAACCCGCGCGACATGGTCGTGCAGGCTCCTCCCGGCCATCAGGGGCGCCGCCAGAAGGGCTGTCAGCGCCACCCCCGCCCAGCCATCGGGCAGAACCGCCTGCAACATCCAGCCCAGGCCGCCACAGACCGCGCAGACCACCAGGACCAGCAGCAGCCCCTTCAGGCGCCGCTCGATCGCCCCGCCATGGTTGAGTGTCGCCTCCAGCCCGGCGATCAGCGCCCCGATCCAGGTCACCGGATGCCCGATCCGGCGATGCAGCGCATCGGGCCAGCCCACCGCCGCCTCGAGCGCCAGCGCCAGCACCATGGCGAGCGCGGTCACGCCGGCCCCCGCGATACGGCGCCTGCCGGCGTCACCTCGCCGCCGGGTAGCGGCTCACAGCTTGCCGCTGACACCGGCGTCTTCAAAGCTGGCCATCTCGTTCAGCATCGCGGCGGCCGACCTGACCAGCGGCCAGGCGAGCAGCGCGCCTGTCCCCTCGCCCAGCCGCAGGCCCAGCTCCAGCAGAGGTGCCACTTTCAGATGCGCCATCATCGCGGCATGCCCCTGCTCGGCCGAGCCGTGGCAGAACACCATCGCGCCACGCAACTCGGGCGCGTCCTCGAGCACCGCCAGCGCCGCAGCCCCGGCGATGAAGCCATCGACCAGAACCAGCCTCCCGGCCCGCGCGGCGGCCTGCATCGCGCCGGCCATCATCGCTATCTCGAAGCCGCCATATTCGCGCAGCGCCTGCATTGGCGGCAGCGGGGTCGCGGTGCGGTCCGAGGCGCGGCTCAGCACCCGGGTCTTGTGCGCCACCCCCTGGTCGTCGAGCCCGGTGCCCCGGCCCGTCAGGTCGGCCAGCGAGATGCCGGTGATCTTGTGCGCGACCAGCGCTGCCGCCGAAGTGTTGCCGATCCCCATCTCGCCATAGAGCACCGCGTCCGCGTCGCCATCGGTGCCCAGCGCCGCGCCGGCCTCGAGCGCCTGCGCGAGCTGCTCCTCGGTCATGGCCGGTCCCTGGGCGCTGTTGGCAGTGCCCGGGCCGATGCGGCGGTCGATCAGGTCGGGATGCTCGACAGGCTCGGCGACCCCGGCATCTACGACGCGCATCGAAACCCCGTTGGCCCGGGCGAACACGTTCGCCNNGCCGCGGCGCCGCCGGCCAGGAAGTTCAGCACCATCTGCTGCGTCACCGCCTGCGGAAAGGCCGAGACGCCCTCGGCCACCAGCCCGTGATCGGCGGCGAAGATGGTCAGCTCGGCGCGCTCCATGCGCGGGGTCAGGCTCTGCTGCAGCAGGCCGATCTGCTCGGCCAGGTCCTCGATCCTGCCCAGCGCGCCCAGCGGCTTGGTCTTGGTGTCGATCGCGCGGCGCAGCAGGCTGTGGAAATCGGCGGACATGACGGCTCGGGATTGATTCGGTTGCCCGCGATGCTTATCGGGGGAGCCGGCAATGGCGCAAGACACCCGAGGGGGCCGGATGACAGGGGCAGAGCTGATTCTGGGCGGCGCGCGGTCGGGCAAGACCGCTCATGCCCTGGCCCGGGCCGAGGCGGCGGCCCCGGCCCGCGTCTATGTCGCGACCGCCCAGGCCTGGGACGACGAGATGGCCGACCGCATCGCCCGCCACAAGGCCGAGCGCGGCGCCGGCTGGCGGACGGTCGAGGCGCCGCTCGACCTGTCCGGGCCGCTCGCCGGGGTGCGTCCAGGCGAGGCCGTACTGATCGACTGCCTGACGCTGTGGCTGTCGAACCTGATGGGCGCCGAACGGGACATCGAGGCCGAGACGGCTGCGCTGCTGGCCGCGATCTCTTCCTGCCCTGCGCCGGTCTTCCTGGTCTCCAACGAAGTCGGGCTGGGACTGGTCCCCGAGACGCCGCTGGGCCGCGCGTTCCGCGACCACCAGGGGCGGCTCAACCAGCAGGTCGCGGCCGCGGCCGAGCGGGTGACCTTCGTCGCAGCCGGTCTGCCCCTGACGCTGAAGCCGGGCGCCTAGCGCGCGCCCCGCAACCCTGAGCAGCACCGCGCCGCCGCCCCCCAGCCGGGCGGCTCAGCACCCGGGCGACGATGGCGCAGATGAGTGCTCCCATGATGCCGCCGACCGGCAAGCCTGGCGTGGCCCTTCTCTCGGGAAACCGGAAGGTGGCAATTCTCGGAGTTGTTGCCTCACCCTGCCTCTGCCAGGTGCGATGCAACCCTCTCGGCGATCATCGCGCTGACGCGGACGTTCGATTCCTCGGTCACCCCGGCGATATGCGGCGTCAGCAGCACGTTCAGCCCCTCGAACTTCGCCCCGGCCTCTGCGGTCAGCGGCTCGGTCTCGAACACGTCGAGCGCCGCGCCGGCGATCTGCCCTGCCCGCAGCGCGGCGGCCAGCGCATCCTCGTCGACCACGCCGCCGCGCGCGGCATTGATCAGCACCGCGCCCGGCTTCATCTGGGCCAGCCGGGCGGCATCGGCCATGTGCCGGGTCTCGTCGGTCAGCGGCACATGCAGGCTGACGGCGTCGGCGCGCGAGAACAGCGCGTTCAGGTCAACGCTCTCGGCCCCGGCCCAGGCGGGGTCGCCCTGCGGAAGATGCGGGTCGAAGGCGATCACCTGCATCCCCAGCGCCACCGCCCGCTCGGCGGTCTCGCGGGCGATGCCGCCAAAGCCGACCAGGCCCAGCACCTTGCCGCCGGCCTCGCGGCCCATCAGCGCCTGCCGCGGCCATTCGCCCGCCGCCACGCGCGCCGAGGCCAGCCACGCCCCGCGCCAAAGCATCAGCGCCGCGGTGATCACGTATTCGGCCACAGCCGCGTTGTTCGCCCCGGTCGCCGGGATCACCTCGATCCCGCGCTCGCGGCAGGCCGGAAGGTCGATGTTGTCCAGCCCGACGCCCAGCCGCCCAACGCAGGTCAGCCCCGCCCCAGCCGCCAACAGATCGCCCCGCACCTGCGTCCGGTTGCGCACGATCAGCGCCCGCGCGTCCTTCACGGCGGCGGACAGCGCCGCCGGGTCGTCCACCAGCGCAGGATCGTAGAGCGTGTCGAAGCGAGCGGCCAAAGCATCCACCGCGCCCTGATCCATGAACTCGGAAATCACCACCTCAGGCATCTTCCAGCACCTCGTCGAAGCGCGGCAGCGCCACCGCCTGTCCCGTGCGCACGCTCTCCTCGGCCGCCGCACCGACCGCCACCGCGATCCGGCCGTCATGCACGCTGACCTCGGGCGAGCCGCCCTCGCAGATCATCTGCAGGAACCTGACATGCTGGAAATAGGTCGAGCCGTGATGGTCGCCCGCCCGCGCGATGTCTGGCGGCAGCGCAATGTCTTCGCGGGTGAAGCCGCGCTTGAGCCGGGGCGAGATCAGCAGCTGGCTGGCCCGTTCCTCGCCGTCGGGGTTGAAGCGCGCCGGGCCCGGCACCCGCGCGTCGATCCGCGCCTTGTTTCCGGTGGCCGAGATGACCTCCTGCCAGTACGACCCTTCGGCGAACATGCACAGATCGAGCATCGCCCGCGAGCCGGAGGCGAAATCGACGATGACATAGGCGTTGTCGATCACGTCCGGGCGGCGCCCCTCGTAATTTTCCTCCAGATGGTTCACATCGATGTTGCCGCTGGCATAGACGCGCACCGGCTCCGAGTTCAGGATCAGCCGCATCAGGTCGAAGAAATGGCAGCACTTCTCGACCAGCGTGCCGCCGGTTTGCGCGTTGAAGCGGTTCCAGTCGCCGACCTTGGGCAGGAACGGGAAGCGGTGCTCGCGGATCGAGAGCATCTGCACGGTGCCGGCAGTGCCCTTGCGGATTTCCTCGATCAGCCGCGCGACGGCGGGCATGTAGCGGTATTCCATCGCCACCCACAGCGGCGCCTTGCGCGCGGCCTGAAGGCGCTCGATCTCGGCGCATTCGGCGTCGGACAGGCCCAGAGGCTTTTCGCACAAGACCGGCAGGCCGGTCTTCAGCACATCGCGCAGGATGGGCAGGTGCAGATGGTTCGGCGCGGCCACGACGATGGCGTCGAGCCCGCCGGCGGCCAGCATGTCGGCATGGGTCAGGTAGCTGGCGCAATCGGGTCCGGCCAGGTCCTGCGCCGCGCGGGCCATCGCGAGGTCCGGATCGGCGATCGCCGCCACCCGCGCACCGGGCAGCAGCTTGATATTTCGGATATGCTCCTGGCCCATCATGCCGCTGCCGATCAGGCCGTATTTCTTCGTCATCGTCTCATATCTCCAGAACCGGCAGGCCCAGAGCCGCCGCCGCGTCGCGCAGCGCCTGGCGGTGGTCGCCGTAGACAAGGCCCATATGGTGTTCGAGCCCGGAATCGATCACGTCGCCCAGCACCTCGCCGGCGGGGCGGTCGAAGCGGATGACCCCGCTGGTGCCCGTGAAGGCCATCGGGCGCCCGAGCGCCTCGGCCCCGCCGATCACCAGGCGCGGCTCGGCATGCGCCTGGCTGACGCGGGCCAGCGTCAGCCGGCCGGGCTTCAGCGGGAACTGGTAAAGCAACGGCATCTTGCGATTGGTGTGAATCGTTGCCTGCGGGGTGACGTCGGGGTCAGCCATGCTGAGCGGCGCCTGGCCGCAATGCCAGACGACGCCGGTGTCGTCCTCGGCATCCATGTCGACCAGATCCACCAGGAAGACCGGGGCCTGCGCGACCTCCTGCAGCAGCAGTTGCGTCAGCGCGCCGTAGACGTCGGCCTCGCAGGCGCAGGGCACGCGGGCCTCGCCCAGTTGCGCGACCGGGCCGCAGACCGCGCCGCCGTATTCGGTGAAGGTCTCGGGCCAGCAGCGGATCGCGAAGGCGTCGTAATGGCCCTTCTCGCGGATCCTGTCGAGGGCGAGCCGCAGGCGCAGCGAGCGGTCGAGTTCGGTCTGGTCGACGTCATCAAGGTCCTGCAGTACCTGTGCCGTCTGCTCGCGCAGCGGCGCGGCGGCGCGCTCGGGCAGCGCGCGGGCGGAGTCGAACATCTCGGCCAGTTCCAGCTCGGCCACCTCGACCCCGGCCAGCGCCTTCAGTGCCCCGGCGTCGTAGCCGCAGGTGTCGAAGCCGTCGGGATGCGCGCCGATCCGGGCGATGCGGCGGCCCGCCAGGGCCTCGGCGACCCTGGCGCCGTCCTCGGGGTTTCCGGCGGGCTGCGGGCGCAGCTGGCCGGACTGGCGGTCGCCCGACAGCAGGGCGTCGACATCCGCCTCCTCGGGCGCGGCGTAGAGCCAGCCGAAGCTGCGACCACGCAGGCCGAGCGCGTGGCTCGCCAGGTTCAGCCCGCAGAAGGCGTTGAGGCGCAACCGCCCGCCGAGGCGCGGCTCGGGCACCGCCCAGATCGCGAGCGGCTGGGCAAAGCGTGCCGCCGCCTCGGCGATGACGCCGGCATCGGTGAAGGTGACCTGCAGCACGAGGATGCGGTCGGGTGCGGCGGCCTCGAGGTCGTCCATCGCCGCGCGGGCGGCATCCGCATCCATCAGCAGCGCCCGCGGGCCCGCGATCTCGTGGCCGGTCTCGTCGAGCCGGGCGAGCATGCCGCTGAGCATCTCCTTCGCGAAGGCGACGTCGAAGGTCGGCCGGCCGAGGGGCAATATGCCGATGCGCGCCATCAGATATCCTCGTAGTCGTGGCGGAACGAGGCGTCGGCCGGCCTGAACCCGACCTCGCCGCCGAAGCAGGGATGCGCATGCCAGGGCGTCGCCGCGGCGTCGGTCAGGTCGTTCAGCTCGTCCATGTAGGCGCGGCCCTCGCCGCGCAGGCCCTTCTCGATGGCGTCCCAGTCCGGGTAGGCGCCGAAGGCGTCCAGCCAGATCGCCCGCCCGGCCAGATAGCCGCTGGCGCCGGCCTTGTAGGCATGGTCCAGCACCGCCTTGAATTCGGGCTTGCCGGCGCCGGCCGACAGCATCACCCAGGGCCGCCCCGCGAGCCGTCCCATCTCGTCGAACAATTCCTGGACCCTGGCCGAGCCATCCGCCTCGGCGGCGTTCACCGGGCTTTCCAGCTTGAACACGTCGACCCCGTAATCGGGATGCGCGAACAGCTCGACCGAAGCCAGCACCTGGTCGGAACGCTTGCCCGACATCTCGACATAGTCCCTGGTCTGGTCATCGTCGCCCGGCAGCGGGTAGACCAGCAGCTCGAACAGGAAGGGAATGTCGTAGCGAGCACAGGCCTCGCCTATCCGACGGGTGAAATCCTGCTGGGCGTGGCAGATGTCGGGGCCGGCATCGGGGCGGTACCAGGCCAGCACTTTCACGGCGTCGCCGCCCATCCGCTTGATCTTGCCCACCGACCAGTCGTCGATCTGGGACGACCGGCGCCCCTGGGGCGTGTCGTCGAAGATGCTGTCCTCCAGCGTCACGATCAGCCCCTTGGTGGGCGAGAAAGCGTCGACACCGGCAGGCACCGCGTAATGCGGGTCGAGCAGCATGGCGCTGGAGGCGTCCTGCAGCGTCTCGATCAACAGCCGCTTGAAGCGGGCGACCTGGTCCCAGGGCGCCTCGTCGACGCCCAGGTGCTTGGCGATCGGGTTCTTGATCGGCGGACGCTGGTCCACGGCGGTCATCTTGAAACGGCCGTTCGCGTCGGCCATCCGGCGAAAGCCCCAAAGCTTGCCCGGTGTCAAATTCATCTCTCGTCCCCTTGCATGAATCGTTCCGTCTCGTCGCGGCTCGGGGTGCCCAGGCGGCCCCCGGCGCGCGTGCATTTCAATGCGGCGGCGGCGTTGGCGAAGGCCACGGCCTCGCCCTCCGCGCTGCCCTCGGCCAGGCGCAGCGCGAATGCGCCGTGCCAGACGTCGCCCGCGCCCAGCGTGTCGACGACCTGCACCTGCCGGGCCGGCAAGCGGCTGCCGTCGGCCATCAGCACACCTTCGGCCCCGTCGGTGACGGCGAGCCAGGCGTCGGTGCTTTCGCCCGCCTGGCGCAGCCCCTCCTCGAGCCCCTCGGCCCCGGTGAAGGCGCGCAGCCCCTGCACCGAGAAGGCGACGTGGCTGGCCAGTTCCACCAGCCGCGCGGGCACCGGCGCCTCGGCGTCCAGCACACCGGGGCAGCCGATATCGCGGGCGTGGGCCAGCGCGACCTCGGCGGCCTCGGGCCAGCGGGTGTCGGCGAGCACGGCATCGGGGCAGCCCAGCGCGCCCTTGTCCACCGTTTCCGCCAGATCGCGGCCGCGGAAGGCGACGATCTGGCGCTCGCCGCGCGCGTCGATCAGGATCGAGGACCAAGCCGAGCGGCCGCCCGCGCGCCGGTCGACGAGGCCCAGGTCGACGCCCTCGCGCTCCAGCTCGGCCAGCGTCATGTCGCCGATCATGTCCTGCCCGAAGCGCGCCAGCAGCCTTGGGCGCCCGCCCAGCCGCCGGATCGCGACGGCGGCGTTTGCCGCGCAGCCGCCGCCGACGATGCGCGCCTCGCGTGCGGCGTATTTCTCGGCGCGCTCGGGGAAGGCGTCGACCTCGAACACCATGTCCACCGCGGCCGAGCCGCAGACCAGCACCTCGACCATCAATCCACCGCCAATCCGCTGGGCACGGTTTCGGGCCTGCCCAGCCGCCCCTCGGTGCTCTCACCACCGGTCAGAGCGTGCAGGAAGGCGACGAGATCGGCCACCTGCGCGTCGGAAAGCGAGCGCGGTTCGATGTCTAGCGCCGCCGCCTGCCGGGCCTGCTCGCGCAAATCCTGCAGGCTGATGAAGTCGACGCGGCTGAGGCCGGGAAATTCCGGCAGCTCCACCGCCTCCGGCCCCCAGGCAGCGCGCGCGGCGAGCGGGTCGAGGTGGTGACGGACGATGCCTTCCAGCGTCGCATAGGCACCGTTATGGCCGTAGGGCGCGGTCAGCGCGACGTTGCGCAGCATCGGCGTGCGGAAGCGGTAGGCATCCTCCAGCCGGTCGGTCTCGGCCATGCGGCCCACGTCGCGCGGGATCGGATCGAAGCGGCGGGTGCGGCCGGGGCCGAACTGCGGCAGCGCCAGCGCGTGGAACCCCTGATCCGACAGCAGCTTGCCGGAATGGCACTCCGAACAGCCGGCCGTGCCGAAGAACAGCTCCATGCCGCGGCGCTGGGCGGGCATCAGCACGTCGGCCTCGCCGCGCAGGTGCCGGTCATATGGGCTGTCGATGCTGCGGAACTCGAAGGTCATGAAATCCGCCAGCGCGTTCACGATATGGGTGATGTCGATCTGCTCGGGACTGTCGAGGCCATAGGCGGCGGTCAGCATCCGGGCATAGTCGGGGATCACGCGCACGCGCTTGGCGATCAGCGGCCAGGCCTCCTTGATGCGGCGGCGGGCGGCGCGCGAGATCTCGTTGTCCTCCTGGTCGCCGGTCATCTCGAAGCGGCTGGTGATCGGGAACAGCGCCTGCGCTGCCAGGATCGAGTTCAGCCCCTGGGGCAGGAATTCCTCGGCCGGGCTGTCGAAGCCGTTGCCGTAGTAGTCCGAGACGCTCAGCCGCCCGTCATGGAACAGCACCCGCACCTCGCGCGCGCCAAGGTTCCAAAGGCTCGGAGCGTTGCGCGGGATGCGCTTCTGCACGCCCGGCCCGGCGACACGCTCGGGGCCCAGCCCCGCGCCGCCCTCGCCGATGCCCAGCGGCACACCGTCGCCGCCGGCGAACTCGTGGTGATGGCAGGTCCCGCAGGAAATGTTGCGGTTGCCCGACAGGATCGGATCGTAGAACAGCAGCCGCCCGGCCTCGGCCGCCTGCATGTTCACGGTCGGGAAATCCTCCGGCGTCAGCGCCTCCTGCGCGACCGCGCTTGAGCCCAAGCCGATGGCGAGGCAAAGTCCGGCCACGGAGGCCCCGAGATGCTGAAGAAACTGACCCTTGCCCTGATGCTGCTGCCCCTGCCCGCGCTGGCGGATGTCGAACGCGCGCGCGACCTGATGGAGGCCGGCGAATTCGAGCGCGCCTATGACGAGCTGTGGCCCGCGGCGCGCTCGGGCAACGCCGACGCAGAGGAGCTGATCGGCGTGATGTACGCCATGGGGCTGGGGGTCGAGCGCGACGACATGCGCGCCTTCGACTGGTACCTGCGGTCGGCGATGAAGGGCCATCCGGGCGCGCAGTCCGGCGTCGGCTGGTATTACGAGATAGGCCGGGGCATGCCCGCGCCGGATCTCGTCCGCGCCTACACCTGGTACGTGCTCAGCGCCATCGGCGGAGACCCGGACGCTGCGATCAGCCAGGAAGAGGTGATCAAGAAGATGACGCCGGAGCAGATCGAAAGGGCTCATGTCCTGATCGAGGATTACAGGGTTTGGCTCTACCCGTTCGAGTAGAGCGAAGGGGCGCGCCCGGACAGGGCCGGACGCGCCGGTGAGCGGTTACTGAAGGTCGGTCTCGTAGATCGCGTTCAGATCGGCCTCGACCTCGGCGACGGTGGCGGTCATCGCCCCGAAGATCTCTTCGCCGCCGTCGATATTGGCCTTGAACCAGTCATAGACCGGCGCCGCGGCCTCGGCGAAGGCGGCCTTCTCCTCGGGCGTCGGCACATAGAGGTCGCCGCCGCCGGCCACGAAGTCCTCGTAAGCCTGGATCGACTTGCGCTTGGGCGAGGCGAAGGTGGCCTGCTGCAGCCGGTAGAAGCCGTCGACCACGACCTTGCGCAGCTCGGCCGGCATCGACATGAACTTCTCGTTGTTCATGAACCACAGCGCGCCCATGTAGGCGTGCCCGTCCAGCGTCACGTACTTCAGGCCGGCATCGGGGAACTTCATGCCCATGATGTCGGTGATGCCGTTCTTCGAGCCGTCGACGACGCCGGTCTGGAAGCTGGTGAACAGCTCGGGCCACGGGATCGGGGTCGGCGAGGCGCCCAGCGCCTTGACCAGCTCCTGCGGCAGGTCGGCGACGACGGTGCGGATCTTCAGCCCCTCGAGGTCGGCGGGGGTGGTCACCCGCCGCTTGGTGTTGGCGAAGTTGCGCCAGCCGCCCGTGTTGCCGATGGTCATCAGTCGGATCATGCCGCCCGAGGTGTCCATCACCATCTGCTGCATCTTGGTCACGAAGCCCGAGCCGTTTTCCAGCACGCCCTCGGCCACCCGGTCATCCGACATCAGGTAGGGCAGGTCGAGCACCTGCACGAAGGGGAAGATGCCCGCCGTGCCGCCCGAGGTCGAGATGTAGACATCGATCGAGCCGTCCGCGACGCCCTGCATGCACTCGGTGCCGTTCGAGCAGAGCTGCGTACCGATGAAGACCTCGACTTCGATGGCACCGTTCGAGGCGGCCTCGACGTATTGCTTGAAGACGTTCAGGCCGTCGGCGTCCTCGTCGTTTTCGTTCGAGTTCGCGGTCGCGCGTATGGTGTATTCCTGCGCCTGCGCCGCGCCCCCCATGACCATCGCCGCGATCAGCAGCGACTTCAGGGCTGTGTTGAACCGCATGTGTTTCCTCCTGTTGGTTGGTGTTCCGGTATGGTTGGTCTTGCCCGCACTACTGGATGAAACCGGTCAGGCGCGGGACGGTGAGCGAAATCGCCGGGACATAGGTGATCAGGAAGATCACCACGATCTCGACGGCGAGGAAGGGCAGGATCGCCTTCGAGATCGTCTCGACGCGTTCCCCTGATACAGATGATGCGACGAACAGGACGAGACCCATTGGCGGCGTCGCCAGGCCCACGGTCAGGTTGACCGCCATGATGATGGCGAAATGCACCGGGTGCACGCCGATATCGACGAAGATCGGGCCCAGGATCGGGCCGAGGATGATGATCGCGGGGCCCGCGTCCAGGAACATGCCGACGATGAACAACAGCAGGTTGATCAGGAACAGCAGCATGTAGGGGTTCTCGCTGAGCGAGAGGATGAAATCGGCCAGGATCTCGGGCGCGTGGGACAGGCTGACCACGGTCTTGAAGGCGACCGCGGCGCCGACCAGCAGCAGCACGGTGGACGAGCCCAGCGCCGACTTCACCAGGATGCCCGGCAGATCCGACGCCTTCATCGAGCGCAGGATGAAGAAGCTGATCAGGATGGCATAGGCGACCGCGATCACGCTGGCCTCGGTGGGGGTGAAGACGCCCACCAGGATGCCGCCCAGGATGATGATCGGGGTCTGCAGCGGCACCACCGCGCGTTTGTAGACGACGCGGACGTCCTCGCGCATCCGGCGGCGCATGACCTGGAAGAAGAGCTCGGTGATCACGGCGAAGAAGATCAGCAGCGGCACCGCCGGCGCCGCCGGGACCGCTTCGCCCAGCAGCCAGTAGGCCGGCCCGAGCACCGGCTCGGCGCCCGGGTCGGCCTCGACGGCGAAAGCCGAGCTGATCAGCACGTTCAGCCCCCACAGCACGCCGATCACGTTGATCCGCGCCAGCACCCGGGCGATCAGGTTCTCGACCGGGCTGATCGTCTGGCCCTTGCGCACGATCCGCTCGGCCTTGGGCAGGTCGTAGCGGTCGGCCATCAGCCGCACCATCACCATCAGCCCGACGCCCACCATGATGCCGGGCACGATGCCGGCCAGGAACAGGGCGGCGACCGATTCGCCCATGACATAGGCATAGATGATCATGATGCCCGAGGGCGGGATGATCGGCCCGATCACCGAAGACGCGGCGGTCACGGCGGCGGCGAACTTGCGGCTGTAGCCGTTCTTCTCCATCGCCGGGATCAGCGTCGAGCCCAGCGCCGAGGTATCGGCCACCGCCGAGCCCGAAAGCCCCGCGAACAGGATCGAGCTGAGGATGTTCACATGCGCCAGCCCGCCGCGCAGATGCCCCATGATCGCCTGGCTGAACTCGACCAGCCGCAGCGTGATGCCGCCGCGGTTCATCAATTCGCCCGCCAGCATGAAGAAGGGCAGCGCCATCAGCGGGAAGCTGTCCATGCCGTTGTAGACATTGCGGTAGAGCGTGACGATGTTGCGCTCCTGCCCGTCGAGCCACAGCAGGGCGCCGGGCGCGACCAGCAGCGCGAAGAAGACCGGCATGCCGATCATCAGCAGGACGAGGAAGGCGGGCAGGAACCACAGCAGCATCTCAGTCGGCCCCCGCGGCGATGACGTGACGATCCTCGGGCAGCTCGGCGTCCTCGTCGAGGATCGAGATCAGGTTGCGCAGGATCAGCTCGATGTTCACCAGCACCGCGAGAACGCAGAACACGAACAGCGAGGCCATCATCCAGGCCTTCTTGACGACGATGTTCTCGCCACCGATCAGCGACAGCGGGATCTTCAACGACGGAGAGTTGAAGCGGCCGCCGAAGCCGGTGATCTCGCCATAGCCCAGCCGGACGCCGACGCTCAGCACCAGCAGCGAGGCCAGCAGGATGAACAGGTTCACGATCAGCCCCGGCACCCGGGGCAGCGCCATCGGCACCATGTCGATGGCCACGAAGCCTCCCCACCGGAAGGCCGAGGGCGCGATCAGCCCGGTCATCCACAGCATAAGGAAGCGCGCCAGCTCCTCGGACCAGGGCAGCGCGTTGCCGACGACGTAACGGAAGAAGACCTGCGCCAGGATCGAGCACACCATCGCGGCCAGGCAGACCCAGGCGAGGTTGCGGCCGATAAGCAGAAGGAACGAGTTCACCGCCGACAACAGGCGCAGCGGGGCCCACAAGACGATCATGCGCATCCTCCCAAGCCGACGGTGCGCGATCTGCCGTCCCGCTGCCGTGCGTTTCGCAGGGTCCGAGAAACGAACCGCCCTGTCAAGTCTTCTGTCACGGCCATACTTCGACCAGTTCTACCTCGGACCGGGCACACAGATCACGCGTCGCCTGGCTGGGGGCATCCGTGATCAGCGCCTCGGCCCGCGACAGGTCACCGATGCGCACCGGCGCCGAGGCCGCGAACTTGCTCGAGTCGGCGAGCACCAGCACCCGCTCGGCATTGCGGATCATCGCGCGGGCGACCAGTGCCTCGTCGAGGTCGAAATCGGTCAGCGTACCGTCCGCGGCGACCGCGGCGGCGCCGATCAGCGCATAGTCGGCGCGGAACTGATCGAGGAACGAGACCGCCGCCGCGCCAACCACGGCACCGTCTGACGGACGCACCTGGCCACCGGTGACGATCGTGGTGACGCCACTGAATCCCCTGATAATATTGGCGATGTGGACATTGTCGGTGATCACCGTCAGCTTTGCCGCGTCACCGAGGGCGCGCGCCGCGGCCTCGGTGGTGGTTCCGGCGTTGATGAAGACGGTAGCCGATTTCGGCAACCGCTCTACCGCCGCCCGCCCGATCGCCGCCTTGGCCCGCGCCGCCAGGCCGCGGCGGATGTCGTAGTCCACATACCCAAGCGACGAGCGCAGGCTGGCCCCGCCGTGAAACCGCGTGACCTGGCCCGCCTCCTCCAGCCGGCGCAGGTCCTTGCGGATGGTCTGCGGAGTCAGGTTCAGGCTGCGCGCCAGGTCCTCGACCTGCACTTTCCCGTGCTGGCGCAGCAGGGCGAGGATGGCGTCTTCGCGCAGGGACAACCGGGCAACTCCGTTTCAGTTGGCGCATTTATGATTTCGCCACTTTCGTTTGTTTGTCAAAACGAATTTGATGTTGCCCCTCACGCAACGGCTTGCGACTCAGGCGGCAAGCTGAAACGTTTCCGATCGGAAACACCCCGAGAGAGGGCACCCGGAATGACGGACCACGGATACGCGGGAGGGCGGCTGGACCTGCCCTTCGTCGGCATATCGACCTTCGGCAAGCGCCCCTACCAGGCGGACTGGGGCGCCATCGACGCCGATGTCGCGATCCTCGGCGCGCCTTTCGACGCCGGCACCCAGTTCCGCGCCGGGGCGCGATTCGGGCCGCGGGCGGTGCGCGAGGCCTCGACGCTGTTCTCCTTCGGCCATGCCGGGGCCTACGACCACGAGGACGACGCGACCTACCTCGGCCCCGAGGTGCGGATCGTCGATATCGGCGACGCCGACATCGTTCATACCGACACCCTACAGAGCCATGCCAACATCGCGGCCGGTGTCCGCGCGATCCGCGCCGCGGGCGCGCTGCCGGTGGTGATCGGCGGCGACCACTCGGTCAACATCCCCTGCATCGACGCCTTCGCCGACGCGGGCCCGATCCACATCGTGCAGATCGACGCGCATCTGGACTTCGTCGACGAGCGCCACGGCGTGCGCTACGGCCACGGCAACCCGATGCGCCGGGCGGCCGAGAAGGACTACGTGACCGGGCTGACGCAGCTGGGCATCCGCAACGTGTCGTCAACCGCGAAGGAAGGCTACGACGCCGCGCGCGCCATGGGCGCGGACATCCTGTCGGTGCGGCAGGTCCGCAAGCTGGGCACGCAGGCGGTGCTGGCGCGTATCCCGCGCGGCGCGCAGTACTACGTCACCATCGACATCGACGGCTTCTGCCCCTCGATCGCGCCCGGCACCGGCACGCCCAGCCATGGCGGGTTCCTGTATTACGAGGTGCTCGAACTGTTGCAGGGGCTCGCGCAACAGGGCAACGTGGTGGGCATGGACCTCGTCGAAGTCGCACCCGATTACGATCCCTCCGGCAGCACACAGATCCTCGCTGCGCAACTCCTGCTGAACTTTCTCGGCTTCATCTTCCACGCGAGGGCCGCATGAAACAGACACCTCTGAGCGCGCTCCACCGCGAACTGGGGGCCAAGATGGTCGAGTTCGCCGGCTGGGACATGCCGGTGAGCTACCCCGCCGGGGTCATGGCCGAGCACAAGGCGGCGCGCGAGGGCGCTGCGCTGTTCGACGTAAGCCACATGTGCCAGGCCGAGCTGCGCGGCGACGGCGCCGCGACGGCGCTCGAGGCGCTGGTGCCGGCCAGCATCGCGCCGCTGCCCGAGGGCAAGGCGCGCTATACCTATTTTACCGACGAAGCCGGCGGCATCCTGGACGACCTGATCGCCACCAATGCCGGCGATCATATCTTCCTGGTCGTGAACGCCGCGCGGCGCGAGCACGACCTGGGCCACCTGCGCGCCGGGCTGACACCGGACGTGGAGGTGATCGAGCGGACCGACCTTGCGCTGATCGCGTTGCAAGGGCCAGGCGCCGAGGCGATGCTGGCACCGCTGGCGGCCGAGGCCGCGACGCTGACCTTCATGCAATCGGCCACGGCCGAGATCGACGGCGCGCCGGTGCGGATCTCGCGGCTGGGCTATACCGGCGAGGACGGCTACGAAATCTCGGTGCCCGCCGATGTGGCCGAGGCACTGGCCCGCCGCCTGCTCGAGGCCGGGGCGGAGCCCGCCGGGCTGGGCGCCCGCGACAGCCTGCGGCTCGAGGCCGGGCTGCCGCTCTACGGCAACGACATCGACACCACCACCTCGCCGGTCGAGGCGGGGCTGGCCTGGGCGATCCAGAAGCGCCGGCGCGAGGCCGCCGACTTCCCGGGTGCGGACCGCATCCTGCGCGAGCTGGAGCAAGGCCCGGCGCGGCGACTGGTGGGCATCGCCCCCGAGGGCCGCGCCCCGGCGCGCGCCGGGACCGAGATACAGGACGACACCGGCGCAATGATCGGCACGGTCACCTCGGGCGGCTTCGGCCCCACGGTCGGCGGGCCGGTCTCGATGGGCTACGTCGCCGCCGCGCAGGCCGGGCCCGACACGCCGGTCACGCTGAAGATCCGGGGCAAGGCGCATCCCGCCAAGGTCTGCGCCCTGCCCTTCGTGCCGCACCGCTACAAACGCTGAGAAGAGGACGCGAATGGCCACCTACTATACCGAAGAACACGAATGGATCGATGTCGAGGACGACATCGCAACCATCGGCATCACCGCACACGCCGCCGAGCAACTGGGCGACGTCGTGTTCGTCGAACTGAAGGACGAGGGCGAGAGCTTCGAGAAGGGCGACGAGATCGGCGTGGTCGAGAGCGTCAAGGCGGCCTCCGAGATCTATGCCCCGGTCACCGGCGAGATCGTCGAGGCCAACGAGTCGCTCGCGGACAATCCGGCCGAGGTCAACGAGAGCCCCGAGAGCAACGCGTGGTTCTATCGCATCCGCATGTCGGACCCAAAGGAGTTGGACGACCTGCTGGACGAGAAGGCCTACAAGGCACTGATCGGCTGAGCGACGGCAAACCTGTCGCGACGCGAGTGGCGCAGATTACGGGGGGCCAGCCCCCCTGACCCCCCGGGATATTTCCAAACCGGAAAAAGGCGGGGCGGAGTGGAAAGGCGAGGCGATGAGCTTTCATCTGACGGATTACGACCCCTATGACTTCGCCAAGCGGCGGCACATCGGGCCGGCGCCCGGCGAGATCGACGAGATGCTCGCCGCGATCGGGGCCGAGAGCCTTGAGGCGCTGATCGACGACACGCTGCCCCAGGGCATCCGCCAGCCCGAGCCGCTGGACTTCGGCAAGGCCATGTCCGAGCGCGACATGCTGCACCACATGCACGAGATCGCCGGGCGCAACAAGGTTCTGACCTCGCTGATCGGCCAGGGCTATTACGGCACGATCACGCCGCCCGTGATCCAGCGCAACATCCTGGAGAACCCGGCCTGGTACACCGCCTACACGCCCTACCAGCCCGAGATCAGCCAGGGCCGGCTGGAGGCGCTGCTGAACTTCCAGACCATGGTCAGCGACCTGACCGGGCTGGAGATCGCCAACGCCTCGCTGCTGGACGAGGCCACCGCGGCGGCCGAGGCGATGACGATGGCCGAGCGCGGCGCGAAGTCGAAGGCGCGCGCCTTCTTCGTCGACCGCTGCTGCCACCCGCAGACCATCGCCGTGATCCGCACCCGCGCCGAGCCGCTGGGCATCGAGATCGTCACCGGCGACCCGATGAACGACATCGACCCAGAGGCCGTCTTCGGCGCGATCTTCCAGTATCCGGGCACATACGGCCATGTGCATGATTTCTCGGATCAGATCGCCCGGCTGCACGAGGCCAAGGCGCTGGCCGTCATGGCCGCCGATCCGCTGGCGCTGTGCCTGCTGAAATCCCCTGGCGAGATGGGGGCGGACATCGCCGTCGGCTCGACCCAGCGCTTCGGCGTGCCGATGGGCTTCGGCGGGCCGCACGCGGCCTACATGGCCTGCACGGATGCGCTGAAGCGGGCGATGCCGGGACGGCTGATCGGGGTCTCGGTCGATGCGCGGGGCAACAAGGCCTACCGGCTCGCGCTGCAGACCCGCGAGCAGCACATCCGGCGCGAGAAGGCGACCTCGAACATCTGCACGGCGCAGGCGCTGCTGGCGGTGATGGCCTCGATGTACGCGGTCTATCACGGGCCGGACGGGCTGAAGGCGATCGCGCAGTCGGTGCACCGCAAGACGGTACGGCTGGCGACGGGGCTGGAGAAGCTTGGCTTCACCGTCGCGCCCGAGCGCTTCTTCGACACCATCACCATCGAGGTGGGGCCGCTGCAGCAGGTGATCCTCAAGGCGGCGGCGGCGAACGGCGTGAACCTGCGCAAGATCGGCGACACCCGCATCGGGATTTCCTGCGACGAGAAAACCTATCCCGAGACCGTCGAGGCGGTCTGGCGGGCCTTCGGCGGCGACATGAAGTATCGCGACGACGATCGCCCCTACCGGCTGCCGCAGGAGCATCTGCGCGAGACGCCCTACATGGAACACCCGATCTTCCACATGAACCGGGCCGAGGCCGAGATGACGCGCTACATGCGCCGGCTCGCCGACCGCGACCTGGCGCTGGACCGGGCGATGATCCCGCTGGGGTCCTGCACCATG
>JABAHR010014939.1_pt3 | contig 22771 bp, 16 predicted proteins | sample 7062101 | NCBI WGS metagenome assembly JABAHR01 (sample SAMN14534553, study PRJNA622989) | marine sediment metagenome | biome: marine biome [ENVO:00000428]; feature: marine pelagic biome [ENVO:01000023]; material: deep marine sediment [ENVO:00002113] | place: India: Gulf of Kutch | collected...
ACGATGTCCGCCGTCTTGTCACGCCCAATGATGATCTCGCTCTTGGTCAGGGCAAATTCGGCAACGGTCTTGCCGTCGTTGGAAACAATGATGCATGGGTCCGGCTGTGTATTGCTGCTGTCACCGATGCCACTGACTGTATGTAAAGCAAGGTTGTTGAGCCGGCCCGGCCAGCCGCGCGACAATTCATGGAGGTCCTCACAGACTTCCAGCGAAAGTACATCTTCCGCATTTTCGCCGCCCGCAACGATGAATTTGGTCCGCAGGTAGATGACCGCCTCGCGCCTCGACAATGGGTTCATATTGAACACTGCCGGATGACGGCGCTCAAAGTGACGCATGCTGTAATCGGCGACCAGTTCGTTGAGCCGTTCCGTGCCTGTAAGCACAAATCGAATCGCCCAACGTCCCCGCACGTCCAAGGCCGCCAGCCAGTTCAGCAGACTGAGTGCGCTCGGCTCAAGCCGGTCTGCGTTGTCGACGATCAATACGGGCGCTGTACCCGATCCCGCCTGCTGCGTCACAAAGGTATTGAGTGTTTGCAGCAACTGGTCGTCTTTCTCCCCTTTGACTTTGATCCCGAATTGCGGCAGCACATTGCTCACGTGCGGTTGTGAGGCCGGATTTGCGCCGTCGAAAACGGCAATGGAGGTATCGCGCTTCAGCAGCGGAACAAGCTCGTTGATGATGGTCGTCTTGCCGGCCCCCCGCGGTCCCTGCAGCATCGCTATACCGTTCGCCTCTTCGAGGGCAGACGAGATGTAGCGATGCGCCGCCCGATGCGACTCGTAGGTGACAATTAGGCTCTTGTCGGCATCTTCCCCGAATGCCTTCCTGGCTATTGAAGATCCATAGGTTTCCATCGGACTTCTTTTTGTTGTTATGGCTACATTATTGCGCCAATCCGGGCCACTGCGTGGCCGACATTGCATAATGCGGGAAGCAATTTCTCCAAGTTTGACGTGACGTTATGATCTTTTTTGGCCACAGGCGGCGTCTTCCAGGACCATGCACGTGGCAATTGGTCGTCAGTTCTCTCCAAAAGCAGGTTCTCGACGAGGCGAAGACTTTCGAAATTGGACAGCAGCTCTAAGACAGGAGCGGTCAATCTGCAAAGAATTTCTGAACCCGCACAATGCGCTCGGCAACGACCGACCGAATACCATCATCCCGATTCTCGTCAACATTGAACAACCCTGATCCTGGCCAGGGGTTCCAATCGACAAAGCATCGCAGGAGTGTGAACCCCGTCACTACAGGATGCGTGGGATTCTGTTAAACAGAACACATTGGGCTCCAATACCGGTTGAGTTAATCCGATACGGGTTGTTTACCGTGCTATTGCTCTCCGGTTGCAACTAAGGGCCGAACTAAGAGTAAACGGCTTTATACACAGTCGCTGATTATTCGATGTTGCAACAACAGATTCGATCACGCACTACACGTACCGAGGCGGAACGAAAACCCGTCGCTCCGGCAGTACTTCCGACGCTCAAGCTGAAGCGGAACGGAACCACAATTCAGGAATTGTCATTGGACATGCCTCAAATGCTGATCGGACGCACCGGTGACAATGATATTTCGATCCCGAGCCGCTATGTCAGCAAGCACCATATCCTGCTGGTTCGTTGGGGAGGTTCCACGATTCTGATCGACTTGAACAGCACCAATGGAACTTTTGTAAATTCTGAACGCGTATACAAACATGTGCTTGCGCATAATGACGTGATTACGATTGATAATCGCAGTATGTTCGTGACCTACAAGATTGAGTACAGCGAACCTTCGGCAATCGCCCACTTGCCATCGGATGATATTGAAGCGATAGACCCTGAAATAGAAAAAGTCCTGGAAAATTTCGAAAACCTGCTGATCGGGGGCGATACCGATCTCTTACCGAAACTAAGCGAGGACGTGCCGACAATAGTCGGCTGCATAGATGATCGTTAGGCTTTCCTGGCTCTAACGGAGCAGTCGGATAAAGCAGCCCAGGCCATAGATACCCTCGCAATTTGCAGGGAGTCTCGATCGCCCAGGATCGAACGTCAGTTCCTTCCAGCAGTGGGTGCTCGACTTGCCCGAGATTGGAGAGATTGAACAGCGGCTTTCGGCTAGAAACGAGCAAGCTGCCCGAAATCCAGGGCTGAAACGTGACACGACTCGCATCGTCCCAAAGTATTAGCATCTAACCTGTTCACCCTGCTCGGAAGGAAGTGCAAATGCGGAAAATGTGGCTCCCACTGTGGCTGTACCAGCTTCTTCCCGTTATTTATCTTCTTTCGGGGTTGCTGATGCTCGCGAACTTCGGGGGTGAACCTCTGGGCCTTGTTAGCGGATCAATGTTGTGTGCCGCTGGGCTCTTGATATTGGTCTTGAGAATTTACGGGGCCAATAAGACCAGTACGCGCGAGCGATAAACCACAGTTGGTCTGGTGAGTTTCCGCTTTCCCCGATACCAGACTTTCAGCGCGGCGCGAACAGACCGATTTGAACAGCGGCGGTCGGCTAATTCTGGACAGGGGGATACCGCCGAACCACGAGCTTCACGTAATTGAGCCTACGTTATCTTCCCAGTTCTCGCCGTCAAATGGCACGACATGCAAAAAGTCGAATCCGACGTCTAGGCATCTTGCATTTACGTCGTAGCTTCCTGGGTGGGAGCGGGGCCGGCTGAAGGGATGAATGCCGCATGTCTTGCAGAATTGGTGCTCGGCTATCTGCGTGTTGAATCGATACGTGGAAAGGTTGTCCCTTCCCTGTAGAAGGACGAAGTCTTCCGACGCTGCTATGAGGTTGATGAACCCCTTTTTCGAGCAGATCGAGCAATTGCACTCGAGCGCCTCAGGCACGTCGATTCGAACCTTGAAGCGAACACTGCCGCAATGGCAGCCTCCTTCGTACCAGGCACCCGCTAGCTCCATCATCTCTTCCATCGGATTGAAGGTTCCGCGAATTATATACGTGTCTGCCAATAATGGACGGAGCTAGCAGCGGGAAGTTCGAAACTCGTCTCACCAGACAGGAATTTTCCAGAAACGGTTATGGGGTTTGCTATACCGACGCGCCTGGATCCGGCTAGAAGCCGACGTTGTTATCTAAACGCTGGTAGGTTGAATACGTAGATTGAGCCCTGCTCATCATTCAGAAACTGCACGTCGCCAATTCTTCGCCAGCCGTTTCGAAGCAAATGGTCGCCGAGTACCGTGGAACTGATGTAGAGCTGATCGTGACCGAGGTCCTCTGCAAGAAGCGCGGCTGATTTGAGCAGCCTCGAAGCAACACCCCGCCGGCGAAACTCGTGTGCCACCATTAGGCCAACGACGGATGGTGTAAGGCTTGTCACAGAATCAAGATCCAGGGCCGCAACTCCCAGCAGTTGATCGTTCTCTTTAGCCACAAACCCAACCGGAATGATGCCCTTATTGCAGCGGGATGCCAGATCTGCTTGCGCGTTGCCCGGTCCATCGACCCCGTAGTACAGACCCCATTCACGCTCGTACCAATCGATAAGAGTGGGCAGAAACTCACTGTTGTCAGCAAGCAACTCGATTTTCATTTATTTGTATCTTGACATGCAGTTTCGGGTTCAGTAACAGCCCCCAAGAGCAAGTTTAGCCCATCGTCAGCCACCAACGGAAAAGCAAAAGAGAACGCGTCTAAAAGATCAAGAACCAAATCGAGTGAGCGTTCAGGCCATTCTCAAACAGACGAGGCGTGGAGACCCGGTGCTCGACTTGCTCGTTTAAACCACAGAGAGGTGTAGAAATGCGTATCGTTCTCAGATGCTTTGCGGCGACTTTCCTGATGGATTCCCGATCCCTCTTGTTGTTACAGACGACGCTGTTGTTCTAACGTTTCGCGACCTCTCGCAGCTAGTGGGTCGCGGGCGAACAGTCGTGTGCATCGAGCCCGGTGGCACGCAGGACGTCCGCGGAGAAGGCCAGTGGTCCAGTGGTACTCGCCGCTTCGCCGATGTCATTGGTGGCGAGTTCCAAATCAGTTCTACGGCAACCCCGCAAAGCACGAACGGCCAGTTTTACTCAACAGTTGGTTCAATCAGCGGGCGACTTGAACGGCAAGAATTGATGCCGGATTTCTCGACTACCCTTTCGGCAGCGGGCGCTCCACGCTCGAACGTCGCCTTCTGTCGTTTGTTGGGAGGACTGAGGGCAAAGTCGGGTTTGCTTGTCGACGCGAAATACTCAGAGCGCTGGAGGAAAATCAACGACGACGGTCTGTTCTACCCCGACCGTGATCTTTCCACTTATCGTACTGTTGTCCTGCCCGATCGTTCAGGCCATGGTTTTGAAGCCGGGGCCATCGGGCGCGGCGTTCGGGTCGTAATCGCTAGATTCCGGAGAAGCGTCAACATCGAAGTCACAGGTAAAGGCGACGGTATAATCTCCGACCACGACCTCTTCCGCATCGTCGATCGGCATATCAGTAATCTTCAGACGAAGTTCACCTGGTCGGGACCATCACTACTGCCACCACAACCGGCGAGACCGACAAATCCTGCGGCCATCAGCGCCGGTACCTTGCAAGTCCATTTGGCAATCATTTCATATCCTTTCGACAAAATACGGTCACTGAAAGCGCCGGCCAATGTCCTGAAATTCTGCATGTCGGCGCCTGATCGCTGCAGCCCACCGCTTGACAGCAGAGCCGCAACCGTGTCGTCAGGCAGCCCGCACCTCAACGGGCAGATCGAAGTGAAAACGGGTGCCTTGCCGGCCCTTGCTCACGACGTTGATCTCGCTCGAGTGCAGTTCGAGTATTCGCTTGGTGATAGCGAGTCCCAGACCCATTGAACTACCGGCTCGTTCGTGGTGGTTGTCCGCCCTGTAAAAGCGGTCGAATATGTGGGGCAGAGCCTCTTCCGCGATGCCCGGTCCCGTATCGGCGACGGATACGCCAACGGCCGCTGCTGAGCGCTGCACGGAAATTGACACCTTGCCACCTGCGGGCGTGTACTTCAGGGCATTACCGACAAGATTTTCGAGGACTCGTTGAATCAGGCTGATGTCGGCGTACACGGACACCGATTCGTCGGGCGGATCCACCTCCAGTGCGACATTCGCCTCCCTTGCCTGCAGCTCGAACTCCTGTACGACGTCATGTATGAGTTCTGGCAGAAGGAACTGCTCGAACTCGGGTGTGACACTGCGGGAATCTAACATGGAAAGTTCGAACAGATTCCGAATCAGCCGGTTGAGGTGCGTGGCATGCCTGCGTGCGATTTCGAGATATTGCTTGCGCGTGCCGGCATCGAGCGCATTGTCCTTGATGATCAGCGTCTCGATATAGCCCTGCATGGATGCCAGCGGCGTGCGCAGGTCGTGGGAGACGTTGGTGACCAGTTCGCGGCGCAGCCGGTCGTCTTCCTGCAATGCGGTCAGTTGCTGTTGAATCGTCTCGGCCATGTAATGGCAGGCATTGCGCAACTGATCGATTTCATCGCCTGGCGGATCCGCTGCGGCGGCCGGGGTGTCGGCGTCGAAACGGCTGGCCGTAAATGCCGAGACCTCTCCGGTTAGCCGGCGAAGGCGCCCCGTCAGGTACGCGAACAGCCCCGCGCCTGCCGCGAAAGCGGCCAGCATCAGCAGCAAGATGCCGGCGGCAATCACGCGTTGCCGGTCACTGCCGGCAACCTGTGCGGCAACGGTTTCGTATTGCGAGCCGCCCAGTACGACGTAGAGGTAGCCGGACAAATGGTCGGGCTCGGCCGGGTCCGTTACGGGAAATGCGGAGAAGATCTTGCGCGAGTCGGGATTACGGGGATCGATACCCTTGATCGGCAGGGGCGCCAACTCGGCTATCAGATCACGAATCGGACCGGTATCGACCCGGTCTGCGACAACGTCGTCGGGCGGCAACGCGTGGCCGAGGATCTCGCCTCCCGGCGCCACCAGGTAGATCTCGGCCGTCGGATTGATGACCATCGCCCGGTTCGCGAGCTCTTCCAGGGCCGGGCGGTCAACGTCGCCGTTTTTGATCAGGGGCGCAGCATTGGCGACGTACATCGCGAGCGATCCGTTCAGTCGCTGGCTCAGTTCTTCGTAGTAGAGCCGGACGCTGTAGCGGTCGATCGCGTAAAACGCCGCGCCGAGCAGCAGGACGATAATGAGCATCGCAGCGGAGAGCTTGTAATGCAGGCGCTTCATGCGCCGACAGGGCTGTGCTGCACAACATTCATCTTGTAGCCGACGCCCCAGACGGTCACGATCAGTTCCGGATGTGCCGGATCTTCCTCGATCTTCGCGCGCAGGCGATTGATGTGCGAGTTCACGGTGTGTTCGTAGCCTTCGTGTCCGTAGCCCCAGACGCTGTCCAGCAATTCCAGCCGGCGGAAGACGCGGCCGGGATTCGACGCAAAATGCAACAGCAGGTCGAACTCCCTGGCGGTCAGTTCGACGACCTCGCTGCGTATCGTCGCACAGCGTGTCGACGGGTCGATCTTCAAGCAACCGACCTGGACTTCGCGTGGGTTATTCGGCAGGGGGCCTCGCGCCAGTTCGGCTCGGCGCAAGATGGCTTTGATGCGCGCGATCAGTTCGAGGACGCTGAACGGTTTGGTGACGTAGTCGTCGGCGCCGACCTCGAGGCCGACCACCCGATCGAGTTCCGACGATTTCGACGTCAGCATCAGTATGGGCACGGAACTCGAGTCCTGGCGGAGGCGACGACAGATTTCCAGTCCGTCGATTCCGGGCAGGCGAAGATCGAGAACGATCAGGTCCCAGGAACCCATGGAAGCCTTGCGCAAGCCGGCATTGCCGTCGTGCGCAATGGCAACCAAAAAGCCCAGGTCATCCAGGTGGAGGCGTATCAGCTCGGCGATATCGCCCTCGTCTTCGATTACAAGTATCCGCTTTCGCACACCGTGCACTGGATGTGTTGGTACCTTCCGAAGTAGACCGGACCAGGCGGCGAAATATCACGAAAAGAAGCGGACTCCCAAGTTTTCCCGAGCATGACCGCCTGTCGGGAATGCGGCTCGTGACCAAATTGTGACTTTTGCGTGAAAGTGGCGTGACCTTCGTTGCTTATCGTCTGCTCTGACAAAAGACGCCGCAGTCAGCGGCTTTGTAAGAAGCAGCGATCAGAAAGGAGACGAAGGTGAATAGACGCAAGTCGATAATTCTGGTGGTGAGCAGTATGTTGCTAACCATGGCCGGCATGGTGAGCGCTGCTCCCGGTGCGCCGAACTTCATGCCCGCGATCTACGGTGATGGAGAAGTATGGGGTACCAAAGGTACAACGCAACTGCCGGCACCGAATGCAAACAATGTGCAGTCATTTGACGATATTTACGTCTTTACCAATGCCAACAATCCGAACGGGGTACAACTTCCCGTTTCTGAAGCGGCACCCGGGAATCCGAACTACAATGGCGGCCGCTGGTCCGTACAGATCGTTACCTGGACGGCAGCGGGATTCATGGCCTACGGTGGCTATGCGCCGATACTGACATCGGAAGAAGACGTCATCTACAACGAGCAGGCGGGTTACCTGACAATTGAATCGGGTGACATCTATTTTCAATGCCCGCTATTGCCGGTGAAATAGGCGGCAACAAGAGGACGAATAGGAGGGCCGGTAATAACTGGCCCTCTTTCTTTCATAAGAGCCGCCGTGATCAAGAAGCAGCTTTGCGACCAGCGCCGAGGGAGCTGCGTGAACTTTGCGTGGAACGGCTGTGCATCGTTATGCATTGTGACGCAAATCATGTAACGGACACCGCGGTAACTGGTTGAAGAAAACCATCGCAGAATCACGAACATCGCAGCTGAAAACCCCGGTGTCGGTGGATGACGGATGCAGGCCAGGTATGGCCTGCATCCTTCGTGGCTAACTGCCCGATACCAGGGTAGGGACACCCACGTCGTCGAGCATTCCGTCGCCGATGGAGCCGAGGAAACCCGGCCCCCAGCAGTACCCATCGCCGCCTGTCGTCACGCCACAGGTCGACCAGAGGCCCAATTGCAGGGAAGCGAACTGTAGCTGACCGCTGACCGCAACCGGCACGTTGGTTGCCGCAGTCGTGCCGTTGCCAAGGCCGCCGTTGGAGCCGTTGCCCCAGCACCATGCGGAGTTGTCCGTCGCGATACCACAGGTGATGACCTGGTGTGCAGTAATCGACCTGAAGAGCGTGGGACCCGCGACCTTTGCGGGCACCAGCCGCTCGAGGAAGTCGCCGGTCCCCAGCTGACCACGCGAGTTATACCCCCAGCACCAGGCGCTACCGTCCTCCGCTACCGCACACGCGTGGTCACCACCGGCCGCGATGTCGGTAAACCTCAGACCTGCCGAGACCGCGACCGGAACGAACGAATAGGTCCACGGCTCCCCGTCCATGCCGTCGCCAATCCGTCCGCCATCTCTGTTTCCCCAGCAATATGCGTTTCCGTTGACATCCTGCCCACAGGCATAGGCGCCACCGGTCGATAACGAAATATTCCTGAAGGCCATGAGGTCGTTCGAAGCGGCGGGAACGATGCGTGGTCTGGCATCACCGGTGCCGAGTTCGCCGAGAACGTTCTTGCCCCAGCAGAACACCAGTCCGTCGATTCCCAGCGCGCAAGCGCTCATGTCGACGGCGTCGACGGCGACTATGTCGGGCATCGTGTCCCCCAGCGGCATGCCGCGAGTTGCCGCGAAGGTTCCCTGCATCGCGCTCTCGGGGCAATCCGCGCGGCCATCGAACGAATCAATCGTTGTCGATGGCAGGTCTGCGGCATAGGTGCAGCGGATCGAATAGTGCGGGAACGTGATGGTAAACAATGTCGATGTGCCGTCGTTCGTCATGGCGAAACTACCGGAACTGGCATGAGACTCGCGCCTGTTTGCGAAGACGAGGGTGTCGGCTCCGCGCCAGTTCGCGCTCGACGAGCCCCCGGCCTCGTTCACATACAGTACCCCTCCGCTATGAAGCTCAAGAAAGTTGCCCGTGCCCTGCAACGTAATCACGACTGTCCACGCGCCGGACAGATCGGCGCCGGTGGGTGAGGCGGGTGGCGGGGGCGCCGCGGGGGGCGGCGTGGGGGCCGCAGCGCTGCTACCGCCGCCGCCGCAGCCGGCCAGGCCCAGCCACAGGCTGGTGAAGCCCAGTGCAGCTAACTGTAGCGGGCTTCGAGCCTTGAATTGACGGGACACCGTGCACAGGCGCCGCACCAAGACAGGCGCGCTTTGCAGTAAGCTGATGGCAATCGCCATTCCGTGTACTTGTATCGCGCCGCGCAATGCGCCTGTGCGAAACGATCCCGCAGGTATTCGTGTGCCCATGGAAGCACCTCCTTCATTGGGTTGCTGACAGCAGCCTCGGATATTTGTTTTTGGCAGGGAAGCTCGAGGTTCGGGTCGAAGCGGATGGCAGGGATTGCCATGCCTCGGTGGTCGTTCTCGAGGCCGTATTCAAGCGTGCGGCACGCCGATGGTGCCGGGGTGATATTTGCACGAGGAAGCCGGATGCCAGGGTGGGTGGCACAACCATCGAAATGGGGATTGAAGCGCGCAATCGGCACCCGTGAAGTTTTAGCTCTTGTAAGCTATCGCTCTCCTCGANNGGATTACTCTATTCCTGCCCCAGTGCGCTTCAATGCCATCGAGTACGTATAGACGGCCAAAATCGGGAGGCGTATAGTGCGCGTCCGATCAAATCACTTGATACCCTGAATATCCGCGTGTCGGCAGTTGTAGCCGGCGTTTCCCTGGACACCGACACGAGCGAGACCTTCGTCAATATCCCGCCTAACGACCTCTTTGGGTTACCAGCGGTCGTCTGAACTCAGTGTGGTCGAACAGCAGTTCGGGGGCGGTCAGCAGACCTCAGCCGTCAGGTCGCCGCGTGGCTTGATCCACTGGCGCGCTGTGCCTTGCGGCCGCGCCAGGGTGATTATTTCTGAGCGCCGGAAAAAAGCAGGGCCGAGGGGCTCCGCTCGCCCCCCGGCCCAACCGTCTTCGACCTGCCAAGAAACCTACGCAGTTGTTGGAGGAACCATGACCTATTCCTCGGCCTGTCGGAGTTCGTTCCATGACGAACGTCACAACTCTAAATCCGTGAAGCCGGATGTCGGTAGAACAAGATGATCAGGGACAAGGATTATTTTGCGCACTCAATATTCGGGGCGGCCTCGGCAGGGCGATATCGATTGGCACGGCCAGACGCGACCGATTATCCACATTATGGTAATTGGGTTTCCTGGTGCCCCAAGGCGCCTTGAAACGTGACCGGAGCAAACACGACAGCGAATTCACAGACTCCGTCGGACGCCAGTGCTGAGAAGACGATGTTCTCGATATTGTAGATTGCTCGTCGTGCCATGAGCACGCGCGAGCAGAATCGCAGCGACTACGAGGGACGTCACCCAATCGATCTCTACGGCAAGAGTGAATCGACTGGACTGGATGGATCACCTTGTTACGCGACGCTCATGAAGTCAGTCACTTCGCCATAAGTCGGCGCATTCAACACACCGGGGAACCTGGTGCAAGTAATAGCCGAGACTGCCGTAGCGAAATCAATCATCCTTTCGTCCTCCCACCCGTGCAGGAATCCGTACACAATTCCTGCTCGGAAGGAGTCTCCACCGCCAGTTGTATCCACGGAATCTATTGCGTAAGTCTCCGAGTATCTGACAGTCTCGCCCGATCTCGCGTACCAGACCGGTGCATCGCCGCATGTAAATATCGTTAATCCGTTGGTGGCAGCCAGATAATCCCTGAACAGGTCTTTGCGGTCTCGGTTAGGGTAGTTTTCCCTGATAAACGAGTCGGCGACGACTACTGCTGAGGCCTGCCTGAGTATCGTATCGTCATGCTTGCAGTCCACGGTTACGACCGGAATACCGGCATCGAAGGCTGTGTCGGCTATACGAGACGCAGGCAATGCAAAGAATGGATCGAGGCAGACGACCTTTGCCTGGGTAACATCGATCTCCTGTGGCAGGTTCCAGCCGGCCTCTTCCAATAGACGACTGTAGGTCCCGAAAATCGTCCGGGTACCTGCCGCCGCGAAAACCACTTCCTGAATACTTTTGTAGCCTTTCCTCAGCGGCAACCGCGATGTATCAATCTGATAGTCTGATAACAAGGCTTTCGTGCGCCTGCCGTTTTCATCATCACCAAGCCAGTTTCCGTCCAGTTTTACCCGTACTCCCAGACGCGAGAGAACGACAGACGAATTTGCGGCCTCGCCACCCGTCATGTAGTGCAAATCGTCAATTTCTGCGTAGCCTTCAGGAGCCGGGAAATGGCCACGGACCCTGTACAGCGTACTGGACGAGATCACGCCATAGGCATATACGTCGTGAGGCGTCATTCTCCGATGCTCCTTTCTAAGCGGCTACACACGGCACAGGAGCGGCCGGATCAATACTCGACTTGCTGACCGGCAACAGGCACAGACGTATGAGACTGAACGATTACCCATTCGCTACAACACGTGAGAATAGCGTTACGTCCTGGTCGCCAATCGCACGCCAAAACATATCGACCACGGATTGTGCGGCCTCCGTCTCCGCATAAACGTCCGTTTCGCTCGTACAAGCTGTTAGCAACACACCTGCGACAACGAGAGCAGCACTCAATTTAAGGTATGTGACCATCTCCCTTATTCCTTGGAGTAGCTTTCTGGCCATGGGTGGGGGTCAGAGACTCAAGTACAGTATATCGACGACTGACGGCAAAAGGTTCACTAGCGGACCCGAAGGCCCGGTCTGGCTCATCGGCAGCCCAGTAGCCGACGTTCGACCAGCCGAAGAATCCGGGAATGGGAAAGCGGTTAACGACCAGAATCAGAGGCTGAGATCGATTGCGACGGTATCCATGCCCGGACGTTAGTGGCTCTTGCTCTAGATTCTGTCTACGGAGTGGATGGNNTGGCTCTTGCTCTAGATTCTGTCCACGAAGTGGATGGACCGCGGGTTCTGGTTGAGCCCGACCTCGCGCCCCCTGGTTCCAGGGTATGCGCTGCAGCACGAATGCATTAGTGCATCGCTCGAAAAACGTCACCATTGTCGTTTCGAGTAACAACACCGCATGGATGAAAAAGCGGACTTCGGGCCATAAGCCAAACAATGTCACACCGATCTGCAGGCAAGACTCGTAGATTCCGCGGACTTGATAATAGTGTGGAAATCCCAATATCTATTAGGACAAAGCGGAGCCGCCAACGATAATGGGTCAAAGCGGCCCGGTTCCTCTTCGAGCTGCGTTGGGCGGGCAAGAAAATGCGCGAGATGGCATTTTCGTTGATGATGTTGCTCTTGCCGTTTCTCGGTTGCGGTGTCGGAACGCTCATATTCGGCGATGAGGACGCCCATTCGAACGATATGAGCTACCGTACATTCGGCTACTCGGCATATTACAGGTCTTCCTACACTCCGAGAAATTCTGACAATCCGTGGGTGGGCAAAAGCCTCGAGGAACTCCTCGATACGCTCGGTCCCCCTGACGCTGTGTACGAAGCAAAACCCAAAACCGTAGACTACTGGGAGTCGGGGGTTCCCGTGTACATGTACGTCTATTCCGGCGCCAAAAGCTCGTCCGGCCGCTGCGTCGATGCGTACGTCGTAGCAGAGCCGACGTCGACGGTTATCAAGTACTACTGCCGCTAGGCGCTGGTGCTTCGTGGCGACGGATCATGGCTGTGAACTGGCGCACACATAACCGGGATAATTTGTCGCGACAATAGTTTCGCGGCGAGTTTTCCCGGGCAAATGAGACTCTGCTTCATCCTTGTGTCATCGAGCTGCACGAAGTCGCGTTGGCAACTAAAATTAGGGCATGTGATTGCCGCAGGACTTCGGCTTGCCTTCCAGGTTCCTCGTATTTATCAGAGCGTTACGCAAGCGTGGGCTGTTCGGCGTGCTCGCGCTCTATATAGTGGGAGCTTGGGTCGTGCTGCAGGTTACGGCACTGGCATTCCCCGGCTGGGGAGTGCCGGACTACGCGATCCGTCACGTGTGGACAGGCGCCGTCCTGCTTTTTCCTGTTGCGATTGCTTTCGGCTGGCGCTACCAATTAACGCCGCAGGGACTGCGCAGAACCACGGCAAGCAAGGAGGTAGCGCTCACGGCGCCCGATTTCTGGATCGTCATAGCGATGGCGGCGGTATCCGCCACAACGCTGTATTTCGTCACGACCCGGGTGCTGGCAACGCGCATAGACGTAGAGCAGAGTGCCGGTCTCACTCACGCCCCGGAACACTCCATTGCCGTGCTCCCATTCGTCAACATGAGTGGAGACGACAGCAACGAGTACTTCAGTGACGGGCTGTCGGAACAGCTGTTGAACGAATTGGCGCTCATCCCGGAATTGCATGTTGCCGCGCGAACGTCCGCCTTCTATTACAAGGGCCGCGATCAGAACGTGGAGAAGATCGGCATCGAACTGGGAGTACGCAACGTGCTCGAGGGCAGTGTCCGCAAAGTCGGTAATCGAATTCGCATCACGGCACAGCTCATCGATACGGCGAACGGCTATCACCTATGGTCGGAGACGTACGATCGCATGCTTGACGACGTATTCGGTGTGCAGGACGAGATATCTCACGAGATCGCCAACATCCTCGAAGTACGAATGCGGGCACAGGAGAAACTGCGAGACGTCGACCTCGGTCCGCGGGGATCAGAGGCATTCGATAGGTTCCTGCGCGGCCTGTCATATGCGCAGTCTGGAACCGGGGACGGGTATGAGCGGGCAATCCACAGCTACCGCCAGGCCATCGAAATCGCGCCTGTGTTCGTGGCCGCTCACAATCAGCTCGCTTACAGCTATCTGATGCTGCCCTTCAAAGACGAGATGTCATTCGACGATTCAATTGCCGCTGCTGAACCCTACATTGCGAGGGCGCTCGAACTGGCGCCCGAGTCGGCCGACGTGATCGCGACACATGCATTGTCCCATGCGTTGGCGCGCAATTTCGAGGAATCCAATCCTCTGTTTGAAAGGGCAATCGGCCTGAACCCCAGTCTGTTCGTTGCACATTTGCACTATGGTCTCAGCCTGGTCTACCAAGGACGGCTCAAGGAGGCATCGACCGCCTACATCCAGGCGCAATTCCTCGACCCGATGAACGTGACGCTCAATGCCAACCTCGGTGCATTGTTCATGTTGATGGGTCGCCTGAACGAGGGCCTCGAGTTCTCGGAAAAAGCACTCGCGATCGATCCGGGGTATGCGCCCGCCAGAGATCGCATGCCGTTATGGTTATCGAACTACGGCCGGCTCGCGGACTCCGCGCAGTTCGGGCTAGACCTGCTCGAGGAACGGCCCGAGAGTTCCATTACGTTGAGCGCATTAACACGCAACTATGTGCGGCTCGGAATGATCGACGATGCTGCAGCAATGCTGGACAGGCTTATGAAAACCGGAGCCGATGATTTCCGCAAGGGCTGGACGGCCGACCATTTTTACATCGCGACCAACGACGTAAATGGCTACGCGGTGTTCGCCGAGTCGCTATTTCAGAATGTAAAGGCAAAGCCCGGCGAAAAACTCAGTTTCACCGACCGCATGCGTACGCAGTGGTATGGGCGCTCGCTGCTATTGCGCGGCCGTTACGACGAAGCGACGGTTATTTTCCGGTGGTCGGCGAACGGCGAGGACGGAATTGCCGAAGTGACGTACGACTTCGTATTCTTCCTCAAGTATCTTGCTCTCGCCTACCAGAAGACAGGCCAGCCGGATGAAGCAGAGCGGTTGCTCTCCCACGCTCATGAGTTGGTGACTACCGCCAGAGATAACGGTTGGGGTACGCCGTTTTTGTACGTTCGGCTCGCCGAAATCGAAGCAATTCGTGGCGATGTCGAGAGCGCGGTGCAGAATATCGGGATTGCCGTCGACAAGGGCTACAGGGATCTCGCCTGGTTGCGTCACAGCCCGTTCTTTCGTGACATTCAGCAACACTGGGAGATGGAAAGGCTACAGCGGGTGGTGCGACGAGGAATCGCCTCCGAGCGTGCAAAGCTCGGGGATTGAGGGATACTTCCCGTTCCTGGCGAAGTAAATATTGCTCAATCCACTCTGAGTTCAGTGGCGTGAATTGAAGCTCGATTTACCTTGGCGGCCGCTACCCTGTGCTCAGCACAAGCGGTAATTTCTTCGCCGACTGGGGCGTTTCGGCTAGAAACGGCAGACCGGGAAACAGCCGTCATGCATCAGATGGGTGCCGAGAGTCATCTCTGCGGCGTTTGATCGCCAATGGACAGAATCTCGCCTTTATATAGCCGAGCGCACCTATTGGGAACGGTGTCCACAGTATCGCCGCATAAAAACCCTGCTGCATCAGAACCGCCAACGTGCTCGGAACAGTAATGAGCAGAATCACAATGAAGAATACAGACCTGTAGAACCAATGAACGCCGACTATCGCACCGCATTCAAGGCAGTAACAACTCGACACTATCAACCCAGCTACCGGAATCGCATGCTTCGCACATTTAGGGCATTGTCTGTCCAAGACGATCCTCAACTTGCGACATGGATATAGCCAATTTCGACCAGCGGGTTGGGGTTCAATGTTGGAAATTATACCGCGAATACGCTGACCGGCGCCGTCCGGGCGTATACCGCCGGCCGGTATCGTCCATTGGACCAACCTCGTACGGTCACAAGAAGCGATACACGGTTTTCGTTGATCCCTTCGACGCATCCTTCATGTATGGGCGCGCGGCCTTGACCCGAGTTCTGCGAAGGAAATCAAGAGGAGCAGTGAGCCAAAAGCAAGCACTGTGAACAGGAGTTCGCTGACGCCGATTATGTGCCACGGATTTACGCCAACTAGCTCAAGGGGATTGATCAATCCGAAGTAGTCCGGGCCGACGAAGAATGTCAAAAGCATCAGGAGGCTGCTGTAATTGAGCCAAAGAAGAACGTCGATTGTCGGAAGACGTTCGCGCCCTAGTTCCAGATTGTGTCGTCTCGCGGCATGCAACAGGCTGAGAACCGCCAGGGCAGCACATGAAAACGACACTGTTGCCAGATCGGCGTGATGTCGTCCGGTGTAAGAAAGAAGAGACAAAATCCCGTTGGCGCAGAATGCCAGCACAGAGAATATCAGGGCCCCGGCACCGATCGTTGCGCTCACCGGGGCGGACGATCGGAACCGCCCGTAAAAAAGTGGCACGAGAGGAGCGAGGAGGGCGGCACCGACTAATGATCCCGCTGAGGCGATAAGGAATCCCGAAGGATTCTTGCGCGGAGACTGTAAAGTGGAGACAGCCAGCTCACCGGCGACAAATGGATTGTCCCGATAATAGAGGAGGGCCGCAATCAATAGCGACCCCGTGATTACTGCCGCACTTGAGGCGAGAAAAAAACGTGCCCAGTAAATGCTGTTGGAAGCTATGCTTTCTCCAGACGTCTGCAACGGGTTCAGCCGCAGCCATCCTACATGAAAAGGCGCGGCCGTCACCCTTCGGCGAGTAGCAGGCATGGACATCCAGGTAACCTTGCGGGCCTGCTTGCAGCTGGGCGATGCCGACAAAAAGTGCGGGGCGCCCCGTCACGCGCAGCGCCCCGCCCTACCTTGCTGGATCAATAATTCCGATCCATGTAGATGTTTCCATTGTTCGGAATAACCACGGTATCCGGCAGGATGTTAGAGGCCTCCGAGACATACGTTATCAGCCACGGGCCGTAGAAATGGTGCGACATCCTGGGCGCGTAACTCGCGCCGTCTGTTTGCGCGCCTCCTGCACCGAGGGAGATGCGCTCCGTGCTTCCAGACCATTTATAGACATCCGCCAGTCCGTTCGAGTCCCCGGGCACGACACCGTCGGCCGCAGTGACGTACGGGATGGACCCGCCATACCAGCTCAAGAAGTCCGGGCTCCAGGAGTCACCGGAGACTTGCGCGCCAGTGCTGGTCATTGAAATGAGGATTGTCGATGGCGTGCAACCGGGCTCGTTGGTGCAGGTGTCTCGTCGGAAGACATCGAGGGCGCCGTTCGTATCGTCCGCCACGAGATTGGTTGCGGAGGAGACGAACGCTACGAAACGTCCGTGGTAGTCATGGCCTTCACTGTCAGACAAGCCCCAGCTCACTTGCGGATCCATACTCGCGCCGTCGGCCGGATCGCCGAGGTGACCGACCGAAACCAGGCGGGTAGAGGTGCCCACGCATCCCTGCTCGCCGATGCACGTGTCGCGGATGAACACATCCTGCAAGCCGTTGGTGTCGCCTGGAACGAGGTTGTCGGCAAGTGAAGTGAATGCCACGTAACGGCCCGTGAAGACGGGCTCACCGCTCGCCCCGTTGGCCTCGCCGCCCGCATCTGTAACGGAGATTCGAACCGTGCTCGGTGTGCACCCCGCCCCGCCACCTCGGCAGGTATCACGCATGAATACATCCGCTGCGCCATTGGAGTCGCCCGCGACCAGGGTCGGGTCTTCACTCACGAAGACGACGTAACGGCCGTCATCTGCGACGGCAGGATAGCTGGCCGGCGTCGTGGTCTGTGATCCGTCGTTGCGAACCGAAATGCGAATGACGCCAGGCACGCAGGCCGTGTGCGGGTAGGACTCGATGCAGGTATCCACGAGGAACACGTCATCGACCCCGTTCGTGTCGTCCGGGACCAGGTTGTCAGCGGAGGATACGAACGCTACGTATCGGCCGTTGAAGCTGACCGCCAGCGAGTCGTCCGGGCTGGTTTCGGTCCATCCGATATCGCCATTTGGCTCTGCTCCCCCGACACCCATAACCGCCCGGGTCATTGTCGGCGTGCAGCTTTCGTCGGGGATGTAGCGGAGGCACGTATCCCGGACGAACAGATCGTAGGCATCGTTGGTGTCGCCAGGGACCAGGTTCGAGGCATTGGAAGCAAAGGTCACGAATCCACCCTCCCAATCCAGACCGCCGTTGACGATCGGTCCATTGGGCGGCAAATCGTCGATCGTTTCCGTAATGAGGATCGGGAAACCGCTGGGTTCAGTGCCTCCCGTCTCGAGGATGACGAACATCAGCGCGTTGCTGGCGCCAGCCGTCGGCGCGGGATTACGGACTCGCACGCTGACAGTACGTGCCTCCTGCAGATCTGACGGCAGAACAGAGGCGACCACCCTCGTGTCACCAAAGAAACTGGTCGTGCGGTCAGCACCATCCCAGGTCACCGTGGCGCCCTCCAGGAAGCCGGTACCGGTCACGGCAAGGTCAAACCCGTCTTCACCGCGCTGTATCTCATCTGGAGACAGACTGGTGATCTGCGGTACAGGGTTCTGAACCAGGATCTCGTCGCTCAGGCGATTCGACGTATTTCCAGCCGCGTCGACGAGCCAGATCTCGACGGTGAGGATTCCAGGCACCTCGGTAGATACCGTGAATTCCTCGCTGAGCGTTCCGGACGCGGTCTCAATCGTTCCAAGCGGAATCGACTGACTGTTGCCGTCGGACATCTCCACGTACATCGTGTCGATATCGAGGTCATCATCGGAAAACGAGAACTCCGCCGTGGCCGTTACGTTCCCGTCACCCTGCATGTACAGGACGGTGTCCGGTAACACCGTCATGTTCGAAATTTCAGGACTCGCACTTTCGGCCGGCAGCGGTTCGGGTTCGATTGTGCTGAAACCGTCTCCGTTGCCACCGCAGCCGACCAACAGAAGCGCGAAATAGAATAGATACTTGCGCATCGCAGCTACCTCCTTTGATCAACCTATCAATCTGGGTCGGCAGCCCGGCGATCTTGGGGTCCTTCGTGGCGTCGCGGAAGGCGTCGCGAAAGAAGCGAGGACCCGTGGCTTTGCGTCACTGGCTTTCGCCAAATTTGCCTTTATCGCAGAGCGTATGATGCGCCGATGGCAAATATTGTCAATTCGGGAAAATACTCAACGAAGTCTGCCCCTGGGCAGAAGCGCTCTTTATCCCGAGAGAATGTAGAACTGCCAGAGGTCCTTCTGGCTCATCCTGAGGAAAGGCTTGATCGCGAGCTTGCCGGTCGTGCCAATGCTTTTCTCCAGGTATTTGAGTTCTTCGAGTTTTGCACGGGTCTGTTCGCCGGTTTTGTTAAGGAAACCGGACTCGCGCATCATGAGCAGTCCCTTGGCGCGAATCGACAACTCGGTGTGCAGGCGCAGGTAGCACAGGAGGTCGGCCACGATCGGGCCTGCGAATTTCTCTCTCAGCGACTGCAAATACATCCCTACCTTCGATGTCGAAAGCTCTCCTGAGTTGATCAGTTCCAGCAGTTCCGTATCTGCATCGAAGCCGGCACCGAGCCAGTCTGACAAGGCCTTGTCGCTGCGGTCGAAAACGACCGTGAAAAGCAACGGCAGGATGCCGAGGACGAGTGCCGTGTTGATGATCGGCGCAAAGAAAAAGTGATTGAACACAGAGTGCGTGATTGCCGCGATGAGCAGGCCGGGAAGCAATGCGATCCACCCTCTCGTCGGGTACTGCTCCAGCATCGTGTGCGCGAGAACGGCGAATATCGCCGTCGCGCCGCCGTGCATGATGGCCGTGCCAAAACCACGAACGATCCATGTGCCCATCTTCGTGTCCGGCAGGATCGTCAGGTAGTACAGGTTCTCGAATATTGCAAAGCCAGCGCCAACGGCGAATCCGAATATCGCCGCATCGACGAGGAAACCGATGCGGTTGTTGCGCATCAGTGCCCAGATCATCAGCGCTTTCAGTGGCTCCTCGACGATAGGCGCCAGGTATCGCGTGTATGTCGTGAACTCGATGTCGAACCATTGCAGGCCAATCAGGTTCAACGGGTAGCTTGTAATCGCGGTTGCACACCCGAGCACGATCGTGCCGATCACCCATTTCAGTGGCACGAGCTTGTAACTGTCGAGGTAGACCAGCGCTGCCAGGAAGCAGCAGACGGGCAGCAGGCCGAGCAGGGCGTGTAACACGAAGTCCGCGGTCATCGGCCGGAGTGTGTCAGAGTATCTTCAGCGACACCATGAATTCTTCGTCGAAGCGCGAGCCCTCCAGGTAGCCCACCGCGTAACCGAAGGACAGCGTCAGGTCGTATCGCGACTTCACCTTGAACTTGAAATCGACTTGGCCGCCAACATTGGTGGATTCCTGCCTGTTCGCGCCGTCATCCAAATTCGTTACCAGCGACGTTGCGAATATCGCCGGCCGCGCCCACGACGTGTAGAAGTTCGGCGTTCCGGCGCGCGAGAAACGAAGGGGCGGCAGGTTCCACTCCAGCATCGCACGGTGGAAATTGCGGCCGGGAATCTGGTTCAGCTCGAAACCGGGCATCGCGTAGAACTCGCGATACCGCTTGACTTCCTGGTGGTCGACGTAGTTGTTGCCGAAGCCGCCGAAGAAGAAATTCGCGAATTCGTCCGTGGCGTCACCGAAAGCGGCGCCCACGGCATTGCGGAACCAGATTGACGAGTTCCGAAGCGGCAACGCGAAGCCGAAGTCGAAGTTGCCTCCGATCTTGGGGATCGTGTCACTATCCACGTAATTGACGGTGGCGGCGATATTCCATTCTATTCCTTTCTCATCGTCGACTGCGCCGAGGGATTTGCGTATGTGAGAAAAGCCGAGTCGTACATCAAAACTCGTCAGCCGGTCGACAGACGCCGGCACATCCTGGTAGCGCGGGAGCGCGTCAATATCCGAGTAATGATTGAGCTCGGTGTCAAACTCCAAAACCCTGGGCTCGTCGTATACGAGCATTTTCTCGTACCCCACGTAGAAGCGCGTGCCTTTCCGGCTCTGCTTGGTCGGACCAAAGAGGTCGTAAAAGTCGGCCCTGTTCAAGTGCGCGCCGAATAGCCAGGTTCCCGCCAATGGACTGGCGCTGATTACCGAATGGCGGTAATCAATCATGAAGTTCGGACGCTCGTCGGACGGCAAATCACTATCAAGGCTGTAGCCGAGCCCGATATTGAGTGCATCGAGCATCACGGGATCCGAAAAATTGGCTTTGAGCGCGAGTGATACTGAATCCTTGTATCCCAGTACTGTAGGAAATATCGATTCGAGACGCAGGTTTCTCACCGGCACGTACGTGCCTCGGGCAACAACGCGTGAATCGGCAGGCTGGTCAGTCTGAGACTTGACTTGCCATTCCTTCAACTGCGGGTGCTTCTTGATCGTTTCCGTGCCGAGAAATGTGACCGCGGCAATGTCCTCGATCGGCTCGGCCTTGATTTTCGCGGGCACAAACCCACTGCCGGTATAGTTGAAGACTATGAGGTTTTTGTCGTCGAGTGGAATAGGGCGGAAGAACCCAGTCTCGGTATTGGTGACGGCCTCGAGCTCGCCGGTCTCGAGTTCGAAGCGGAAGATGTTCGACACACCGGTGAGGTAGGCGCTACCGAACAGGTAACGGTTGTCGGGTGAAAAGACGAAGCCTTCGGGAATCGCAAGACCGAAATCGAAACTGCTGATCTCCTCGATCTCACCTGCGAGAAGATCCTCACGGCGGAATATCTTGACTGATTGCTGTCCCTCGATATTCCCGAAGGAACCGGACAGCAATGCGCCGTCCGAAGACACGTCGAGGTCGTAGACAATGGTGCCATAAGAGAAGGTATGCACCAGGTCCCATTCTTCATACGGGTATGGGATGCGGACGAGGGATACGTATCCATTGAGGTGGCGCAGACCCCACAATGCGCGATCGCTGCGGTCGAACACGAAATCGCCGATGCGTGCATTGTGCAGGAGCATGCGCGCTTTACCTGTGTTGATGTCGACTGCCATCAAGTCACGATAGGCCTTGTTGTCGGCCGCAAAGAACACCGTCTCCGAGTCAGGGTCGTAGGCCACCGATGTCACCGTATACAGCATGGGCACCTTGACGTCCTCGAGGTGGCGGACCTTGCGCTCGTCGAGCGAGTACTCCCCGATATGCGCCACGACCCCCGGGTAGCGCATGCCCGCGATCAGGCTGTTGCGGTCGGGATCGTAATAGGCGCGCGACATGGAGCCGAGGCCGCTGTCGGCGAGGCTCTCGTGTTCACTGATCGGGAACTTGCGGATGGACGCAAGGTTGACGGCCTGAAACGCGTGCTCCCAGTCGATCCAGTTCTGCCAGGCCTTGTTCAGTGAGATTCCAAAGACCCGTTGAAACTCCTTGTCGTGACCTCGTTCACTGTCCTCTGTCCGCTTGACCCACTCAATCAATTGCTCGGGCGAATACGTGTAAGCGACGTAGCTCATGAAGCGGCCACCATAGAGGTATGCGTTGGCCCCGGCCTGGAAGTCTGCCTCGACACCCTCCGCCACCAACCCGAGCGGATCATAGAAATGTGCGCCGTCGCGGACCATCGAGCGGAACATCATTTCGTCATAGGCGCCCTGAGCACGACCCAGGCCGCCTGCCATCCACGTCTCCATGAACACCGCTATACCCTCGAGATACCAGCGCGGACTCGCATCGCGCGGCGTCGTGAGGTAGTGGTAAAGCATGGTCTCAGGGTGATCCGAGATCGGTAGTACTTTGCCGCCCACGATACTGCGATAGCGCTTGTCGGAAGGCGCCGACTGATCCGTTGTTACGACGTGAACCATCTCGTGATTCATCAACGTGTGCATTCGCTCGACAGGTGCAAAGGTTTCGAAGCTGGGTATGATTGGCGAGACCTGCAACATCACGAGGTTGGAGGGGACAGCAGTGGCATTGGCATTGCCGTAGTCCGCAAAGTCTGCAAGCAATACTGTAGTCTTCTCAGTTGTCACGTAACCGAGAATTCGTTCGTGGGCTTCGATCGCGCCGTGATAGCTGTTGATGACGTGCGGGACGAGGTAGGTTTCCGTTGGGTCGAAATAGAGCAGCCGAAGCTTGTCCGTCTC
>JABAHR010002423.1_pt1 | contig 22757 bp, 40 predicted proteins | sample 7062101 | NCBI WGS metagenome assembly JABAHR01 (sample SAMN14534553, study PRJNA622989) | marine sediment metagenome | biome: marine biome [ENVO:00000428]; feature: marine pelagic biome [ENVO:01000023]; material: deep marine sediment [ENVO:00002113] | place: India: Gulf of Kutch | collected...
GTTCTGATAGAGTCTCCCCAGGAACGACCGGCGTCCCCCCTCTTTCCTAGATTGCCATATGGATGTCACGCCGTTCCCTCTGCGGCCGACACATGAATTTCACCACCGCTCACCGTTGTACTGTCGTGTGTTGTTGGTTTACGTGACGCGCCATACTGGATGGCCGTGATTCCATCAACGACGCTGTTTGCTGTCGCCCTGTTAATGACACACTTCACGTACTGTTCCCGCGGCTTATAAACGTCGACGTATGTGATCTGATTATCATCATCGTCAGCCGCGCTAACATTGGTGCCCGTGATTGCCGTATAGGTGTCACTTGCTCCGTCATCGGACGACTGGTGCACCTCGATTGACTGCACTCCAGTTGCTGTGATCGTTCCCCAATGCACCAAGAACACACAGCCCTCAAACCCCGCCATATGCCATATCAATTCCACTTGATGGCGTGATCGTTGTCGTGCCGGCCGCGACAGCATTGCTGTGTCGTGTGAACTTGCATTCACCACTTAGATTCTGTGCCATGTCTCTTTCCCTTCCTTAGCTGACTTGGAGTTATGGCACTGAATACAAAGTGCCTGCCAGTTCTTAACGTTCCAAAACAATTCGTAATTACCACGATGTGGTGTTATGTGATCAACCACACGGGCCTGAGTTATTTTCTCATTTCGCTTGCATTCCTCGCACAATGGGTGCGACCGCAAGAAGGCAGCCCGGGCTTTTGTCCACCTATAGTTGTATCCTCTCCGTCCTGCTGATGGTCTCATGTCAGCTGGTCGCTTGCCTGTTCTGCCGTGTACTGGTGGAGCACTTGGCATCAATCAACAACCTCGATCCTAAGTCCCTTGCTATCAACCGGGGCATTCAATGTTTTGCTCGCGCTTGTGCTTTCAAACTGGCCGTAATAAACACCCGACGTATCAACGTCCCCTGAAGCCCAGTCATAACTAGCCATTCCCACCGTGTTGACTTCACCACCCGATTCGTACGGTGTGAACTGCGAACCATTCACCGGCGCACCGCCCGGCGTATTTAATTCAAAAGTGTTGGCCGTGACATTTGCTGCTTGGTATTGCTTGCCCCTTGAGTCAGTCCCGTTTAGTTCAGTCATCCCCACAACTTTACGTATGAAGCACTGATCGCCATTGCTCAGCCCGTGGCTTGCACTTGTAACTACTACAGGATTCGCAGCGGTTGCAGCCGTAATCAGTGTGATACCTGCACCAGACTGTTTCTCGTTGGCTGACTGTGCGTTAACCTTCACGGTCGTCTCGTCTGAATGCGTCAGTGTAAACGTGATCGTGTCCCCATTAACGTCAATAGGTTCCCCCAGCTCGTCTTCAAAACGGATCCACAACGAACGCTGTGTGTCGCCGTTGCTGATCTTTACAGTTTGCTGAGTAACAACCGAGCCCATTTAATTTCCGTCCGGAATATCGACACTCTTATTGATCGCTCTCAACGCAAGCCACGACAGCACCAGCCCCGATATTGAAAGCAATGAACCAATCATGATCAGTGCCATGGCTAGCACTCCGTATTACTTGCTGTTCCCGCTTCCAATCCAACCATCTCAGTTGGTTGCGACTTAAGACCAACCAAGTTATGCGTCTGAACCTCGAGACCAATCACATCATGCCGCGTAGTACGCAAGCTAAGCACAACGCCCGCTATTGTCGTGACAGTAGCAACACCAATTGAAAAGCCATGCGTCGGGATGAAGCTAATGCTCCCCGGTGTAAAACCAATTCCCTTGGCTATGACATTCTTGATCGCCATTAGGTTGCTCGTGTCCTGCTTGTCGGGTTCGTTCCATCATCAAGCGTGTAGGTCATTGCCGTCGTAGTGCCGTCAAGTTGCTTACAAGTTATCGTGGTCCCGCTAATTGAAAACTCAGTCAGTGCCGAGTGAATCATGAACAGTGCTTCAGCCGGCGTAAAAGCTGTTCCATCCGCGGCATATGCTTCGGTTAGTTGAGTAGTCATAAGAGCCGCGGCATTATCAAGAATTGCATCAAGCCGACCTGCGTCAGCCCAGTCAGTCTGCAGTTCATTGGTATCCGCCACTATTAAAGCCGTTTCAGCTTTGACGGCGGCGATATCCGCAGACATGTCAGCTCCAGCCGGGGTTCCTAACTTGGGCTGCATGTCTGCGGTATCGACCAAAACAGCTGCGGTGTCCGTCTTCACCGCAGCCACGTCGGCGCTAACAGAAGCGCCGGCAGGGGCTCCAAGCCGGGCAAATGAATCGCCAGTTTGAACTGTATTTCCCGTGTATGTCGTAATGGTGTCACAGAGCTGAATGTCAGTTGCAGAAAGGTCCACAGCTGTACTTGGATTTTCTACATTGCCCCAATCGATACCAGCCGCCCCTGTGGCCGTGACATCAAGCTGACGGTTTTGATCAGTGCTCTTCAGGCTGTTCTCTGCCAAGATGTAGACCTTGTCAGTTGTCGCCATCGTAAAGATGCCGGGGTCGTATTTAAGCGTCACTGTCTTGGTTGCCCCGGTGTAGTCACTAATCAAACCCACCGCTTTTTGTGTGCTCGTGGCTGCGTCTTCAATCACAATCGTGCAGTTGTTATAGGCATCATCATCAGCACTGCCCGCCGTTAATGTAAATGAGGTTTGACTGGCAAGCGTTGCAATGGTCGTGTCAACCATCAATAGGCGATCTGAACCACCCGCGCCTGTCGTCCATGCAGCGTCACCCCGGTCCCTTATAGCTTCGAGCGAATCGGTCCCAGTTGCGAAAGTCGCGCCCGCCATATCAGAAAGGTTGTCGGCTACCGTAGCACCACCACCCAAATCTGTAAGCGTGCCAAGCTTAGGCTGGATGTCCGCAGTATCAATCAAGATGGCCGCAGTATCACTTTTCACCGCCGCTATATCAGCCGACACAGAAGCACCAGCAGGTGCACCCAGCCGGGCGAAATTATCACCAGTCTGAACCGTGTTCCCAGTGTAGGTTGTTATGGTGTCACAGAGCTGGATGTCAGTTGCTGACAGATCAACTGCTGTGGTTGGGTTCTCGACATTGCCCCAATCAATACCAGCCGCCCCGGTTGTTGTAACGTCAAGTTGCCTATTCTGGTCAGTACTCTTTAAGCTGTTTTCGGCCAAGATATAAACCTTGTCCGTCGTAGCCATCGTAAAAATACCGGGGTCGTATTTGAGCGTAACGGTCTTGGTGGAACCGGTGTAGTCTGAGATCAATCCCACAGCTTTCTGCGTACTTGTCGCTGCGTCTTCAATCACAATCGTGCAGTTGTTGTAAGCATCATCATCAGCCGACCCGGCCGTTAGTGTAAACGATGTTTGACTGGACAACGTTGCAATCGTCGTGTCGACCATCAACAAGCGGTCTGACCCACCAGCCCCGGTTGTCCAGGCTGAATCACCCCGGTCCCTTATAGCTTCAAGCGAATCCGTAGCCGACGAGAACGTTGACCCCGCCATGTCAGAAAGGTTGTCACCAATTGTCGCACCGCCACCAAGATCGGTGATCGTGCCCAACTTCGGTTGCATATCGGCAGTATCAACCAACACAGCCGCCGTATCAGTTTTGACGGCCGCTATGTCCGCCGCTATTGACGCACCAGCCGGCGATCCCAATCTTGCGAAGTTGTCACCAGTCTGAACCGTGTTGCCTGTATATGTCGTAATGGTGTCACACAGCTGAATATCTGTTGCGGATAGGTCCACCGCTGTAGTCGGATTCTCGACATTGCCCCAGTCAATACCGGCCGCCCCTGTTGTTGTGACATCAAGCTGGCGATTCTGATCTGTGCTCTTCAGTGAGTTTTCGGCAAGGATATAGACCTTGTCAGTGGCCGCCATTGTGAAAATGCCCGGGTCGTATTTGAGTGTGACTGTCTTAGTTGATCCCGTGTAATCCGAGATGAGACCCACCGCCTTTTGTGTTGATGTCGCCACATCTTCAATCACAATCGTGCAATTATTGTACGCGTCATCATCAGCCGACCCCGCGGTTAATGTGAATGACGTCTGACTAGACAATGTCGCGATCGTGGTATCTACCATGAGCAACCGATCCGACCCACCCGCTCCGGTTGTCCAGGCTGCGTCACCACGATCGCGAATTGCCTGGAGGGAGTCCGTCGTATTAACAAAGTCATCCCAGTCAGCTGTTGCACTCGCTGACACTAGCATGGCAACAATCGAATCATCAGCTACGTCCGTACCCGTAACCGAGGCGGACACTAAATGATCGAGCCCGGCGTCTGTAATTGCAGTGTCAACTTCCGCATTGATGTTGGCTAGCGAAACCACGTCTGGCAGCTGCGTGTCAATCTGGTCGCGGATAGCCTGCAAACTGTCCGTGGTGTTAACAAAGTCATCCCAGTCCGCTGTAGCACTCTTCGATACGATCCGGGCCACAATTGAATTATCCGTAACGTCCGTACCTGTGACCGAAGCAGACACCAGGTGATCAAGTCCGATATCCGTCAATGCGGTGTCAACTTCCGTGTTGATCGTGTTAGTGGCATCCGCCCCTTCTATCAGCGTGGTATCGACTTCAAGATTATCAGACCCCGCGACTAGAGAATCATAAACATTAGCTGGAAGCACAGTGAAATCATGCCATACAGGCAAGTGAGTTGCCGAATCATGCGACTTGACCTGCAGGTGGCCCAGGGTATTTGTATCCGTCGTGTTCAGTGCGCAGGTGTACCAGCCATCAGAATCATGGGTCGGTGCGGTTGCATCGTTCTTGTTGGCATAAGCTGCGTGGTTCTTTGAGATCTGGATGTCGGTTGCAGCTAGGCTCAATGCAGTCTCTTCAGTCACCCCGTCCGTTTTATCCAGGAATGGACCAATCCGAAGCGTCACAGCTGTTGACTGCTTAAGGATGCCGCCCATTTATGCGACCCTCCTTTGTCGATAGCTGTGGACTTTGGCCGGGACATTGTCAGCCGGACCTTCACCGACTTCCGCTTCTGGAGCCTTGTAGCGCGGTGCCATCTCGTAAGAGATCCCGCGACGTTTTGCAATCGTACGAATCAACCCCTCATGTAAAGCATGCCCGTATATCCTGACATCATCAATCAGGCCGTCATAGTAGTCTTCAGAACCAATCCCGCCGTTAACTGCAATGCCCATATCCTGCCCGGACAAATCAGCCGTAGTTGACGGCAGTGTCCCGTTAAACGTCAACGATGGTTCAACCAGATCACCATCCTCGAGCCGGTAATACATCCGGATCTTCTCGTCATTAGCACTCTGTGTACCATCATAAACCGCCGCTATAAAAAACCACTCGCCCAACGTTATCGGTGTTGCAATATCGAAGTATGCAAATCGATTCGTCCCGCCATTCGCAATGCGCAACACCGCATTGCCGTCATTCCACAGCGAAAACAAAATGTGGTTTGGATTGTTCTGATATTTTTTGATCCAGTTCTGCCTAGTGTCAGTGCGATCCGCAGTCGTCCACAACGTGATACTAAACATGCTGGTACTATTCAGCTGCTGGACATCCCCACAATCGATGTACTCGTCCACACCATCAAAATTTATTGCCCAGCCTGTGCGGCCACCCCCCGGACTCATTGTCCAATCACCCGCCACAACATTGGTAAGCGTGCCTGGGTTTTGCCCTGCCGGTGAAGTGTCAAACATCACGCCACCAGTCGGACCAAGACAAGGACACCACGCAGATACACATGACTCCCACAATTCGGGGTGCAGTGCTTCACCGATATCTCGAGCAAATCCAGTGTTGTATCCGATAGACTGGGTCAATCTATGACCGTTCCTTCGATAGGACTGAGTGTGATCGACTGATTAGTTTCAGTGGAGTGCAGTGCGGCCCCGCTTTTGTTCCAAACAATCAGGTTTCCATAACGGTCAGCAGGTGCAAACTTACCCGCGACCTGACCCTTCTGAACGGTTGTAGTGGCTTGCGGAGTACACACAAACGCACCAACGAACTGACAGTGCTGTAAGCTTTCTGTGATGTTCGAGCTGTAGCCCGTATAGGCTGCATCCGTTCCGGTTGCATTGCCCATATTATCCGTGCCAGCAGTCGCAGAATTAGACGGTGACCACCATATCTCGATCACATTGCCGGCTGTGGGTGTGGCGGCGATTTCGAAAGTCGCCCATACTCGGTAGTACTCAGCCCGGGTTGCTCCCAGGTCTAGTTTGACTGCCTGACGTGCTCCAGTGCTTTCTGAAGTACTATTGGCAAGCGATGCCAGCGTAATAGCAGCATCTCCACCTGAGTTTTTGACGACCAGGTCAGTACCATTCTGAACCAGAATATCATCAGGTAATGCCATTAGGGCAGCTGCCTTGCATTGGCCACATCAGAAGGAGTGACGAAGGAAACACCAAGAGTGTCGCGGATCTCTTCAGCCCGAGATCCCTGGAATTGCATCAACGCAACTATGCGGGGTTCCATAGTTGGGCGGTCCCCAACAGCCCAGATTGACGTCCCACCGACACCCGCCCAATTAGCAAGCGTGTCAGTCGTAACCGCCATAGTCTCGCGGTTCGTCTGCATGTTGTAGTAATCAGTTTCAGCCGCAGTGAGGCCATCAAATGAATCAAACGTTGTAGCACCGACGAAATCAGCCACGGTGATTGAATCGTGGTTGACAGTCCGCGGATTGGCTCCATCACGATTGTTGATCACGTCTGCATTGGCCAGATCGTTTTCGGCTGTGAGCGCCAGATATGGCATGGTGACGGGGTTGACGGTGAACTCGTCCTTGAGCGCCTGTAAGTCGATTGCCATCTTCGGTTCCCAATGGTTAGTTAGGCTAACTAACTGTATTTTCACCGAAGATCGAGAATCGGTCAACTATAGCGGCGTGCCGTGCTCAAGGTGATCGCGCATTTTCTGCTCTATCTGGAGAAATTTGGCCGAGTACCGTTCACACTCGTTGAAATCCTTGAGTACTGAGTACGGAACACCCTGCCCGGCCATTACACGAGTTGCGTGGATAGCCCATTGCCGCAAATCTTGGATTTCCTCATGGATCGGTTGCTTCACTTTCGTCGCCCTTTCACCTTCCCAGGTTGGCCCTTCACCTTGGTGACGATGTCCTTTATCCGAACATGCTCGTAGAGTTCCAGACTTCGCATCTCACAGAATTGGTCGTGGTCAAGCCCCGTCCGATCCCCGTCTGCAATCTCTCGTAGTTCTGCTAATCGTTGCTTGCGTGCTTCCGGTTCCATCTTTTCCACTCTATCCAACGCCTTATCAAACGCCTCACGATCGACATAACGCAATGCGGGTATCTGCCGCTCACGATATTTGGAATTGGCTTTCCTTAGCCCCACGAGATCCTCGTCGTCATCGTATTCCATTCACGCCTGTCGGTAATCTTTCGCTTCGGTAAACTGCAACGGTTTGCACAGGCCACGGATCCTTGACGCTATCCGGGCGTCGAAAGTCTCAGCCATTTGTTCCAGGCTCAGGTTGCTCGTCATCAGCGTGACCTTGCCGATCTCGCTGCGAGACTCGAGCAGCGTGTACAGGATGTTCCGCTCATGGTCGCGGCCGTTGACGCCCACATCGTCGATGCAGAGCACCCGAGCCGATCGCAGTGGCCCAATCACATCATCCTCGTTGCCGCCCGAGTTGTAACACTCCCGAATGCGAAACAGCACGGCCACCATGGACACCCATTGCGGTATCAAGCTATCAGCCCATTTCAGCCATTCGGACGACAAGCAATCAGGCCCATCATCGAGTAGCGAAACGTGGTGTTTCCAATGCCGCAAGCACAGGTGGCCCATTGCAAGCGTCTTGCCATTGCCTGAGCAGGGAGACCAGAACAGCCAGCCCGTTTCCAAATCCAAACCGTCAACCACAGCACGGCCTGATTCACGCAACACACCAGCCGCCACGTCGGTGCAGGTTCGTTCGCAAACTCCGCAACGTCGCAATGCGTTCACATCGTCAAAACCGCGGCGGTTGGTGATGCGTTGATCCTTGAGCGTCTGGAGTCTCGTTTGTAGCAGGGTTTCAACCATCAAAGACTAACCCTCCTTCGCTGTAGTTCGTTGCGGGTTGACCGTTGGTGCGTGGCTTGCCAGGAGAACCACGCGACTTCGGCTCGAACAGCCCGGTGTAACCGTTTCGGATCGAATCTTCGATGGACTGGATCGCACCGTCGCACCCATATCCCGCAAGCTGTTGGAGTTGTTTGCGAGTTGTGGACGGAGTGAGTGCCTTCTTTTTCTCCCGCCGATATTCGATCCACTCGTCCCAGGATTTCATGAACCTGGGAACCTTCAGCGGTTCAGGAATGTGCGAATCGTCGGACGGATCAAATTTGGATTTCTTCGGAACGGATCCCCTTGGGGGGATTATAGGGGGGTTATTTATATCTTCTCTTATCTTACTCTTCTCTGGTAACGCTTTTGTAACGCTCGGAGCGTTACAAGATTCTGTAACGCTGTCTGCGTTACACCGTTTCTTCTCGACTCGGTTGCGTGTGAGTGCTCGCTTCTTGGCGGTGTCCGACATGTGTTCTTCGAACTTTGGTATGCGGATGCCTTCATCGCATATTTCTAGCCAACCAACCTGTGACAGTGCGGATGAGAAACCACCCATCCGAACATAGTTGTCGATCCACTCGCCAGAAATCGCATCGACAGTACCGTCAGCGGTTGCAGAGTCTATCCACGACCAAAAACGATGGAGCTTGCCGACAACTAGGTCTTGCTCGCACTGAAGGATCATCGCCATCTTGACCACGTCAGGATCGTCACCGATCCCGGTTCTCATCTTGATCCACATGGTGCCATCCTTGTGCAGTCACTCCATCTCATACACTTCGAATAGAGTGGTTTGAGTGTTTCCAAAGCTCTTGACGATTGACGTTTCAGACCGCTTTGGCAGATAGCTGTTAGACCACCTATTGATAGCAGCAAACACCACCTGCCTTGGAACAAACACGCACTCTGATTGCCACCCGCCTGAGTTCTGCCTGCGGGTTTTGTATTGCTTAGACCAATCTTCCCAAAAGTAAGTGAACGCTTTGCACAGTGCAGGGAAAGGAACCAAGCAAAATCTCAGGGTGTCGCACCATAGCCACAAAATGTAGTCGGTCCGCTTCTCTGGGTCTCTAGTCCACCCAACCTTGCCAGGGCTTGCATCTGTGGGGAGAACGGACCACGTCTCTAAGGCCAAGTCATCTTGACCTTTTTTCAGCCAATCAAAGTCCCTTGCCTTTAGATCAATAGACAGACTATTAAGGCAATACTTCCGAACAACCCACCAGTCAGTCCCATTTCTATCAGCTGTGCCATCGGCTCGCTCAACTCTCAGAGCTGCGGGAATTCGGTCAAGCAGTATCTTGTTAACATCCGCACTGATCGCCACTCCATCGGACCACGCGAGCCGCTCTTCCATGTCAAACTGATTCAATCTGCCCTCCCCAGCAGGTCCATCCATCCCGCTCATTCCTTGCGAAGATGTCTAGATATGGACCAGGTGACCATTCCATAACGGCTTTGTACATTTCGTCAGGCTTTTGGCTGTGCTTCTCTTGGCGTGGCCACTGGAACCAAGTACCCACATCTTTGCGGTTCAATGGAAGGCTACCCTTGACTCCGAACAGAATCTGCTCGGACGAACCGCGGAAGTAATTACCCATACCAAATGATGGCTTGCACCATGTCAGGCACGTGATGTAGCGGAACCCCCAGGACTCAACGAGATCGAACCCTTTGTATAGCGACCGATTGGTGATCCATAGGTATAGGTGGGCATCGCTGGCAGCAAAGTCGCCAACGGGCATTTGGTGCAGCTCATCAATACCCATTCCTCCATATGTGGTATTGCCGCGACCGAATTGACTGTTGTCGGATTCGTCGGACCAGTCCCAAGGCGGATCTATTACAATGGTGCTAAACTGGCCTATTTCCAACGCCTCCATGATCGTCGGCGATTCGTCTATTTGCTCCTGTGCCTCGTCACGCTTAGCTTGGCGGTCAGCGTCCTTGCCTGCACGCTTTCTGTCGTCTATCCATTTCAAGAATCCGTGCTGGCTGGGAACATCATCAACTCCGGATATGTATTCATCCAACAATTCAGCGTGTGCAGACATTTTGCGGTAGGCGGCAATTGACTGGTGGCTAAAATCCTCAATCGGGTTGAGGATTTTATTGCCTCGGCCACGCCGCCCAGCTGGCATTAACTCGCCGAGCTTGGCCTTCATCTTCAATACCGCAATTGCGATTGGTCGCTCATATTTGACTCCATCGGCTACCTTGCGTGCGTAATATTGCATGGCCGACGCCTGATCAAGCAGATGCTTTGCCTGGGCTGGGTCTTCGACTTTAGCAAGCTCCAGCTCCACGCGATCAAGAAATGCAACCGCATTCCGCTTAAATGATGCCGTGGCCAGTTCCGTCTTAGCCATCAGTTGCCTCTGAATCTATGTCCAAGAAACTTTCGAATTGCCTAGCCCGCACTGGGTGCTGCAGTTTCCGTAGTGCCCGCATTTCGATTTGCTTTACCCGTTCACGTGTGACCTTAAAGAAGTTAGCGACCTCGGTAAGATTTTTTGGTTCTTCTCCGTTCAACCCGTATCGCATTTGCAGGATTAAACGTTCCCTGCTTGGGATCGTCTTGAGAACCTCGTCAATTCGGTCAACCAGCTCGGAGTGCAATATGACATCCTCGGGTGCCGGGAGCATCGCGACAGGATCGGCCACAGCTGATTCTATTTGCGACCGTGAAACCTCTTGGGTGACTTCGACCCGTGTAGGGACCGCTTTAAGCTTCTGGTTATCAAGCCAATCGGGAAACAAGTCATTTGCTGAGCACTTGCACACGGCACAGAGTCTTGCTACTGCGGTTTCAACCTTAGGCTTAAGGTAAACGGATTCACCGCTCTTGTATCCCTTCCGCCTTCCTGGCGTAGACTTCAGGTTAATCCAATTCGATAGCGTGGCAGCGTTGACTCCGATGTGATCGGCAAGTGCTTTCACGGAACCATATTCCCGAACCGCACTGAGTAGTAGTGCGTGTCTGGCTCGCGCCGTTATCGTTACAGAAAATGGCCGTGATATTTCTGATGTCACCATTCCACCTTGATATAAGTATGTGGCATCTCATCTCCCGCGATAATCCACTTCCGAACCTGCGTTGACCAAACCAGAGCATCGTCACGCCACAGGCAGCCCGTCAGCGAGTCCTTCACCGCCTTCAGCAGATTATCCGCATCCGGTTTCTTGCAGTGCGGTTTCCGTGGCATTGGTTTGGTCTTCCACGTTTCCGCTTGGGTTCGTGGAAAAAAAAACTCAACCAGCAAGCTCACCGGTCCATCAATCAGAGCACCGCCGTCATAAGATTCTGCCGCCCGGAGTTTCACTGCTGCTTTGTAGGCGTTCACATTGTGTTTTACTTCCGTGTAGTTCATGGCCTTGCCGGCCTTGATGGCATAACGCTGCCGCGGCTGAGCTATTGGCAATCCAGGAACTGTGAACTCAATATGCAATCTAATCTGTCCTAAAGGCCCGATGTGGACTATTTGCTAGCTTCGCTTTGCGACCACATAGCAACCAGAACCACATCGGGCCAGTTCAAAAGGAGAATGTCCAGGGTTACTACGCCACTCCTGGATTGGCGTTCCTGTCGGCTGGTCATTTGCACAATTGATCAGCCCAGGAAGAGCACACCACAACACCAAGCTGTGGTGTCCACCTTTTATTCCCGAACTCGAATACACGGCACAGTGCGCCCGCCAAAATCGGTTTCGCTTGGATAGAGCGTTATCTTCTTTCCAGGCCATGCGTCCGTATCGTCACCCAGAGATTTGACAATCCGTTTCAGATTGGTCCTGTTAAGAACCAGGCCACGCGATACCTCTTCGAAATACACTATGCCCTTGCGTTCTCGAGCTTCCCCCACTTCATCGAATCCAACCGACTTGACCGTTACTTCCATATCACCACCGTTCAGGTCGGCACACTCAAGATGTGGTGGCGGACAAAGTTCATTTGCCTTCATAGTGTCACCAGTTCTCCATTGATCATGATTTGTTGTTGTGGCATCGCCCATGCTGGAACATCCCATGCAGGTGGGTTTTCTGGTCCAGGCCATTTGCCTGATTGTTCGCACTCAGCGATTTTCGCCAGGATCTCTCTGCATTGATCCCGTCCTAGGTCGATAGCTTCCTCACTCAGCGGTGCGGCATAGGTTGCATAAGGCGGACTTGTTTCGCAGACGATCAGGCAAGCCTCTTCCAACCGTTCCCCAGTCGATCGGAACAGTCCTTCCAAATAGAAAGCCAGCTGCAGGTGATAACGAAGTGAGAAGACTTGCCTTGCTACGTCCGCAGCTGAACTCGTTTTCAGATCCACCAAGCGAACGCCAGGCGTGTACTTGTCAGCACGGGCACGACACTTGACGCCTTGTTCCCAAATGAATGAAACCTCATTCATTCCGGGTGCTGCAAGGTATTGCGTTGCGACTGGATTGTTGGCGAGAGACTCAAGCACCCCAGACATGGTGTCATACTGAGCCTGCGATACGGCTTCCCGTCCCGCTGTGGCATCCTGAAAATCAGCAACCTTCTGCCTGTATGCTTTGGTGTTTCTCGGGTTCCTATACTGGCCTCGCAACTCTTCGGCAAAGTCAGGCATCACCACATACTGGGCGAGCACTCGATGCGGTTCTAGAACAGCGGCATGTACGAATGAACCTAAGCGGAAGTGCGGTTTGTCTTCCTGGTTGCTGTCGTCTTTAGCAGCCCTGACATGGGCCATCGATTTCAAACCGTGCTTGATGCTGGAAGAATTCCAGTATGGGCAGGCCAGATACTGATCAAACGGAATGTTTTCATAGATGCCTGTTTCGGGTTTCCACTCCACGCCTATGAACCCCATATCAAATCCCGCCCCCAGCTCGTCTTGAACTGAGAACGGGCCTTGTTAGAATCCAACCGTCTTGGCTGGTATCCATCGGCCAGGCAGGCCATTGCCTGGGCCTTCCTTGTTACGCTCGATCTTTAAGAAGTCTCAGGCAGTACCGGCAGTTCTCGTGGTACAAACCCTCCTCTTCGTGCACGCGATGCTGTTCTAGCAATAGGTCCTCTTTTGTTTCGTACAACATATCCTCGTGTGGTGGCTTCGGAGAATGTGGTAGATCGAACCTTAGGTGGTATCCCATTGCGCTCCTCCAGTGATTCCGCGTATGCAACGCCGTCTTCAAGAACCAGCTTGAATGGGGCCATATCCCCACAGTCGTCAAAGTTCCAAACCTTTTGCACAAGTCCCTCACTCATGCGGTAGTCTTTGCCGTTGTAGTGCACCATGTCCGACCCCACCTCACAGCAGGGACCAATAGCCAGAGCGATCGGACAACCCATCGGATTCTCCGGGNNCTCTTCTGTAATCCTGAATTCCTCGTAATCCATGTTCATATCCTCCATGACATTTACCTGCATCAGATGGGCTTCTTAAACATTGTCAAAGCGTTGTCTCCATAAGCTAAGTGTCAAAAGTGCGTGAATGGCTGGTTAGCGACTTCAGCAACTACTTGCAGGCTTTCACGGTGTAGGGGGCCATCCATCCCCATCACTTGTGGCGACCAGTCCCGTGCAATCCTGGGTTTTTCATTCTCGTTAATGAGCATTCACGCACCTCTCGAGCCTGCACGGCTACTTCAAAGCGTCATCCTGCAGAGTCAGGGGTTACGGGTGTTCCATCGCACGAGCATTTTCCAACATGGTTCGCGGTCCACTTCAATTTTATGCTTGCCCCCAAACTTGAGACCGTTGACCTTCCGCCTTAAAGATAGACCGCAGTCGCGACATTCCACCGAGCACACCCCAACCTCTGGTGGGTTGCCACACAGTGGACATCCTGCGATCTCCTGGGCCATATCACATCCCTCTAGGCATGCTGGGGTTTACGTTCCGGATGCACCGTTCCATCCAAGAATGTTTGGCCTCGCCACGTCAAACATGGCTGACCTTCCTTAGCACCACAGAGCGGACATTCGGCCTCGTATCGTAAGATCCGAAAAAACCTAGCAATGATTTCCTCATCAGGTTCCCGCTCATAATGGATAGTAAAAACGTGCTTCTTGACCATTAGCTAATCAGGATGGGGTTTAAAGTCCGGCACGCTCTGCGGCAACAATATGATTTCACGGTCAAACAAAAACTGGATAACTTCGTGTGCTTGGTCACAATCATCCGTATGCAACGCCTCATTCAACATCCCGGCAATGGTTCCCCAGAAGTGGTTGTGATGAGCACACCAGTACGCTGCTTCCCCAAGAGTCTCTCCCTTGTAAGACACGGTTGAAACATCATCTTTGAATGTCACCTTGCACTTCATCAGCGTCCTTCTGGCAAGCTGGGGTTTTACGAAGGAACGTATCTGCCGAACTTAATCAATTTGTCGTTCTCGTCTATGTAGGCTGCTATCAAACCGCAACCATTCTCGTCCACGCCGCACAGGCCGTTGATCACCCCGAGCCAACCTACGGTGTGCGAATTGTCTTCGTATCGCTTAACCTGGATAGTCGGGTGCTTGGCTAGTGATTCGTTACAAGGGGTGTAGAACCGCATCAGGAATTCCATGGCATCCCTGTCGTGCAAAACCGCATCGTTTAGGTGGTCAATAATTCGATCTGCTAGTTGTGTGTCCATTGGCTAGCCAAGATGGGGGTCATACCGATCGTTCCACCGTGCAACTAACTCCTCTAACTCCTCATCTTTGTTGCCCCAAAACTCTAAGTTGCAATCATCGCAGGTAATACCTAGCACCAGGACCGCAATTGACGGTTGTGGTATTGGTTCTCCAGCCGAATTCGGCCCGACATCAATCAGTTCGTTAATGTGCTTTGATGACACCAATGTGGCGCTACCACAGAACGGACACGGCAATCGCTTCATCATCAACCTCTACTTGAAAAGCTGGGGGTTACCCCATCACTATATTTGATCGTCCAGGCACCACTCTCGGTTAATGCGTGTATGACCTCGTCACGAGTTTCAAGTTCGTCCGATAATGCCCCTACTGTTAACTTCCAGGGACCGAACAGAGACCTGGAAGCGGACCCGACGAAGATGCCATCACGATCGAACCCCTTGATCTCCACGATGTCATCAAGCCGAACCACATTGCCTTCAAAATTCACGACCATACCTGGCCCCCAGCAAGATGAGATGAGCGTCATCGAATCGCCTTAATCTTCAACCCGCCTGACATCACCATCACCTTGGGCGAGCTTATAAGCGAGTCTGACATGGATCCGAATAAGTTCGGTCTGAGTCCCATTCTGCATCATCTTGCTCCAAGGCAACTCGGCCTGCAGTTGTCAACTCGTGATCCGGAGTGATGAGACCCTTTGAAATTAGGCTTTGCACTGTTCCGCTAAACCCGCCGGATTGGGATCGGCCCTTAACATGATCTGAAATCGACCTACCGCAACGCAGATTGTCTAAAGCTTTTCTTTGTGGCTGACTCAACATAATTCTTCTCCATCTTCTTGGATGAGTCTTCGAACTGTATGGCGGATCAGTCAAAACCAAATCGACTTTGCTTTCAGTGCGTCTCGTCTATTCACTAGATCCGGTAGTCGGATGCGTAAGTGGATGCGATTCAGGCGGGTGTCAGTTCCGTTGGTGTCGATTGTGCCGACCATAACGAGGTGACTTGGGAAATGTCAACCAAAACTTTAAAAAGAATTTCAAAATAGTGGGAAGGCAAAGAAAAACGCCAGGGCTGGCTGATAAACCCTGGCGTTCTCCGAATCACTCGCCGTCTATTCTTATATCTACCCGGTTGCTGGCCGAGTTGACGAAGAAAAACGGTTTTTATGCAATTTCTTTTCGCGGCCTCCCAACCCTGGTGATCCTGGGAACATCTCCCAACTCCGGAACCCCCAGAAATTCAGCTGTTGCACGGAGCATCAGCTCACTCATGGACACACGATCCTCGTCGGCCCGCTCTGCGATGATCTCTTTCAGCTCGGGGCGCATCCGTACGTTCACATACTCCGATTGCTCGACTGACAATGGCACCAATGTTTGCATTTTCTTTTTTGCCTTTCTGGACGCCATGATAATTCCTCCCGAACCTATGGTCCACTTAAAAGAACCAAAAAGTTTTTCAAAATTTTATTGACAACGAATCCCCATAACCGCTACAACCCCCAGCTATGCGGCACGAACCTTCTAACCACCTGATTCACTTCGAACGGACTACGGCACTCCGTGTCGCCCGGCCCGTGGGGGATCTGACTCATTCATTTCCCAGTGGACAGCTACCCCGCTTGCAGCCACACCACGGGCCATTTTCAACCAGTGGGCGGTGCGGGACTCGAACCTGCGACCCCCAGCTTGTCGATATTTATGTCAAAATTCATCAGCTATATGACAACACCGCATAAACACTGCGTGAAACCGCAATGTCATTTCTATGACAACCATCTAAAACTGGCACACGGAATGGGCGGCAACAAAAGTGTCGTAGGCCTAAGTGGCGTGAGCATATCGGGTGCGGATCTACGTTCCCCATCTAAGGAAAGTCAAAGGCCATAGAGGTGCGATGTGAAGCGACGAGAATTTCTCAAAAGAGTGGCTGGTGTGATTGGCGCAGCGGCACTGGGTAAGGATTTGGCGAAGGAAATCTCTGAGCCGCCTGAACCTGAGATAAAGCCGTTTGCCGTCCTGACGTACAAGATTGAGGGCAGCACCGTGATTAAGACCCTAACACCTATGAATCTGAGCCAGGATCAGATGGACCAACTAGAGAAGCACTTCCAGGAGTGGTCCGGAATGAGCTTTACGGACTGTGCAAGCGAGTCGGGATTTAAGGTCATTTCGAAAGGCAAGATGTTATCGGTTGCCGTCAACGCGTAACCCCCAGCTGACACAGAGGGAAGTGATGATCCGTATCGATGTGAAATTGGCAATGAACGAAAACGGTCTGGTGTGGATCGAATTACCAGACGGCACGGGGATTTACAACATCGAGGGCACGAAGCTGCACGAATCAATCATCGAATACGTCAAAAGTGCAGCCAACCGTGAAATGGAAAAACCACAGCCCGAATTAACCCCATCCTGACACGAGGGAGAACATGACGGACGAGGAAAAGAAGATCGTGAATGACCGCATTAGAAGTTATCCAGCAGGCATTTTGCGAACCCATTGGTACGACGATCAGGGAGATCTTGAGGACACCGATTATGAGGGCCTCGAAGACGAGGACCACCAGTGGGAGCACGGTTGACCTGCGATAAGACTGGCTTTGCATCGTGGATGCACGAAGAGACTTGCACTCAGTGAGATTGCAGACGCAATTTATGGGTCCGATGGAACCATTGGGTGTGCTAATGCGAAGTACCTCGCCATGCTAGCCGGACCTCCCAGCAATCGATCCTATGTTCCTTAGCTAGAGAAGATGGTTATGGAACTTCGCGACCAATTTGCAGCTGTAGCATTGCACGCTTTGATGCGGAATGGTCTGTCTGAAACAGCACAAAAAGACCCGCACTTGGACGTGAGGCGAACTTACGCTTTCATGGCGTACCAGCAGGCTGATGCCATGATGTTCTATCGGGAGTTGCAACTACCTAATCGGGATCAATGCCCAACGTGTCAAGGCAAGGGTGCAATACCAAAAGAAACCCAGTTGCGGGTAAACCCCAGCTCGTGAGGATGGATGTGGAAACCACTTGGCCATATTTCGGCGGCTACATTCTCGGTGCTCAACCCGTGTTCGTGAATATTGGGAACAAGTGGATCAATACTGAATCGATACTCAAGATCGAGGTGCAGGGTAAGGATGGCTACGGGTTGGATGTTACAACGACAACATGCCCCAAGAACTGCTCACTGTTCTTTGCGGGCACCTTGAAACAATTGTGGGCAACCGAATCCTGTAGACCTGAGATAACCCCCAGCCAGCAGGGACAAGGGTGATGAGCATGATCTCTAACGAAGATGCATCACGAAAGAGGACGCCAGTCAAACCGTTGAAGAGTAAGAAATTGAACGCATCCGGCGAACCGCTTAGGCGATACCACGAAGCGGTTGCTTTGATACGTAGGTTGATTGCGGCGTCCAGAAGACATCATTACGAAGATGGTGAGATTCTGAGCGATGTGGTTTATGAGGCAGACCAATGGGTCGAGTTCGAAACCCTGGAAGGGGAGATATTCGAGCAAGCAGTGGTCCCAGTATCCAAAAGGGCAACGGGGCGAACTATCGCCGACCTTACTGGCATAGAACACGTCTGTGAGTTTCAGAACCAAATCAAGCCGCAAGATAAAGACCCAGCGTAGGGAGATGGAATGAATGTCGAGTTTGCCAACGATAACGGCCAGATAATTGCCGCCATGGAGATGGACAACATCCCACGCCATCAAGAGACAGTTTGGTTGAAGCATGAAAAATACTGGGTCACGCAAGTCGTTTGGTCTGGGCCACCTCCCCACGTTGTTGTTCATTTAACACTCGTGTAATCCCCAGCCTGAAAGGATGTGAGCGTGGAAAGAGACTCGTCATGCACCCGTGTCCGTAAGGTGTCCGAATTCGTGCAGCCACCGGCTGGAACTTATAGCGGCACATGGGGCGGCTACACCGTACGCTGGGAAGTAGACGGCATCAGGTACGAAGCAGAGTCAACGATCGGAATCCGCACCCCATGTGCTCATTGCCAGGTGTTCGTTGACGATCGGGGCGAAGTTACTGTCAAAGCAACCCCCAACTTAACAGGATGAACAACATGGCAACGGTCAAACTCGAACTAGACCTGCCCAGGCCAACTATTCGCAAAGCTGTGGTCGTTTCCAAGCGCTGCGGGGTCTACGCTAGACCATACCTGCAATCTTGGGCTGAAATACTGCTATGCAGAGAGATCGCTAAGTTGGAAAAGGAATTCTCCATCTTGACCAGACAAGAATCATAGAGCCCGACGTGCTTTCCTGACCTCATTCGAAGTCCTAACCATCGATTTGACATGAACCCTAGACGCCTGAGAGTAGTGAGCGACCATATCGGTCTTGGCGTGCCCCATGCAGTTGGCAATGGATCGCTCCCCGACACCAGCGTTGACCGCAGTGGTGCACCAGTAGTGGCGAAAGGTGTACGGAGTAACCCATTCGGGTACGCCGGCCAGTCTTCGAGCACGTCTGAAAGCCTGGTTGAGTGCGTTCCTAGTCCAGGGTTGGCCGCGGTGGTTCAGGAAGAGGAATCCGCCAGCGTTCCGTTTACGCAGGATATTGATAACCAGCCGCCTGGTGCTCGGCTCCATAGCAATAATTCTGGGAGCATCGGTTTTGTCGGAGGTCTTGTGTTCATGCATGACGGCAGCCGAGGCCAACGGATCATCGAGCACCAGCATATCGATCTCGATTTTCCTCGCCTCTTTTGTCCGAGCGCCTGTGTGGACCAAGAACATCAGGATTCTGCCCAGCTCACGACCACACTTGGGAAGGTGTCGACATGCTCGCAGAATGGCCACGATGTGATCGACTTCTGCCGGTTTCCGCTTGCGGAACCTGGGACACTTGCAACTAGCGAACGGATTGCTGGCGATATATTCCCGCTCGACCGCCCAATTGAAAACTCGCTTGATAACGCGGATCGCAGAACTTCGGGTGCTAGGAGATTCCCATCCGGGATTAGCCTCGAGGAATTCGTCGAGGTGCAGGCGTCTCATTTGCGATATCGGCAGATCACCGAACAGAGAACAAAACCGCTTCAGATACCACGCTGCCTCATACTTCCAGCGTTCGGAATGCTGCTGGCATGCGTGACGCTTGTAGCGTTCACACAGCTCGCTTACCGTTATCTCACTGAACGCCTGAGCTGTTGGTTGTTGGGGTGGTGGCGGACCATACCCGGCAAGAGTGACGTGAGTTGCGTTGACTACTTCCGTGGTGCCGATCTGCGTCCGTGCAGCTTCGTGTGCTGCACTAGCCATTGGGATGTACTCCCGCGAAACAAGACAGAGTGCCCGAGCGTGGTGCGTAAAGGTTTTGGGCAAAACACTCGCTCCCACGCGAGTAACGCAGACCACGCTCAGGCGCTCGAATTGTAATACATCCGATACTCGCGTGATAAGATTGGACCTGTAAAAACGAGTGTTTTGCCGAAAACGAAAATACCGAGTTTTTAGGACATTGCAAGCAAAACATAGGGATTTTGCTGAATGTGCGATAACGCACATCAAGGGGATTTATTACGGTTTTTCACCTAGGTCTGATAACAATTCGTTATGTCAAATTGGGTTAGGCTCACATAAATGACGGTAAATACATGGGTTGTGGGTTTAGTGTTTACCCTAGGATTTTTTTTCCTTTTGTTCTGGTTGCTCGCTCCAGTGATCTGGGACGAGCACAAGTGAAGCCTGCAGGAACCCTTCGCCCCGTGGTGTAAATAGCGCGGTGGGACGCCCCGCAGGTTTCGGTGAGAGTCCGAACGGTGCGCGAAGGGACTACGGCACTTAGCTTTGGAGGATGGATGTGAAAGTGGATCTTGATGGGCTCGACTTAACCGGAATTTGTTCGGCGGCGATTGTCCAAAGTCTAGATGAAAACAAAAAGGATGCGATGATTCGTGGTGCCATCGAATACCTTTTTAATCCCAAAGAGGGAGCGTACTCGAAGCGACCACCGATACAGGAAGCCTATGAACAAGCAGTCCGTCAGGAAACGATCAAACTGCTTCGTGAGGAACTCACCAAGAACGGAACTCTCGATGATCGGATCGCTTCGGTCTTACGTGAAGCAATCAATAGGGCATTCAGTGCAGAGAACAGAGAAACCATGATCAACAAAATTGCGGACCAGATTTCCCAGGGATTGAGGCTTGATACCTGGTAACCCCCAGATCACAAGTTCTGAACTTAAGCGATATGTTTGGAGGATGGTGATGGGAAAGCTCGAAGTGGATTACCGCGATGGCTTTGAGCATTACGGAACTGCTGATCTGCGTTGTAACATCACAGGCATGGATATCCACCATTGCTTCTACGCCAATGAAACAACAGGCGTCGTGGGGCAATATCTCGTGGACGAGGAGGGGAAACCTTACTGCGTGTGGGATGGCTACCACGACAGCTCGGTAGTGTTAAACCAGATATGGTCTCACTTCCCTGGTGGGGTGACCATCACGTTCCACAGCTCAGAAATCGAAGATCGCCTAAGGTCCGAGAATCCACCATCGAGAGTTGCGGTTTGCGGTCTTGGGTACACTGCCGAAGATATTCAGAAACTCAACAAGCGTATACCTTTGGTAAAGCTCCACGACTGACCCCCAGATCACAAGGATGGAACATTGAGTCGCGGTGAATATGCTGTGGGACTTGCTGTATCGGCTGCACTCGCACTTTTCGGCCTGAACTTTTACTTGGGCTTCGCGCTAGGGTTGTATCGTGGCGAACTAAGCCACCAAAGGGAGGCTGTAAAAAAGGGGCACGCAGAATACAAAGTTAATGACGATGGAAAAGTCACTTTTCACTGGAAGAACCCCAGCTAGGCACGATGGAAATTACCAAGGCAATTGACCAGATCGTAAAATTCGCGGATGCGGTGGGCTACAAGCCACCTCAAGCCAAGCTTGAACTTCTGGACGACCTGAAGGAATTATCGAAGCCAAGGTCTTGCAGCATATGTGAATCAGGAATTCCCAGGGTCACACCATCGGGGCAGGTGTCCCGTGTAACCATCTGCCGCTCGTGCATTTCGTGGAAATGGAAAAGCAAGCAAACCACTAGTGATTTGCGGAAGATGTGGCGTGACCAAAAACGCAAGCAACGATCCTTAGCTGAAGAGGATGGCAATGACTGACCCCAGCAGCGAAGATATGCTCAAGGCGATTGCGGCGGCGGGAGGCTTCGCTTTTTGGGACAACCCACAGGATGCGGTCTATGACTCTTTGGAGGATGAACTGATGGCCTGGGATGCTGCTAGCGATGAGGCGTATGAATATGCTGAGGGATTTGCATCGGTCAAAGGTGCCATGGAGTTTTGTGGCCTTAGCGAACGCACGATTCGTCAAATGCTTGCAGACGGTCGGCTAACTCCCTATCGACCCATTCCGGGACGCGTCCTTATCAGCCTTGAAGAACTAGAAAAATTGATACGCGAGAGCCGTAACCAAGAAGGTGCAAGAGGTCAGCACACGAAAGATCGGCCCCCATCTGGACTAGATGTACTCCGCATGGCCCAGATCAACCAATAGCTTATTCAAGTATTCCCCGTTGCAACCATAAAGATGTGCGATCCACCGCCCGAACTTTCCAGCCTTGGCAGTTTTGGCGAGAATTGGCGACCGCTCGTCTATTAAGTTGATCAGAGCATCCCGAGCTGCCAAACCTGCGTCACGTTCCTCACCGCGCAGCTCAGGCGTGTTGATATTGGCCAAGCGCAAGTGTTGTCTGGTGGTGATGTATAACCCCAGATCTAGCGTTGCCTCAACCGTGTCACCATCGATCACCCGTATGTCGGAGAGTCTGTAGTTGTACATCAGTACGTATACCTCCCCCAGAATCGAACGGCCAGATACAGGATCAGTCGTTTCCAGTACGGCACACCGAACCGCTCCAGCAGCATGAAAAATACCGCATCAGCAAGCAGCCGACGTGAGTAGTCCCGTTTGATTCGCGCAATATCGCACATGTGGTCGTGAACCAGTGCCGGCTCCCTGTACTTGCCCCGCATCGGTGGACCCACGACAAACCAGGCGAACCGAGGGATCGACGCACCATCTGTGATATAGCCTTTCGGGACGGTATGCGACCAGCCA
>JABAHR010000411.1_pt3 | contig 22705 bp, 20 predicted proteins | sample 7062101 | NCBI WGS metagenome assembly JABAHR01 (sample SAMN14534553, study PRJNA622989) | marine sediment metagenome | biome: marine biome [ENVO:00000428]; feature: marine pelagic biome [ENVO:01000023]; material: deep marine sediment [ENVO:00002113] | place: India: Gulf of Kutch | collected...
TAGCCCTACTCTCGCGTACCGTTACACCTACCGCGGCGGTAGCAATTGTTTCGCTTCGTGACAAAAGCGAGCGTTTCGGGTCAGCCCGCCGGTTGCGAGAAAATAGCGCGCTATTTCTAATTGCGATAAACCCACTCGCAGCGTCAAGCTCACACTGCAGGGAGCCTCGCCAGCCCATTTGACGGAGCCCTGCCGTGCCGAACACGCTCGACACGTCTTTTTATGCTGCCCATACTCACATCCAGTCCTCTCAAGGATTCGATGGGTCCTGACTGGAGCAAGCAGCCGCTTGTATCGCCAACATCTGCGTCCGATTCACACTACCGAGAAAATCTGCCATTCCTCCGGAAATCCACGCAGCTTATGCGTACCCCTGTCGATGAAATCGATCCCCGATCCGGCCACGAGATCCCGAACAGTGCGGGACACCAGCACTTCTCCCGGATTAGCCAATCCAGCTACTCTCGCTGCCAGATGAACCGCTACGCCCTCTGTCTCTTCGCCGCGGCGTTCACACTCTCCGGTATGCAAACCGGCGCGAATCTCAATTCCCAGATCACGAGCACGCTTGAGGATCTCCCTCGCACAGGCAATCGCGCGGCCGGGCCCGTCAAATGTCGCATGCACCCCATCCCCAGTCCGCTTCACCAACTGCCCGCGGTGTCGCCGAACGCATTCAGTACACATACGGTCGTGTTCGTTGAGTAAATCCCTCCATTTCGCATCGCCAAGTTCATGGGCATGTCGCGTCGACTCGACAATATCGGTGAACAGTATGGTCGCCAGCACTCGCGTGACATCGGGCTCTGGTCGCTCTCCCGTCAGGAACTCCTGAACCTCGTCGAGAATAGCGTCCTGGTCACCCAGCCACGGCATGTGGTCTTCGCCCGGGACTTCCAAAAAGCGTGCACCCGGAATCTGTCCCGCTATCCAGCGTCCTTCCTCGACATTGGAGTCACGATCGCCGCTACGGTGTATCACCAATGTTGGAACATGGATCGTTGGCAAAATATCACGAATATCGACTTGCGTATTCATCTTGAGTAGCGCAACCGCTGCGCCGGGGCTCGCCGAATGACGCAGATAAGTGGCGAGTCGTCGGGTGAAAGCTTCGTCACCCACTTTGCTCGGCACATAGTGGGATATGTCCATAAGATTAGCCCACTCCCTTTCCACGAACTCGTATGTCCGCTGCCGGTCTTCCGGAGTCGGAGCCCACGGATAGTCCGGGCTCCAGATCCGTTTGGCAAACGTGCCGTACATTACGAGCGCCGTGGTTCGTTCGGGATACGTCGCCGCGTACAGCGCACTAAGGTTGCCGCCTTCCGAAATTCCGAACAGTGCAGCCCGTTCAGAGCCGACCTCGTCCAGCACGGCCCGCAGGTCGTCCATCCTCTCTTCAAGCGTCGGCAGCTTATCGTCCCGCACTCGATCGGAAAGACCCGTACCGCGCTTGTCGAACATTATCAGGCGAGCAAACGAGGCAAGGCGTGTCAAGAATCGCGCGAGCGTCGGCTCCTCCCACGCAAGCTCCACATGCGACACCCAGCCCGGCACATAGACCAGGTCCATGGACTGACCCTGACCTACGACCTTATAAGCAATGTGAATATCGCCACTACGAGCGTACTTGGTCTTGGACTTCATCGGTTAGACGAACGCTTTGCGCACAATGCCGATGCCAATGACTATGACTTGTTGCTCCGATCGCGCTGACTATTCGTTGAACAGCGTTAGTCGGTGTTGCTTGTCAATTCAGCTTGCCGGTCGCGTCCGACGCGGTCGGATCCGCGGACTCGCTAATATCTAAGGCCCATGATGTAATGCGATGATCGAGTCACGGACATCCGGGCTTAAAAAGCGAAATCTCGCAGTGCAGCAAAATGCCGCAGCACACTCGTTCTCTGTCTCGAGAACCGACCTTCTGAGTCACTGAGTAAGGCCGGCGCACCGGAGCCCGCCCACAATCTTCTCGAAATCGTTGAAACTCTTATAGGGAAGGATGTGTTCGAGATGAGCCAACGAGTATTCCGGAGTCACTCGCAGCAGTTCGTTCCATTGTTGCTTCGCCTCTTCGATTCGGCCCAGGTACCCGTAGGTGGCCGCGAGCAATGCACGGGAAATCTCCACGTTAGGTCTGCCAGCAAGATGGCGTTCGAGCAGTTCTGCCGCTTCTTCGTATCGGCTCAGCTGAAAATACGGCTGCGCCAACCAAAGCAGACGAACATCCGGATGAATAGGATCAAGTCGCATTCCGCGAGTGATCAACTCGATACCCTCGCTCGATCTCCCCGCGTAATGCAGCGTCAGACCCAGCCCGGCATGCGCGACCGCGAAATTCGGGTCGAGAGCAGTCGCTCGCTGGTGCTCCGTGATCGATTGTTCGTGTTGTCTCTTCCACATGTAAGTCTTCCCCAACGCCAAATGGCCGTACGGATTCGCGTCATCCAGTTCCACGGCTTTCTGAGCCAGTTCATGAGCCTGCGACAACATTTGTTCGGCCGGTTCTCTCCACCGATAGACATAGTACGTTAATTTGGTAAAGGCCAAGTATGCGTACGCGGTTGAGTAGTCGGGATCCAAAGCGATTGCCCGGTTCAGCAAAACCTCGGCTAGGGCACTGCCGTCTTTCGACAGCAGTCGATATTGTTGGCGACCGCGCAGGAAGAGGTCATAAGCCTCCAGCTCATCGGTGCCTGTGGCTTTTAGACGTTCCCGCTCATCGGCCGTCACTTCGACAGCAAGCGATGCGACGATTGCTTGCGTCACGTCGTCCTGCACGGCAAAAACGTCGTTCAGGTCGCGGTCGAACCGTGCCGCCCACAGGTTGCCGCCGGTGGCGCAATCGACCAGCTGCGCCGTGATTCGCACCCGGTCTCCTACCTTGCGAACACTCCCTTGAACTACGAAGTCGACCCCAAGTTCATCAGCGATCTTTCGTACGTCTGCGACCCTGCTCTTGTAGATGAAGCTCGAGTTCCGGGCTATCACGAGCAATTGCGATAACTTGGAAAGAGAGGTGATGATGTCTTCAGCCAAACCGTCGGCGAAATACTCTTGACCCATCTCACCGCTCATATTCTCGAATGCGAGAACCGCGATCGATCGCCGACTTGACGACATAGGCTCTGCAGTCGAGGATGCGGATACTCCGCCGAGCAGAACCCGATGCGCGTGGATCGGGCGCGAGATGTTTTTCGCCGACTGATGGCCCATGTCTTCGAAGGTAAGGCCAAGCTTGCTGCCGACGGCTGTACGGATCGACTCCGAGACACATATGCCGCCAGGCTCCGCCAGCGCCTCCAAGCGCGCCGCGACATTCACTCCCTCGCCGTAGATGTCGCCCCGGTCCTCTATGACGTCCCCTGAGTTGACACCAATACGAAATCGTACACGCCGATTCTCTTGTAGGGATACATTTCGAGCACCAAGCTCGTTCTGAATGCTCACAGCACAAGACATCGCCTCCACGACCGATTCGAACTTTGCGAGTACCGCGTCGCCGGCGTAGTGCATCACCCGCCCGCCGTGAGATTCGACAGTGCTTGAGATTAGGTCCAGATGGCGGCACAGCGTCCGATGGGTGGCGTCCTCGTCCTCACCCGTCAGCCGGGAGTAGCCGGCGACATCGGCGTAGAGAATGGCGGCCAGTTTTCGCGGAAGGCGGTCTTCGGGCACAGGCCAGTCGAGAGGGGCAATCGAGCGAATATCGTACTACAGCCGACTCAGGACGACGGCCACCAAACCGGTGTATTAGGGTTTCCTAATGCTCGGTTTCACTTGTCCCAAAAGCGCTCACATTGCTGCGGCGCACAACGGCTCTGAATCGCTGACAACGCGAAACTCACGCTCAGGACATGGATGTGGGCCCGCCGGGTCTCATCAAAGAGACGGCCCGACGGGCTTCACCAAGCTCTCGGACAGCCTTCGACGCACCGTCCGGCTTGCTGTCTACGTTCCATCTCATCGCATGCCCTTAGGGGTTTACGATGGACTGGAAATGCCCTCTTATTCAATCAATCACCTACTTCTGTCCAGATTGCGCTAACGGGGGACTCTTGAGCTATTGAGCACTTGTCACAATCGCCGGCGCCGAGAGCGCCGAGGTGACCACGTACGGGCCCACCCCGCTCAGCAACGTTCTGCGTTTCATTTCATACCTACTTCACGGCGCAGCAAGTTGCCGATCGAAAAGTTCCTTGCCATAGCCAGAGAATTGATATTAAAGTTGCGGGGTCAGTGCTGGCGCTGGATGGGGACGACTGATGCGCAAGAAGGAGGACAACAATGGAGTTCAACTTTCTGCAGCACTTCAAGTCGCTTGCTCACGTCAATCTGAGGAACCCAAACCAGGTCGGCAGTGCGTTGTTCCTCAGCAGCAATATGGGGCAGCGTTTGTCACCGCGAGTCGATGAACTGGCCCGAAAAGCAAAGTTGCCAAGACGTGATTTTCTAAAAACTTCACTGGGCTTTTCCGCGGTAATGCTGGCGGCCAATGAAGCCTCGGGCATGACGTTCTTCGAGGTCGACGAGGTGGAGACCCACGATCCCCTCGCCAACGCCGAATATCGCAAGGTCGCTCAAGCGCAGACGGACTTCATCGTCGACGCCCACACCCACGTCTGCACCCGACCGGGGCATTACATTCTGGGCCAGAACACCACCGAGCGTGGCATGTGGTTCGTGGACCTGTTGGACAATCTCGGCAAGGCCATGGGGCTCGAGAACGGTACCCGCGACATGAACGTCGATAATTACGGCAAGATGATTCTTGACGAAAGTGACACGACGGTCGGTATCTTCAATCCCTTCGGCTTCCGCGAAGACTACGGCGGCGAGGACATGGTGCCGATCGAGTATCAGTCGGAGGTTCGCAAGCGCTGGCCGGAGCGGACCATCATGTTAGGCGGCGGCTTGACACCGAATCAGGGTCTGCAGGAGACGCTCGATCGCCTGGAGATGTTCGTCAAGGACTATGGCATTTCCGGTCTGAAGCTCTACACGTTCGACTCGACCCCTAATAAGGGGTGGTGGTTCGATGACGAACAAAATGCGTATCCGATCTGGGAGAAATGTCGTGAACTCGGCGTAAAGAACATCGGCTGCCACAAGGGAGTACCCTTCGGGCAGTTCTACGCACGCTACGCGCATTGCGAAGACTTCGATGCGACGGCCGACGATTTCCTGGATCTAAACTTCATCGCGTATCACTCGGCCTGGCCATACCATCAGGAGCTCGCGGCGATGAAGGGCTTCAAGCCCCAGCGAAATAACCTCTATGCGGAGATCGGCACGACGTTCGCCGCTACAGTAAGCAGCCGGCCTGTGGAATGCGCGCATGTGCTAGGCACGCTGTTACGTGACCTCGGCCCTGACTATGTCATGTGGGGGACGGACTCGCTTCTTTGGTCAGCCCCGCAATGGCAGATCGATGCCTTCCGTAAGTTCCAGATCCCGGATGCGTTGGTCGAGGGCTACGGCTATCCGAAGATCACGGACGAGATCCGCCGCAAGGTGTTCGGGGAGAACGCAGCTCGCATCTGGAATATAGACAGGAAAGTCGCCATGGCCGCGCAGCAGCGCGACCGCGCGCTTCGCTTTGCTTGATAGCGGTTTTTGGACTTCGCGCGCCCCGGTCGCACTTCGGCCGCTGGGGCGCGCAAGTTGAATGCCAAAACCCCGAGTAGCGTCATGCCCACCTACGAGTTTGCCTGCGACCCCTGTCGTATCCTTTACAGGGCGAAACTGGGCGTCAACGATCCCCGTCCGACTTCTTGTGAGCGCTGCAATGGAGATCTGCGCCGGGTCCTAGCCGTGCCCATGCTCAACACCGCCAACTTCACCAGTCCGACGGCCGCAAAATACGCAAAGATGTCGGAGAAGGAGGAACTGGCTCGCGAGCAAGAACTGCAGAAGGTCTACGAGACCATCTGGATTCCCCCCGAGGCGAAGCACAGCCCGTGGGACGACGACCACTGAGCGGGAGACTCCCGCTATCGAGAAGGCATCACCCGGTCGTCTGCGGGCCTTTCGATCTCACCGTCCGCGGCCGGATGCCCTCGTGCCCCGGCCCCATCTAACCCGACATCACGACGCGTTCGCCCCCAACGGCCACTATCGGGCGCCGGAAAGGCTATTCCGGCAACCCGGCCGCACGCAAGCCTTCGGCGAGATGCGCGGCGTCGGCCGCGTCACGATAGGTGCGCATGCGCATGTGCTGGGCTATCGTGAAGCGGGGATTGAGCCGGAGTACTTCCGTGACCAACTCGGCCGCGCCTGCGTGGTCATCAAGGCGGGCGCAGCAGGCAGCGGCTTCGGCAAGGTTCGGATAGCTCGGCGAGACGGTCATCTTGTAGGCGTCGAGAGCGTCGGCATAGCGCCGTGCGCCGTAGAGGGCGCGCCCGAGCAGATGTGCCCTACGCGGCGCCGCGAAGGGATCGAGACGCAACGCCTTCTCGATCCACTCGGCGCCCTCTTCTGCCTGCCCGAGCCAGGTTAGAAGCTCGCCCCGCTGCGCGACGATGCGCGGGTCGTTCGGGTTCATCGCCAGCGCTCGCTCGTTGTGCTTCTCCGCCTGCTCGAATCGTCGTCCTTCCATGCTCACTTCACAGAGCAGGCGATGACACTCGACGTCGTTTTCGTTCAGCGCAAGCGCCCTGTCGAGCAGGGCGAATGCCTCCTCCTCGGCGTTCGCCGGATCATCGAGGAACCCGAACTGCAGCGCCTGGCCAATGGTGCAGGCTTTCCACGCATAAGCTTCCGCGAAGTGCGGGTCGAGGCGGATCGCCACATCCAGCAGGCGCTGTGCCTGGCTGTTGTCCTCCGGGGTAACCCGATGGTGATGGATGCGCCCGGCAATGAGGTAATCGTAAGCCGCCATCTGCTGAGGTGCCTTGCGACGGACGCGGGTTTCCTCGGCGAGCAGCAGCTGCCCCGGGAGGGTTGCGACGATGGCTTGGGTAAGTTCGTCTTGAAGCTCGAAAATGTCCGCCAGCTCGCGATCGTAGCGCTCGGCCCAAAGATGCCGGCCGCTTTCACTGTCGATGAGTTGCACCGTGACCCGCACCCGATCCCCAGCCCGGCGCACACTGCCCTCGACGATGTAGCGCACCCCGAGATCGTGGCGGACGTCCTGAGCTTTCGCCACCCGCCCCTTGTACGTGAAGGCGGAATTTCGAGCGATGACGAACAGCCCGGAGAAACGCGAGAGCCCGGTGATGATGTCCTCGGTGACGCCGTCGGCGAAGACGTCCTGCTCGGGACTGCCCGACATGTTGGTAAAAGGCAGCACCACAATCGACGGCTTGTCGGGCAGCTGCAGCCCCGTTCTTTTGTGGTCACCATTTCCATCGCGCTCTGCTGATGCCACCGCAGATTCCGCCTCAGGAATCTGCTCACCGGCTTTGAGATGCGCGGCGAAAGCTCTCACCGGTTGCTCGAAGCCCTTGAGCACCTGATCGCCGAGACTCTCGAATTCAAACGGCAGCCGCGCCGGCACCGTCTCGGCAACAGAAGCTTGCACCACCACGCCCCCGGCCGAGGCCAACTGCTCGAGACGCTGTGCGAGCACGACACCGGAGCCCGTCACGGTGTTGTCGGCGAAGACCTCCTCGCCAAGGGCGATGCCCACGCGGATCTCGGGCACGATCCCTTCCCCCAAGGAGGCATTGTGCTCGGTATTGGCGCGCTGGAAGCGCAACGCCGCACAGACGGCGTCGGAGGGGCGGGTGAATTCGGCGACCAGCGCATCGCCTCGGGTCTCGTGCACCGTGCCGCCGTAGGCGCTGACGGCCTCAGCGAGGCGGCGGAAGGCGCTTTGGATGCGCTCGTGGGCCAGCGTTTCGTCGCGACGCACGAGTGCCGTCGAGCCGACGACATCAGCGTGCAGAATAACCGCCAGTTTGCGCGAGTGCTGCTTTTCCACGAGGCCTCCCGCAGGGATGGGGGCTGTCACGGAGGATATTATCGTCACACAGCGGCCGGACGGCGACCGGATGTCGGCAGTACGGGCTGCTCCGTACGTTCGAATCGCAGTCGCGCCAACAGAGCGCAGGGCCGGTCGTCGCCGCACTCGACCCCGAGAGACGGCAAGGACAGCTGTCTGCCCCCAGGCAACCCATGGCCACGCCTTGTTTCGCTATTCCCAGGGGCGAGCGTTCGCACTGGGTCGGCGTCGCCATCGAAAGCGAAATCCCGCATTGCAGCAATTTGCTGCGCCGCATCGTCTCGTCTGCTCTATTTTGACCATTTCCAAGAGAATTGCCGTCTGCGGTACGAACGTTGCGCCCCTGCTCATATTGACGCCGCATTATTGATTTGCACGCTGGATCGACCCACTTTAAGGGATATTCGCATTGAATCGTGCGCCCACTGAGATCGTGCTGTCGGCCTGGTTCCGTATACACAGAGTGGGCCAAGATCCGATGCAATTTCCGGATCAGAGTTGGATGCAAATCAATACCAGACTGTCCCTGGCCATCGTGGTGCTCATCGTCGTCGGTTGTGTGTCTCGCAACTACAACCTGAACGAAAACCCACGGTGGCCATCTACGGCCTCAACGAATTACGCCACAAATGGAGTCACCGCCACAGGCTGAAGCACGATGAGCACTCCCTTCGATTCCCTGATAACCTTCCTGCCGACCAGAGATCTTGAGTCTACCGCCCGATTCTATGAGGACACCCTCCAGCTGGAACTTGCGCTGGATCAAACCACCTGCCGGATATATCGTATTGCTGAGGCCGGATATCTGGGATTCTGTCGCAGGGAGGCCTTGCGTGAGCACCAGGGTGTGATCCTGACGCTGGTCACCGAGAACGTAGATGATTGGTACAGGAAGCTGCGGGATGCGGGAGTCGAGATAAAAACCGCTCCTGCTCAAGACCCTCAGTACAACATCTACCACTTCTTCTTCAGAGATCCAAACGGTTACCTATTGGAGATACAGCGATTTCATGATCCGAAGTGGAAATAGAGGTGAGTGAGCGAAGATATGCCTTGTCAGCTTGTGCGGCACATTGTGCATCGATACATAGAGCTGACGAACGTCGTCTGCGGTGACGACAGGTGCGGGTCAATCATTTTTGACCTACTCGATATGCAACATAAATGAGCTGGTCACTGACATGCAGTCTGAGCCTTCATTGCTGACAATCGTACGAGGCGCTGAAAAGGATTTTTTGCAGGGTCGTCGTCGGCGCGGCGAGGATCTGGAGAGTGCAGTTCGTATATTCCTCGAGTTCGTACGCGGTTTCGAGGAACTGGATTTCTCGGCGCCCTGCGTCACGGTGTTCGGGTCAGCACGCTTCAGCCGCGGACATCGCTTCTACCGGCTCGCGCGCTCACTCGGTCAACGCTTGGCAGAACAGGGATACGCGGTAATGACGGGGGGTGGGCCCGGAGTCATGGAAGCCGTGAATCGTGGCGCAAAGGAGGCGGGCGGCCTCAGTCTCGGGTGCAACATCAGACTGCCGAAAGAGCAGAAACCCAATGCGTACCTTGACCACTTTGTCGAGTTCGAACATTTTTTTGTGCGCAAGCTGATGCTGGTCAAGTATTCCATGGGCTTTGTCGTCATGCCGGGCGGCTTTGGGACGCTTGACGAAGCTTTTGAGATCATAACTCTCATTCAAACGGGAAAGTTGGAATCGTTTCCCGTCATCGCTATGGGTGGACCGTTCTGGGAGGCGCTCAGGTCTTTTGTGACAGATTCGATGATAGCCGAAGGGACGGTCGAGGCATCCGAGATAGACCTCATTCATCGTGTCGACACCGTCGAAGACGCCATGGACATCCTGCGCGCGCACACAAATGTTTAACTGACTGGCAATCGATCTTTGCCGATTCACCAGGCATGGCTATAGACAATTGTAGGAGAGCACTTGTGATTACAGGCAGCTGTCACTGCGGCACCGTCAAGTTCGAAGTTGCAGGCGAAATTACCCAGTTCGAGCATTGTCATTGCCACACTTGCCGGAAGATTCACGGCACCGTCTACGGTTCGAGCGCAATCACACCCGCCGACGGGTTCACCGTGGTCGACGGTGAAGAGGGTTTGACCGCCTACCGATCCTCCCCGGGCAAACAACGGTTCTTCTGTCGATACTGCGGTTCACACGTCTTCGCCCGTACCGACGCGCAGCCCGATCGGCTCCTGCTGCGTGTAGGCACCCTCAACACGGACCCCCTGGCTCGGGCCGAAGCACATATCTGGGTCGAAGATAAAGCGCCTTGGTACGACATTTGTGACGACCTGCCACGTTATCCCGCGGAGAGTTCGTGAACTATGCGGCGTGGGAATCGGGTTTCGGTCCAAACCAGGCACTTTAGCCTTACTTCTGGGTAGAATCTCCCCCATTACATCGACTCACACCGCGATCTCTGCAGGTCGATTCGTGCGCTTGCTACGGTCATTCACGAACACTGACCCTGCAGTTACACGGCGTACCCGCGACCGCAAGCCGGGTGAACCAGCGCCCCAGGCATCAATGCGACACTTGAAAACCCGAATCCCGCTGACGAGGACAACGATTGTCACACCACCAATCAATCGCACCTTCCGCGGACTCAAGGCGAGATCGAAAGGCGGCATCGATCACGGACCAAAATGAACGAATCTTGGAAAATAATCACCTGCAGCGGATTGATGATCCGCGATATTGCCGCGTGCTTCTACCGAATTGACNNGAAATGAGAAAGGCATTGTCAGGCTTTGTCGTTGCGACGGGAGTTCTTTGGACTGCAGCCGCTTCACATGCTGAATCGACGAAAGGGTCCTCTTGTGCAGTCAATGCGTTCCCCGCACTGCCTGAAGTAAGGCTTACAGCGGTAACGGAGGAAACAGCGCCTGCGCCGCACTGCAAGGTGGCCGGCGTGATCGGCACAGAGACGAACTTCGAGTTGCTCCTGCCCGACGAGTGGAACGGCAAGTTCGTCATGGGTGGTGGCGGCGGTTTCGTGGGCTCGGTCATGAATACCTCGCTTACCTTTGGTTCTCTGCAAGCCGGTTACGCTACGGTAGGAACGGATACCGGTCATCAAGGTCATCCGCTCGATGCAAGCTGGGCGCACAACAATCTGGAGCGTCTCGTCAGCTTTGGTCACCAGGCGGTGCATCGAACCGCAGTGACGGCAAAAGCGCTGACCAAGGCCTATTATCAAGACGACATCGCCCGCAGTTACTTCACCGGATGCTCCCGCGGCGGTGGCCAGGGCCTGATGGCAGCCCAACGTTACCCGGAGGATTTTGACGGCATCGTCGCGGGCGCCCCTGCCTACGACTGGGCGCCGGGTCTCGCTGCGCTTGCAACACAGATAAACCGGGCTATGTATCCGGATTCCGGTGATCTCGAAGAGGCTGTTATTGGCCCTGGAGAGCAGGAACTGATCGAGTCGTCCTATCTTGCAATGTGCGACGACGAGGACGGACTCGAAGACGGCATCCTCAACGACCCCAGACGGTGCGGATTCGATGTCGCGACCTTATTGTGTGAAGGTGAGAAAATGGATCGCTGCCTCACCGAAACACAGCTTGCGGCCGTCAGGGTTATCTACGATGGCCCTAAGGACTCTCGAGGAAACCCCATGTTTTATGGCTTTCCGTTCGGGGGTGAAACCGCCCTTGGAGGGTGGTCTCGATGGTTGACCGGGGGCTTGAGGTATCTGACCAACCTCGATGAGTTCCAGGGAGGTGTAGACGCCGGAGGCTTCAATGCGCCGCTTGCGCCCAGCGCCTTTTACGGTTTTGGCAACGGGATCATGCGATATTTCGTTTATAACGACCCCGATTGGACTTTCGATGATTACGATTTCGATACGTTAGAAAGAGATTCGGCACGGGTTGCGCAAACACTCAACGCGACCAACCCCGACCTGTCGGCTTTTCGCGAGCGCGGGGGCAAACTCTTGATCTATACCGGATGGTCGGATTCCGCTGCTCCGGCTTTGGCGGTCATTGGATACTACGAGGACGTTCTGGCTCATGACAACGCCGCTGCTGCCGACGTCCGCCTGTTCATGATGCCGGGTGTCGAGCATTGCTTCGGCGGGCCGGGGCCGTCGTGGGTCAACTTCCTGGACGAAATCGACAACTGGGTAGAATCCGACGATGCGCCGGAGCAGATCAGCGCGTATTGGCTTGACGAGAACATGCGGCCAGCCGGATCGAGGCCGGTTTGCGCTTACCCCGCAGTCGCGAAGTACGACGGCAAAGGGAATACGCGCAATGCGTCGAGTTTCAGCTGCGTCGTAGCCGAGTAATGCTGTAGCGCAGCATTCGCTCGGCAGCCGCCGGGTCAAAAAAGCGAAATACGGACCGCAGACGGGCTCTCCCTGGGAGTTGGAAACAACCGTCGGCAATCACGTCCTTGCATGCTCAGCAGTCCCTGGACTCAATCTCAGCGCCGGGCAACGATTACTCGAATTGCATCGCCTCAAACACCATGCCGGCATTGCGTCTTGCCAGTTCGTTGAAGGTGTCCAGGTGCGCGTAGGCGGATTGATCGATGTGGTAGGCATCGTTCAGGTCACCGCCTGCGTCCAGCAGCGCCCTGACCTCGCCGCGAAGGAAGACCAGATAGTCCAGCGTGTAGCGTCTGACCTCTTCCATGTTGGTGGGGTCGCCGTGTCCGGGGATGACAATCTCCGCACCCAGCGCCATGAAACGGTTCCAGGTCTCGATCCATGCCGCGGTGTCCGTTCCCTGGAAAATCGGCAGCAGTCTTTGATGAAACGCGATGTCGCCGGCGATCACCAACTTCCTTGACGGCAGCCACACGGATATATCCCCTGGACTGTGGGCGGGACCGAGATAGATCAATTCGATGCGTTCACCGCCCATCTCGATCACCATCCTGTCTTCGAACGTCTGATCCGGCTGTACCACGCGGGTGCGCATGGCCTTGTCGCGACTGCGGGGCCCCATCCGCTCCATGAGCGCGAATGCCCGTTCCTCGATCTCCCGCGCCGCGTCGACGTGGGCTATGACGGGTACACCCTGCTCTTGCCAGTACACCGAACCCAGGGCCGCGTGTCCCTGGCCGTTCTCCAGCACCACGTATCTAACGGGCTGATCGGTAATCGCGAGGATCTCGTCATGCAACGCCTGAGCCAGGAGATAGTTATCGCCTGCATTCACCACCAGCACTCCGTCATCGGTAACGATGAACGAAAGATTGTTGTTGTGCCCGGAATTCTCGTAGCTCGGCGCCGCCGTGGCGCCAATGGCGGACCACACGTTGTCAGCGACGCGCTCGGGTTTTCGATAGAGCATCGAGTCTCTCACACGATCGGGCACGGCCACGGGCAGGCCAGCGTCGCGCCAAGCGAAGAATCCATCCGCCAGGTTTGCGACATTGCGATAACCCATCTTCATCAGCGTATCGGCGGCCAACGGGCTGCGCTGATTGATGCCACAGTAGACGACGACGGGCGTGTCGGGATTAGGGACCCGCTCGGGCACCCGAAACTCCACCCATCCGCGCGGAATGATCATATTGTTCAACGCGCGGATAGTGCCGCCGAGCATATTGATTTCACTCGGAGTTCTCACGTCGATCAGCACCAATTCCGGATTTTTCTCCAGGCGATCGGCGAGATCGACAATATCGATGTTTGTGATGCGCGCGTTGATCGACTCGAGCATTGCAAGACCGTCCAAAGGCCTGACTTCGCCGGCGAATGCGCTCATCGTGCCCATACAAACGAGTGACCCCGCCATCGCGAACGACGTCAACAATCCATTCATGGTTCAGTCACGCTATGAAATTGCCCTTACCGCTATCATATCGAGATCTACCGCAGCTTGCGCAACAAACTTTTCCGGGCTGCCATTGAGCGGGGCGACGAGACAGGAAGAGAACAGCAGACTTGAGATTTTGACCGAGCCATGCGGCACAGCCCGATTCTGAAGCTCAAGAACTTCACGTCGACCAGAACAGGACGACCCGGCACTTGTTTCGGGTAACGCTTCGTGTTGGAGCGCTCTGCGGCCAGAGCTGCTCGCCAGGCGGTTAAGACCGTGACGCCTGAGACTGCGGTATACCGTGGCGTCGCAGGGACTGACGTGGCGGTGGCACGCAAGGTAGCCGGGTCTTGTCCGCTCGAGCGTGACGGGCGGGGTAATCGAGACACTGAAGCGGGCGTTTTTGGCACCGCCCCTGGACTGGAAATTGCCCGAAAGATTGTTTACGGTTGCAGGAGGCGCGATCGGGGTTTGCCAACAGACGCCCCTTGGAGCCGTCGACCTGACCGAATCAGCCGTCCCTTGGTTTCGGAGAAGCACAAGACGTGCCCCTGCTGACTTTACCGGCTTCACGGCTAGGCAAGTCAGTTCCTTCATCCTTATTCTCAAGACTCACAGCTAGCTACTCGCGGCGCGTCTATGAATCGGCCCATAAACGGTAATCTGAAGATCGAGGTGGTTGTCGATACCGAAAAGATGGATTGGCAGCCCAGCCCGAGTCGCACGGTCTGGCGCAAAAGGATGCATTTGGTCGGCCCACCGGAATCGGGGCAGGTGACCTCGCTCGTCCGCTACGACCCGGGCTCCGAGTTCCCAGCCCATGATCATCCGGATGGAGAGGAAATCTTCGTTCTCGAGGGTGTCTTCTCGGACGAGCACGGCAACTGGGCAGCGGGGACGTATCTGTTGAATCCCGAGGGGTTTCGCCATGCGCCGTTTTCGAAAAACGGGTGTCTGCTGTTCGTCAAGCTGCGGCAGTTTGCCGGGCGGGACCGTCGACATGTGGCCCTTCAGACGCGATCCCGACCTTGGACGCCGACCGAAACGGCGGGCATCGAAACCAAGCACCTATACGAGCAATCGGGTTACTCCGACGAGGCGCGTCTGGAGCGTTGGGCGCAGGGCGCGGTACCGGTCACGGCCGACTATGCCGAAGGAGCGGAGCTCTTCGTTATTCACGGTACTCTGGTCTGTGATTCCGGATCCCATGGGGCCGGGACCTGGCTCAGATTCCCCGAGGGAGGACGTCTCACACCGTTGCCAGGCCCCGGTTGTACGCTTTATCTCAAAACCGGGCATCTGCCATATCTGCGTTCGGCCGAGTAGTGGTGTTCCCGGGGTCGCTACGTCGCGCTCGTCGCCTGGGCCGGCCGATTGACCGAGCCTGCTGCCGGTCACAGCCAAAAAGTGGCTCTCGTCTTTTCGGGCTTTCTGGTCCGACTTATTGTGGCGGGGAATAGCCAGCACTCGTTCCCTGATGCAAACGCGCACAGCCAGGGATCACAAGCACGAATCAAGCTGGTTGTTTGCCGCAATGCGCCACCACCGAACGCTATTGCGGAAAGCCCGCCTTCAGCAGACTCGCGCGCAACTTCTCTATAGATGGCTCATGCACGAGGGGCTCCGTGTCAAGCCAACGCTCGATTGAGAAATCGGGGCTCAGCACGAGGACCTCTTCGACTTCCCACTCGGCTTCACCCTGGTCACCAGACTCACTCCACACCGCGGCGAGCATAACGTGTGCCAACAGAAATTCCGGATTCAACTCGACGGCACGTTGCAGATGGCGTCGCGCCTCTTCCAGGCGTTCTGCGAAGAACAGCGCACGGCCCATGGCGACATGGAGAAGGGATGAGGGATTGGGATTGAGCCGCATCGCTTTCTCCATCAATTCGATCGCCTCGACCGCATTGCCCACGGACGTCTCACTGAAAGCGACCAGCGCATACAGGGCTCGAGCCAGAGGCTCACCCCCGCGCCCACAGCGCCTAGCACAACGACGGCAGCCCCCACGAGGACAGGCCGCCTTCCAGGCGCCGACCGCACTCGCAGAGATCCCGCTTCTCTCGAGACCTGCACCGCCTGCGGCGGCGCGCTGCCCATCATCGCCTGCATCGACGATGCGGACGTGATCGAAAACGCCCTCACCCACCTCGGCGCGCAAACCGCCAAGGCCAATGCCCTGCCATGGCTGGCCTGCCGGGCGCCACTCCTGCGCCGCGCGCGGGGTGGACACGCCGGAGTCCACACCAGCGAGACCGACGGCTGAGAAGGTCAACGCGTGGCACCGTTGCCGAGGGGGCTGCGCGCCTGACGCTTGCCGGCGTCGGGAAATCGGCTCTCGCCGCCGGACTTGCTCCCGACCCGCAAGGCGCAATCAAGGGCAATGCCCTGCTGAAGGCCGAGTCCACTCACCGCTGATGACAAAGGAATAATCGAACAAAACACCAAAAAGACCCTTCATTCGCCCTATACTGCTCGTGACACGGAGGGGCAGTGCGATCAAGGGGGGCTTTTGCCCTCACGAAGCCAGGAGACATCGATGACCAAGAAGCGGGTAGTGGTGACGGGCGCCAGCGGATACGTCGTGCAGCGCATGTGGCCGGAGCTGATTGAGCGCTATGACCTCGTTGCGCTCGACAGCCGTGAAACCACCGGCAATGGAGAAAAGGTGCCGGGCATTCGCCTGTGCGACCTCACCGACGCCGACCGCGATCGCTACCGCGAGCATTTCCAGGGCGCCGACGCGATCATCCACAGCGCCTTCGTGAGCGCCGAGGGCCTGGACGCGACCACCTGGTCCGACAACAGCCCGCCCAAGTTCAGCGCCGAGTATGCGAACGTGGGCATGGCCTACAACGTCTACCAGACCGCCATCGAAGAGAATGTCAAAAGAATCGTCGTGGCGAGCTCCAACCATGCGGCCGACTACTACGAGCGCCTGATCTGGGCCGACCAGTGGGACTGCGTTACGCCGGACATGCCGGCGAAGTCCGACAACTTCTACGGCTGGGCGAAGATCGCCTACGAAGCCCTGGGCTTCGTGTTCGCCACGGGCAAGGTCGGTGGCCGCAAGCTCGAGGTGGTGCAGCTTCGCATCGGCGGCCCCCGCGACAACGCCGACCTGGACGGTATCGCCGCAGGGGATATCAAGACCATGCATCGAGGCCTCGGCGCCTACCTGAGCAGGCGCGATCAGGTTCAGCTTTTCGTCAAGAGCCTAGAGGCAGCGAACATCGAGGACGAGCACGGCATTCCCTTTCAGATCTTCTACGGCGTGAGCGGCAACACGCACAATTTCTGGAGTATCGCCAACGCCCGCAGGGTCATCGGCTATGCCCCCGAGGACGACAGCCAGGTGAACTTCGCGCAGCGCATCGCCGAGATCGCGAGGCGGTGAGCTGCAAATGAGCAACAAGGAATTCGAGGGTCGCACGGCGCTGGTCACGGGAGGCTCTCGCGGAATCGGCCGGGCAACCTGCCTCGCCCTTGCTCAGGAAGGCGCGCGCGTCGCGGTCAACTACGTCACCAATCAAGAGGCAGCCGCGCAAACCGTGGCGGAAATCGAGCGGCTCGGTGCCGAGGCCATGATGGTCGAGGCCGACGTTGCCGATGCGCACGCCGTCGCGCGCATGGTCGAAGCCGTGGAAAGCGAGCTGGGCGCGGTGGATCTGCTGGTGACGAGCGCGGGAATCGCGAAGAGCGAGCTCCACTCACAGATGACATTCGAGAGCTGGCGGCGCATGCTGGCCGTCAACCTCGACGGCACCTACCTGCCCGTGATGGCGGTAAAGGACGCCATGCTCGAAAGAGGCTACGGGCGTATCGTGTGCATCGCCTCCGTCGCCGGCCTGCGCGCTCGCGGAACGATGATCACCTACAGCACGTCGAAGGCCGCCGTGATCGCGTTTGCGAGAAGCTGTGCCGAAGCGTTCGGTCCGGCGATCCGCGTGAACTGTGTTGCGCCCGGCCTGATCGACACCGGCATGGGCGCGTCCATGGGCGCGGAGGCCATAAAACGTCTCGCTGACGAGGCCTACCTCAAGCGCATCGGGCAACCCGAGGAGATCGCGCAAACCGTGCTGTTTCTGCTCTCGGAGCGCTCCAGCTTCACCACCGGCCAGACCTGCGTCGCCGACGGCGGGCGCGTCACGCTTCCCTGATGGAAAACAGTGGATTCGATCTGTCCGGTATTCTCTCGAGCGTTGCCTGTCCTTTTTGTCTCACCCACAACCCATGACTTTTATTCGTACTATGCTCGGGAGGGGATCATGGCTGCGTACATCATATTTGAAGTCGATGTGAAGGACCCTGAGCGATACGCCAAGAATCGCGATCTTATTCAAGCGACGCTTGAACCCTACGGTGGCCGATTCCTGGTCCGCGGTGGAAACGTCGAGTCCCTGGAGGGATCCTGGGAACCTTCCCGCCTCGTCATCATCGAGTTCCCGAGCCTCAATAAGGCAAAGCAGTGGTGGGGCTCGGACCTATACAAGCCAGCCAAACAATCGCGCCAAGAGACGACGCATACGGAAATGATTCTGGCGGAGGGCGTGTAGAACTCGGAATCCGGAATGGCTGTTATGGGTCGTTTGCTGCCGACCGGCACCCGAGGACACCGACGTCGGCTTTCGCAGGCAACACGGACATGCCAGCGGTTCACCTTGTCAACCTAGCTTCGGCAGCAGTCAGCCAGGACCAGTCGTTAGCCCGGCGCGAGTTGCTTTGGCGGGCACGGCGCCGCGCCGTAGGAGCAAAAAACACAACAATCGCCCGCCTCAGGACGCAGTAGAGCCTTGCATTGCTCGCACTCGTAGTAGAACAGGCACCGATCGCTCGGCATGGTTTCCGTCTTCTGGTGCGCACACACGGGACAAGTTAGGGTGGATTGGGTCTCAATGACGCTCATGGGGCTTTCCTCACGCCGGCGTGCTGCACCCCATGCGTAGACATCGATGCCGAGAAAAACCGCACATGCGGGAGGCAGGACATAATCTAACCGGCCGAAAGCGACCGATCATCCAACACCACCGAGCAGGATGACCGGCACCGGCGTGCCGCAGCACACGGCCGTAATGACGGCTCCAGTGAAGCCCCTGCGACACAGCGTTTCATGTTCGCATCGCAGAGTTTGGGGGCGAGGGAAGGTCTGCGTGATCTCAGCACTATGAGTTTCGGCGGTTGCAGTTTGGATAAAAACGCAGATGATGGTTTACCCGCACCCGAAGCCTGACCAAATTGGGCCAGGCGATGAGGTCGCAGACAACTTGCGCAAGCGAAAGTTCTAGCGTGCGAAGCCGCTATAGTGCGGCAGGAAGACCGGGGTGAAGCCGGTCTGCTTGCCGACCTCCTCGAACGTCCTGCGGGCCTGGTCGCTGGTATTTCCAAAAATCTCGAAGCGCGTGATCTTCGAGACCTGCAGCAACTCGCCCAGCAGATCACCGATGTTCTCGATGTGGAAGAGCATGGACTCCGAGCTCGTGTGCCGCTCCCGGAGGTAGGCGACCGTGTTGTCGGCGTTGAAGTACCACTGGTAGTCCAACATCTCCAGCTCTTTGTCGTGCACGCGCCCGACGCAGTCGTCGGCGAGTTTCTTGAACGCATCAAGCTGGCCGTCGTTGATGGTCCATTCCACCGTGTAATAAATGTTCTGTGTCATTTTAGGCTCCTTGGTTTCTCGAAAACATATCCTCCCGAAAGAGGTGGATCCCACTGAAGAAATCGAACAATCCGGCGAGTATAACGCGACCTTTTCCATTTCGACGGCCTGTCGGCTGCTCTAAGCGGCAATTTTGCCGCTAGGGCTCTCAGATGCCATTGCACATCGCATCAAACTGTCCGAGTCACCGATCCGCAGGCATGCGAGCTCGAGATGGGGCGTCAGAACAGGGCAACGGATGATTGAGAGGCGCAACGTCCCACCTCGTCGGCCCCGACACGGCAATGCGGGCACCCTTCGAAACATCCTGAGCCCGCGGATAGCGATCACTCCCGCTACCCACGCTAACGGCAAACGACGCCGAAGCCTGTGAACCCTGCCCGACTGCGGGGTGGAGACGTGCGTCGCCGCAGGGGTCTGTGCATAGGCGCCTTCGGAGATTTACCTCGCGCAGGTGGCTGTCGTCACGGCCCTCACCGGGCTTCTGGGCCACAGAGACAGCTTCGCTCTGCGACAGAAACGAGCGTTTCGGGCTGGGTGGGGCAGACGGGGAAATGGATCGCTCTGTCTATTTCGAAAGCGGTTCGTCCGCCTTCGGACTCAGCGCAGCCATCGAGACGGTCTTTGCATTTGGCCCGCTCATTGCCCTTCTCAGACCCTAATTACGGCGACTCGAAATGCGCGCTGCGCTGCAGTACCAGGGTCTCAGAACGACCTGACCCGGAAGTTCAGCGACACGCATTTGAGGTCCGGAAAGCCGGCCAAACTGGACGTTGGTTGAATTACTCGCTCGTCAGCAATTCGATGCGTTTGACAATTTGATCGCGTCGCCGCTTGCGAGAGATTCCCTGAAACATGGACGACTCCCAAGTGTGATAGCAAACGAACAACATCGTGCGCATCTCTAGATCATCGCCCTTGAAGCCCAGTGCACGGAAAGCATCACCCACAAAGTCGAGTCGGATTCTGTCGACTTTCTTTACTGCTCGCGCAGCCTTCGCATCTCGTAAAGCCCATTGCCGGATGGGAATCTCATACCGCGCAAGCTCATAGTCGATAACCATCTCGGCAGCCATTACCAGCCTGCTCTTTGGATTCATCGCAAGTATTTCTCGATTCGCGGTAACCACTTGCGTGAGTTCGTGGGTCCAATGATCCAGGAGCTCGCTTAGCAACTCATCGCGGTCTTTGAAGTGCCAGTAGAAGCCCGCCTTGGCGATGCCTAACGATTTGGCGAGTCCCTCCACGGTCAGCGCCGCGACACCGCCGTCGCTTAGAGCCTGGAGGCCCGCTTCGAGCCATTCGGCCTTCGAGACGCCTCGACCCGGTCTCATTTTCATACGAACACCCTGTATTACAACGATTTACATCGCCGTTAGACACTTCGGCCCGCCCACTATAAAATTCCACACAATAACTAAACGCACCCGTCTAGTTGTTTGCACGATCCTAAGCTCACGCAAAAAGCAGAGGAGGAAGTATTGCATGAAGAGCTTCAATCGAACATGCAAATCGGCGCACCCGAAGATCACAGCGCTCGCCTTGTCGGCCACGATCAGCATGGCATTGCCGCTATCGGCCATCGCTTATCAGCCTGACGGGCCGCATGCGACCTATGCTAGGAATCAGGCGGCGAAGTGGGTAGCCGAGGACAAGGAAGTCAACGCCAGGCTCGCGGCACTGGAGACGAAGTTCGGTAAGAAGCCCAATATCATCTACATCCTGGCCGATGATGTCGGTTGGGGTGAAATGGGGTGGCAGGGTGGAGGGAAACACCGCGGCACACCCACTCCGGAACTGGACAAGATGGCGCACGAAGGCATGCGCTTTTGGACCGCCTATGCGGAGCCTTCCTGCACGCCATCCCGGATTGCCATCAACACCGGCAGGCATCCGGTGCGCACCGGTCTGCTGACCGTGCTGTGGCCCGGACAGATCGACGGATTGTCGCCCGAGGAAGTCACGGTGGCCGAGGTGCTCTCTGCGGCCGGCTACAACACGGCCATGTGGGGCAAGTGGCACCTGGGCGACGAGCCCGAGCACGCACCGGAGAACCAGGGCTACGACTACGCCTACTACGGCCTATGGAACGGTGCGCCCGACAACTGGCCGGGTTCGCATGAGCTGTATGGAGACGGCCCGAACTCTCACAAGTCCATGTTTTACGACTTTCCCGGCGAAGAGGAATATCTGAAGCGAACCGGAATTGATCTGTCTGTGGCCGGTTACGTTGGGCGCAAAGGAGAGGGTCGCAAGCCCATCGAAGGCGTTGCCGGCAAGCTGGGTCCCGATCGACAGGAAACCTTCGAGGCCGAGTCGATCAGGCAGATAACGGCATACATCACAGACAAAGCCAACGACGACAAGCCCTTCTTTATCTACTGGGCAACCTACACTCAGCAGCTGCAGGGATCAAAGGCTCACCACAACGACAAGCATGTCGACAAGGTCAATGCGCAGGCATCCGAGATGGCGGCCCACAATGCGCACATGAAACAGCTGCTCGAGACCCTGAAGGACGAGGGCATCGCCGAGAATACGCTAATCGTATGGATCAGCGATAACGGACCCATGTATGCCTTCTACCCAAACTCGGGCTATTCCTGGCTGCGGGGTGCCAAGGGGGATATCCTGGAGGGCGGCGTGCGTGTGCCGGCGATGGCCTGGTGGCCGGGTATGATTGAGCCCAATCAGGATCCAGCCGACATTCTGCATATCACTGACCTGTTCACCACAGCCGCCCGCCTCGGTGGGGCGCTCGACAAGGTGCCCAGTGACCGCATCACGGACGGTGTAGATCAGACAGCGCTGCTTCTTCTGGGTGAAGACCATGGACGGCGTCACATGATGTTTCACTACAGTGGCGGTACGCTGGGCGCCATACGATATGAGGACTTCAAGGTCCATATCACTGAAAGCCACGGCGGGTTACCGGGCATGGATTTCTACAACGTCATGCGTGACCCCGGGGAGAGGTACGGGCAACTCTACCCGGGACTGTTCGCGGTCACGCCCATCCAGATCGTGCTGCGCGAACATATGCAAATGATCCAGAAGTTCCCCCACCGGGTATCGGAGGTCACACCAAAGGGAGCCGAGTTGACCCCTCACGATTAGGAGGACGAGAATGGGCTGTGGCGGCTCGAGCAGTCCGCCGCAGTCCCACACTCGACATTTAGCCAGCGAGCAGACTGACCCTTTCCGGAATCGACCCGCCGCTCAGATTCCGAGCTCTCAGGGCCGGAGTTGGGCGAACTCGCCCTGATTGTCATTCTGACCTGCCGCCCTACAACGAGTCCAGGTT